>PVMK01170985.1_pt1 | contig 13042 bp, 13 predicted proteins | sample 1853481 | NCBI WGS metagenome assembly PVMK01 (sample SAMN08533507, study PRJNA380276) | Marine sediment metagenome, whole genome shotgun sequencing project.
GCGTCGAGATCATCAAAAGCTTGCATCGCCACTTGGGCGCAGATTTCGGAGCCTACCGAACACACAGGCCACGCTTCTTCCACCGTGACTATGCGATTCGTCTTGCGCACCGACCTTAACACCGTCTCCAGATCGAGGGGACGCAATGTCCGCAAATCGATAACTTCGACCTCGACACCCTCTTTGGCGAGTTGATCGGCAGCTTCCAAGGCGTATGTCATTCCGCGCGCAAACGATACGATGGTGACATGCCGTCCCTCGCGCGCGATCCGCGCTTTTCCGATCGGCACAATCCAATCATCACCCGTCGGCACCAGGCCGCTGCTCCCGTAAAGGACTTCGTTTCGAGGAAGATGACCGGGTTGGGATCCCGGATCGCGCTTTTCAGAAGTCCCTTCGCATCAGCGGGCGTTGAGGGAGCGATAACCTTGAGACCCGGCACGTGCGCATACCAGGCTGAATAACATTGACTGTGTTGGGCGGCGACGCGGGCGGCGGCCCCATTCGGCCCGCGAAAGACGATCGGTACGCTCATCTGGCCGCCCGACATGTAGCGTGTCTTTGCTGCTGAATTGATGATCTGGTCGATGGCCTGCATAGCAAAGTTCCAGGTCATGAATTCCACGATGGGTTTTAGGCCTGCGAACGCAGCGCCCACCCCAACACCAGCAAAGCCTTGCTCGGTAATGGGTGTGACGATGACGCGCTTCCCGCCGAACTCTTCCAGCAAGCCCTGGCTCACCTTGTAGGCGCCCTGATACTCGGCCACCTCCTCCCCCATGAGGAATACGTCTGGGTCGCGGCGCATTTCCTCAGCCATGGCGTCACGCAGCGCCTCACGCATCGTGACGACGACGGTCTCTGTTCCGGGCGTGATCTCAGGCTCGGGTTGGGGGCCGGGCACGGGGGCTGGCGCCTCGACCTCGGCATCAAAGGGGCGAGCATCAGCACGGCTCTTATCGATAGCTGCCGGTTTGGTATCGGGGATTTCGCCTGCTTGGCTTTCTTCGCTGTCGTCTTCGGTGTCGATCACCGCAATTGGCGTATTGACCTTTACGCCTTCGGTGCCTGCCGGAATGAGAATCTTGGAAAGCCTTCCCTCATCAACCGCTTCGATTTCCATTGTCGCCTTATCGGTCTCGATCTCGGCGATCACGTCACCGGATTTGACATCCTGGCCTTCCTCAACGAGCCATTTGACAAGTGTCCCCTCCTCCATGGTCGGCGACAGCGCTGGCATCAGAATTTGCGTCGGCATCGCGTCTCGTCTCCGCGCAGCTCAGTTAGCTACGACCACGTCGGTATAGAGCTCTGTCGGATCGGGATCGGTGTCGGAGAGTGCAAAATCGGCAGCCGCGTTCACGACATCACGCATCTGGCGGTCGATTTTCTTCAACTCATCGTCCGTCAAACCTTCGTCCAACAGCTGCTTGCGTACATGCTCAATTGGGTCGTGCGTCTCGCGCACTTTTTGCACCTCTTCACGGGTGCGATATTTGGCCGGGTCCGACATCGAATGGCCGCGGTAGCGATAGGTCATCATCTCTAGAATGATTGGCCCTTTGCCCGAACGGGCACGTTCGATCGCGCGCGCGCCTGCTTGGCGCACTGCGTGCACGTCCATGCCATCGACCTGCTCGCCCGGGATTGCAAACGAGAGGCCCCGCTGTGAAAGGTTTGTGGTCGATGAGGACCGTTCGATGGCCGTCCCCATCGCGTACCTGTTGTTTTCGATGATGAACACGACAGGCAGCCCCCACAGCTGCGCCATATTGAACGTCTCGTAGACTTGTCCCTGGTTCGCTGCGCCGTCGCCGAAGTAGCACAAGGCGACGTTGTCATTGCCTCGGTACTTGTTGGCAAATGCCAGCCCCGCACCCAGCGGCGCCGTTGCGCCGACGATGCCGTGCCCGCCATAGAAATGCTTTTCGATGGAGAACATGTGCATGGAGCCGCCCTTGCCCTTGGAGTAACCGCTTCGGCGGCCGGTGAGCTCTGCCATTACGCCTTTGGGATCCATACCGGCTGCCAGCATATGGCCATGGTCGCGATAGGCCGTGATCACCTGGTCAGCGGGTTTCAAGTTGGCCTGCATCCCCACGACCACCGCTTCCTGACCGATATAGAGATGGCAGAAGCCACCGATATGCCCCATGCCATAGAGCTGACCGGCCTTCTCCTCAAAGCGGCGGATCAGCAGCATCATGCGGTAGGCGTCAAGCCGCTCCTCGCGTGTGAAAGCTTTGGGCGTCGCCGCCTGCCTCTTTGCTCGGGGCGACGACGTCGCCTTGCCCGAAGAAGAGCGGCTCTGGTTGCGTTGCACTTTGGCTGGCGCCATTGGGCTTCCCCAGGCTCTTGGCTGTGACGATTACGCTGCGGAGATTCACCGGCGGCGCGTACTGATTTACCTGAAATCTACAAGAGCCCGGTGTCGATGACCAGAACGGCCCCAAGAACACCACCAGCAAATACAGATAGAACAGGCCAGAACAAGCATACGCCGGTCCTTGGGAGGCTCGCTGGATGGGAGAGTTGGTGGATGACCCCTAACCGGGGTCTTAGCGGCCGATCACCACGCGATCATGAGGATCGACAAAGCCTAAAACGTCGCGCGCAAACTCTTCGACAATATCGGGATCGGGGAATTCGGGCGCCAGCAGGGCCACGTCGCGCTCAAGCTTGGCGCGCACGGCCTCAAGGCTTTTGATCTCAAACTCTAACAGAGCTGATCGCTCGATCAGCGTGGATCGCACCTCGAGGCCGTGTCGGCCATTGAGCGCATGATGGGCAAAGTAGGCCGTCATACCCAGGCAGAGAAGCAACACCGTCACCTGCCGTGGCCTCGATCGCCGATCATGATTTAGCTGACGCATAACTTTGGGTACGCCGCACAAAACTGGTGAACCCCCGTTTTATGCCACGCACCTCCTTAATCTCAGGTAAAGCCCTGTGCCGCTTTCGCGCCACTACGCTTCCTCGCACGACCTACAGGCCAAAAAACCGCGTTAAGTGGGCTTTGTACCGCGAATAACGCTTTTTCCCGCATAGCGCCCCACCGCACCCAGTTCATCCTCAATGCGGATGAGTTGGTTATACTTTGCAAGCCGATCGGAGCGGCACAACGAACCCGTTTTGATCTGGCCGGCATTCGTTGCCACGGCGAGGTCCGCAATGGTGGAGTCCTCTGTCTCGCCGGAGCGGTGCGATATGACCGCCGTATAGCCGGCGTGCTGGGCCATGGCGACGGCCTCCAAGGTCTCTGATAGCGAACCGATCTGGTTCACCTTTACGAGGATCGAGTTGGCGATGTCCTTGGCGATGCCTTGCGAAAGCCGTTCGGTATTGGTGACGAAGAGGTCGTCGCCGACAAGCTGGCAACGCGCGCCGATGGCCTCGGTCAGGGCCTTCCAACCCTCCCAGTCGTCCTCAGCCATCCCGTCCTCAATCGAAATGATGGGATAGCGCTGAACGAGGTCGGCCAAGTATTTGACCATTCCTGCCGCATCGAGGGACTTGCCTTCGCCAGCCAGGTTGTATTTCCCGTCCTTGAAGAATTCGGTCGAGGCACAGTCGAGTGCCAGCATCACGTCGTCGCCCGGCTTATAACCAGCCGTCTCAATCGCCTTCATAATAAAGCTGAGCGCCTCGTCGGCCGACTTTAAATTAGGCGCAAAGCCACCCTCGTCGCCCACGTTGGTGTTAAGGCCGGCCTCCTTCAACGCCTTCTTCAGCGTGTGAAGATTTCCGCACCCATGCGTATGGCATCTGCACATGTGTCTGCCGCGACGGGCATGACCATGAACTCTTGGATGTCGATCGGGTTGTCGGCATGCATACCGCCGTTGACGATATTCATCATCGGCACGGGCAACACGTGCGCGCCCGCACCGCCAATGTAGCGATAAAGCGGAAGCCCGCTGGTTTCTGCAGCAGCCTTGGCAGTGGCAAGGGAGACGCCCAGGATGGCATTAGCACCGAGCCGGCTCTTGTTTTTGGTTCCATCCAGCTTGATGAGGGCCTCATCGATGCCGCGCTGGTCTTCTGCGTCCATACCGCCGAGCGCATCGTAGATCTCACCGTTAACCGCATCGACGGCCTTGGTGACGCCCTTGCCCTGATACCGCGCAGCTTCGCCGTCGCGCAGCTCGACGGCCTCGTGCGCACCTGTCGACGCGCCTGAGGGCACCGCGGCGCGGCCAAAGGCGCCGTCCTCCAAAACGACGTCGACCTCGACGGTCGGGTTGCCGCGACTGTCGAGGATCTCGCGGCCGATAATGTCGATGATGGCGGTCATGGGCTATACCTTATGAGTTGCAGGTCGCGCGGAGCCGTGGGAGGGTCCGGCCGCGTTTTAACCGCTCTTGTCACCAGCGCAAAGACCCGAAAGTGTGACTTGCCATCACCAATTGGGTGGGCGCTTAGGAGCGTTGCCAAGGAACTGTCATGTCTGAAGCCCGTGCCCTCAATGGGGGCTGCCACTGCGGCAAGGTTCGTTACGAGGTCGAAACCGACCTGGCCAGCGTTATGTCATGCAATTGCTCGATCTGCCAGAAGCGCGGCGCGCTCTTGACCTTCGTTCCAGGGGCAAGCTTCAAGCTCAGCTCTGGCGCCGATTCCCTTACCGACTACCAATTCAACAAGAAGGCGATCCATCACTTGTTCTGCAAAAACTGCGGCGTTGGCTCGTTCGCTCGCGGGACGGGTCCTGATGGCGTGGAGATGATAGCGATCAACGTTCGTTGTCTCGACGACGTTGATCTGGACGAACTCACGATCACGCCCTTCGACGGTCGCAGCCTTTAGCCAGAACAGGACGAACGCTGCACACATGACGGAGAACGCGGCATTGGTGCTCTTCTCTGGCGGGCAGGACTCCACCGTCTGTCTCGCCTGGGCGCTCGGCCGCTACCAGCGCGTCGAGACGGTTGGCTTCTCTTATGGTCAACGGCACGCGGCCGAACTCGGGCAACGTCACACGTTACGCGAAAGCCTGAGCACGCTGCTCCCGCACTGGGGCGAGCGCCTTGGGCCAGACCACATGCTGGAGCTTCCGGAGCTGGGGCGCCTCAGCGACACCGCGTTGACCCGCGATGCCGAGATTGAGCTCACCGCCGCCGGCCTTCCCTCTACATTTGTGCCGGGCCGCAATCTCCTGTTTTTCACTTATGCCGCCGCCCTGGCTTACCGTCGCGGTATGCGCATTCTCGTTGGTGGAATGTGTGAAACGGACTATTCGGGCTACCCCGACTGCCGCAACGAAGCACTTCAAGCGCTGGGCAAAGCCATTTCGCTCGGCATGGATGCCGACTTTTCACTCGCAACCCCGCTCATGTGGATCGACAAGGCCGGCACTTGGGCTCTCGCCGAGCAGCTTGGGGGCACGCCGCTTATCGAACTGATCGTCGAGGATACGCACACCTGCTATCTTGGCATTCGCTCGCGCCGTCACACCTGGGGCTATGGGTGCGGCCATTGTCCCGCATGTCATTTGCGCGCGAAAGGTTGGGAGAAATGGCAGCAACAAAAGAGGAGCTGATCAAGGCAATCGACCTCGCCATCGCCGGCGAGTGGGAGGCAGCGCACAAGGCGACGCAACAGCTTGAAGGCGATGCGACCGCCGACTGGCTGCACGCCATCCTCCACAAGATCGAGGGTGATCACGACAACGCCCGCTACTGGTACCGGCGCATATCGCACGCGTTCGAAGAGTTCGACGATCCAAAGACGGAGCTTGCTGCCATTCGGGCCTCCGTTACAAAGTAGGCGAGTACCTATGCGCCATCGTAGTTCTTGGGAACCATAACCGCGTTCCATTGATTTGCGATCTCGATACAGGCCAATTCTAACCGCTTTATCTGCGTTTCTAGCCGCCCGTACATACTCACAGTTTCACCAGCGCGCGGACCGATGACAAAACAGTGGTCGCGAGATGGTTCCCCTACTTGGCCGTAGTTCGTAAGCAAGTGTTGGTGGATAAGCACCACGACAAATCGATTCAACGCCGTACGTTGTTGTTCCCGGCACCGCCGGCCCGCCGATCAACACACTGTTAGAGGGATTGCAACCTTCCCTGTGCGATCGCATATGCGGGGGGCAGCCGCTATCTAAGGAGACGTCCCATGAGTAACATGACCAACGTTGCAGAGCGCCGGAAGGCCCCGCTAGCGACACCTACCGATCTTAAGAGCAATGCCGTTCGGGATCTTTCGGGTGCACTCAATGCGCTCGTGGCTGATACCCTCGCGCTCTACCTCAAAACCAAGAATTTCCACTGGCATGTCAGTGGGATCCACTTCCGCGACCTTCATTTACTGTTCGACGAACATGGTGATCAGATCTTTGCCATGACCGATCCGCTGGCCGAGCGCGTGCGCAAAATTGGCGGCACGACGCTGCGTTCCATTGGACACATCGCGCGCCTTCAACGGGTCGAGGACAACGACGCAGATTTTGTCACGCCGCAAGACATGCTGGCCGAGCTGCGCGAGGACAACAAAGACCTGGTAGCGCGCATGCGCGAGGTCCATGACCTATGTGCCGAGCACCGCGATGTCGCAACGGCGAGCCTACTGGAGAACTGGATCGACGAGACGGAGCGGCGCGTTTGGTTCTTATATGAGGCCAGCCGATCCGACCGGCAGGGCTAATCGTCTGCGGCGGAGACTCTTAGGCGCGCAAGCCCCCTGGGAGGCTTCCCTCAAGCGACCAACCCACGGGTGCTGCGCGGCGCTGCCTCAACAGGCTCACCTGGCCAGCGTGCGACACCTCTGCGCGCCTTGACAGGACCTTTGCACGGTCTAGGGAATGCGCATGTATTCAGTGAAGGAGATCTTCCGCACGCTACAGGGCGAGGGCGCACAGACGGGCCGCTCGGCTGTTTTCTGTCGCTTTGCCGGCTGCAACTTATGGTCCGGCCGCGAAGCCGACAGGGCGGAGGCTGATTGCCAATTCTGCGACACGGATTTTGTCGGTACCGACGGCTCCGGCGGCGGGCGCTTTGAGAACGCAGCCGCGCTCGCCGATGCGTGTGCGGAAATTGGTGGCAAAACACGTTTCGTCGTCCTCACCGGCGGCGAGCCCATGCTTCAGGTCGATCGTGCGCTCATCGATGCCCTGCACGCCCACGGTTTCATCATCGCAATCGAGACGAACGGCACCCTCCCCGTGCCGGCCTCCATCGATTGGATCTGCGTCAGCCCCAAGGCTGGAACCCAGATCGCTCAACGTACCGGGCACGAACTGAAACTGGTCTTCCCGCAAGCCAATCTTGAGCCCGTGACCCTTGAGTCGCTGGACTTTGAGCACCGCTTCCTGCAACCCATGGACGGCGTAGACCAGGCGCGCAATACCGCACTTGCCATCGCTTACTGCGAGGCACACCCCATCTGGCGGCTGTCGCTCCAGACCCACAAGCTTATCGGCATTCGGTGAGCGCGGTTCCGGCTCCCCCGTGACGTGAACACATCTGGAACGCAGGCAGAAAATGTCTTAGAGCCTGATCGTTTCATTTGGACGCACTATGCTTCTCCAAGTGAAACGTGCATCAGTCTCTACACTTTTGATTTAGAGCAAGATTCACGTTCTTGGCGGACATCTCCCTGGCGTAGCGAGCGATTCCATCAAGAACGATCTTGCTCTATAGAGCGCCCATGCGAATATACAAAGAGTTCCGCTTCGAAGCGGCCCACTATCTGCCAAGTGCAAAGCCCGGCACGCCGAACGCCCGCCTGCACGGCCATTCCTTCCGCGCGCGTGTGACGCTCGACGGCATGCCTGACCCCGAGACCGGCTATGTGTTCCATTTCGACGATCTCGCTAACGCCGTGGCCGATGCGCAAGAGGCGCTCGATCATCGTCTCCTGAACGAGGTCGATGGCTTGGACTCTCCAACCCTGGAGCACATCGCCATGTGGCTCTGGAACCGGCTGCAAAACCGTATACCAGGGCTTGCGGAAATCGAGATCGCGCGCGACAGCTGCAATGAGGGTTGCGTCTATTCCGGGCCGCCTCCAACGTCGATTGCCGCGGAGTAACGGCGCCATGGGCCATAAAGAAAAACCGGTGACGATTCTCGGGCGCGCGACCAAGCTGCCAGCAAGCCCTGATGAAGCAGTGCTGGAGCGCGTTTCAAACCCGCACCCCAATGCCAACTACGTCGCTCGTTTCACCGCGCCAGAATTCACCTGTCTTTGCCCGGTGACCGGACAGCCCGATTTCGCGCACCTTGTCATCGACTACGTGCCGAAGGACTGGCTGGTCGAAAGCAAGTCGCTGAAACTCTTTCTCACTGCGTTCCGCAATCACGGCGCCTTCCATGAGGACGCCACGATTGCGATCGGCAAGCGGATCGTAGAACTGCTTGAGCCGCAATTCTTGCGCATCGGTGGTTATTGGTTTCCACGCGGCGGCATGCCGATCGACGTGTTCTGGCAAACGGGAACACTACCGCAAGGAGTCTGGCTCCCCGATCAGGGCGTTGCGCCTTACCGTGGCCGGGGCTGAGTACGGCCTTCGCTGTCGCGTCCAGCGTGTTTCAGGCGGCTAGCGCGTCAAACCAGATCAGCCGCCGCTTGCCGCGGCCATCCCACTGCGTGCTTCCTTCGCCATCACAAATAACGTGGCGAGCATCGGTATGAGCTTGTCTTCCTCACCCGAGGGCTGACTGTTGGTCGCAGCGGCCACGAGAACGTCGTCTTCGGGAGAGAACAGAAACGCCGTGCGATAGCCGAGCGTCTCCCCTTCATAAAACCACAGGGCTCCTACCTCGGGCTTAAGCACGCGCACCAAGCCGAGGCTGAACCCGCGCGGATCCTCGGACGTCACCTTCTCAATCGGCTTTCCGGTCTTCGTGGAGACGAACGAGAGGAATTCCCCAAGCTGCTCGGGCGGCAAGATCTTGCCGGTGAATACAGCCCGGATCCAACGCGCTAAATCCCGTGGCGTCGAGACTATGGCGCCCGCCGCGCCACCCCAGCTCACGTCGGCTGTACGCACATCGCGGCCGATCATCGGCGCCAGGGTGCTCTCCTTACAGTCAGGCTCGTAAAGCCCGCAGTCCGGGTTGTTGAAATAGCCGCTGGCCATGCGCGCGATGATTTCGGGCGGATAGGCGATGGGTTGATAGAAGGTGTCGCGCAACTTAGCGGGCGCAAAGAGCTTTTCTTCAAGAAGCTGCTTGTAAGGCTTTCCCGCCGCCTTCTCAGCGATCATGCCAGCGAGAATGTAGTTGGTGTTGGAATAGAAGTAGCCGCTGTTGGGCGGCAGCTTTGTCGTCTTGCTGGGATAGGCGTAGTCGATGAGATCCTGTGGTGTGTAGTGCCGATTGGGCTGCGTCACCCAGAGGCGGCTCAGCGGAATGCTCTCTGAGTAGGTGGGGAGCCCGCTCGTCATGTTGAGCAGCCGCTTAATCGTCACGTCCTTCCAGGCCCGGTATTGCGGCAACCAGTCGCCGACCGTTTGATCGATACTGAGCTTGCCTTCGGCTTCGAGCGCGAGGATGAGCGCGCCGGTAAAGCCTTTTGTGTTGCTGCCGATCTGGAACAGCGTGTCGCCCGAGACCGGCACGCCGTTCTTGTCGGACGTTTCACCGCCAAAAATCTCGATGGCGGGGCCCGGATCGCCTAAGTTGATATACGCGGACACGCCGGTGATGTGCTCTGGGTCTTTGCGCTCGGCGAGGTAGGTGTCGACGACCTCTTCGAAGTCTTTGGCGGAAACGGCCTGCGCATCTGTGCTCCAAGCCGTGGCCATCAGAGCGGCAGCAGTGCACGCCGCCGTCGCCACTGAAGGCAGGCCGCTACCAAACCGGCCAAGAACGCCCAATCACCACACGCACGCATCTGATGCGATCCATCCCTTTCCACATATAATCAAGGGCTATTTCTAAGGTGTGCGCGTTAAGAGTTCCTGATGCGGCGGGCAGATTAATACTGCGCTATTGGAATTCTCACGTTTGGCCGACTGCCGTTTCCACCACTCTGGCTGCCTCCTCAGCACCGCCCTCTGCCCGCATGGCAACGCCGAGCTCTTCCGCACGCGCGATCATGACGGGGTCCTTCACGGCTTCGAGCGCTGCGGCCAGGTCTTCGCTGTTCAAATGCTTCTGCGGAATGGGCTTGGGTCCGGCACCGATCTCCATGACACGCCGCCCCCAGTACGGCTGATCGACCGCCAGCGGGCAGATGATCGTCGGGCGCCCCCAACGCAGACCCTCGTGCGTCGTCCCCGCGCCCCCATGATGCACCACCGCCGCGCAACGCGGAAACAGCCAGTCATGTGGCGCGGCGTCCAGAACGTGAATGGCATCAGAGTTTGCCACTGCCGCCAGCCCACCCCATCCTGTCGCTAGCAGGCCCCGCTGACATGACTTTCGCAATGCGTCGATAACAATCTGCGTCTGTTTCTTGGCGTCCTCTGCCGGCATGCTGCCAAAGCCGACATAGACCGGCGGCGGTCCAGCTTGAAGAAACTGCGCCAATGCCTCCGGTGGCTGCCAACGCCGTGGTTTCAAGAACCAGTAACCCGTGATGTGCTCCTGTTCCGTCCATTCGTGCGGCTTGGTGACGAATTGTGTGCTGTAGCCGTGCAGGCGCGGCACTTCCCGGCCTTGCGGATCATATCCCTCGAAGAAAGCGGCCTGGGCCTTGGGCGCGAGCCCTAACCGCTCCTGCCGCCACTTACCGATCATCCAAGCCTGCCCCTTGGCTGACACCCAGTTGAGAAACGAGTGCGTCCATCGATTGCCGACACGGCCAAGATCGCGAAACGGCAGTATGGGATTTGGGAAGGCCCCCGTTGGAACGAACATGGGTTGCAGCGTCGTGGGAATGGCAACGACCTTCAGCGCCTCGGCGATATGCTGCGCCACGTAACCCTTCGGGTGATAGATGATGATGTCGGGCCGCAGGTCCTTAGCGATTTCCCACATATCCTCGAATTGGGGACGCACGAGCCCCTTGAAGGCACGCATCGCCTTGAACTTGCCGGACACGGAGCGCAACGCGGCTTGCATCTCCTTTGACTTGATGATCTCGCGGAAATCGATTGAGGCCGGCGCCGACGCTAGGCCGTGCGATTCGATCATCTCGTCAAAGCCTTGGCCGGTGGACACCGTGACGGCGTGCCCGCGTGCGCGCAGGGCGGCACCGAGCGCGACGTAGGGTTGCACGTCACCGCGCGAGCCAAATGTAAAGATCAGGATGTTCATCACGCCGCGCGCGCATCGCAAGGTGCAAAGTTGCCGCGTCCTGAGAGGTGCTCACGCAAGCCAATGATGCCCCGTCGCAGCGGCCGGCCAGGGTCATTGGCATAGGAGAGTTCAGGGAGTTGCACGTGCGAAATCCGCGTGAGGAAACGTTGGGGCCATAAAGACGAACCAGATGGAGCCCCTATTTCTACAACTGAAACAATTCATAAGCATAACACTAGGGCGCGCCTCAACGCCTCCTGCCGGGGGACCGCGTGGTGCGTGGAGGGAGTTTGCTTTTTGGCAACAGCAGTAGGCCACACTCAGGCGAGATACGCCTCCATCGCGAATGCGCACTGGCCATTAAATAGCCGCTCGGTTAGCGTTTTTGTGTTGCTTTGAGAGGGTTTGATGATTCGCTTCCACAGATCGACACTCTTCCTGATCTTTCTCGCCGCGCTGGCTGGCCATGCCAAGGCCAATGTGCCCACGCCCGCGACAGTCCCTGTCGTCACGGACGCGGCAATTGCGTCCCCCTCCGAAAGCGCTCAGAATCGCGAACCTTCCGCACCAGCAAGTCCGGCTGCGCAAGCATTACGCGAAAAGCTTTCCGCTCTTCCCAGAAACGGTAACGCGCAGGAGATCAAAGAGCGCGCCGTCCTCGTTGATTTCTACGATGCGCGCGCCAGCGCCCCCATATGGCTGACGCAAAAGCGACTGACGCTGGAGGCCATCGCCATCATCAATGAAATCAAGAAGGCGGATGACTGGGGACTTGAGGCGAAAGACTTTGCTCTACCTGTACTAGCGGCACACACCGACGACGGGCCAGATCTCCCGCCTGAGGAAATTGCTAAGGCCGAATTGGCCCTCTCGCTGGCCATTCTGAAGTACGCGCGCTTTGCACGCGGTGGACGCATCATCGACCCAACGATCCTCCTTAATTCCAACCTCGACCGCAAGCCGCAGCTGCTCGACCCCCAAGCCATTCTGGAAGACATCACGCGCGCGCAAGAGCCCGACGCTTATCTGCGCGGAATACATCCCCAGCATCCCCAGTTCGAGAAACTGCGCCAAGCCTATTTGAAGACTCGCAGCAAGGCCAAAAAAATGAAGCTGCGCGCCAACATGGAACATTGGCGGTGGATGCCTGATGACATCGGCGACCTTCACATCATGGCCAACGTGCCTGAGTTCATGGTGCGCCTGGTTAAGAACGGCGAGGTAATCCACAAAGAGCGCATCGTCGTCGGCGAGGTGGGAAAACAGACCACGATCTACACACGCCCGCTAAAGAGCATCGTCTTCAAGCCAACGTGGCGCGTGCCGGAATCGATCAAGGTGCGCGAGATTTGGCCGAACCTGCGACGCGGTGGCAGCATGTTCCGCACCTACGGCCTTCAACTTGAGACCAAGGATGGTCAGCGGCTCGATTATCGCCGCATTAATTGGCACGAAGCCGACATCCGCGATTACGAAGTGGTGCAACCACCCGGGCGTAAAAGCGTGATGGGCAAGGTGAAGTTTACATTCCCCAGCCAGCACACGATCTTCATGCACGACACGCCGGACAAGTGGATGTTTGGCCGGTCTCGGCGCACGTTGAGCCACGGTTGCCTGCGTCTGCGTAATCCCATGCGCCTAGCAGAGCTGGTTCTAAGAGAAGACAAGGGTTGGGATAAAGCGCGCTCCAACGAAGAAGCGCGGAATGGCCCCCTTCGCAACGTGATCAAGTTGGAGCGTAAGATCCCCATCCACCTCGTCTACTTCACCGCCTGGGTGGATGATAACGGCAAGCTGCGCACATTCTCTGACGTCTACGGGCACGAGAAGCGCATCAGGCAAGCCCTTGCCGGC
>PVMK01183084.1_pt1 | contig 13042 bp, 6 predicted proteins | sample 1853481 | NCBI WGS metagenome assembly PVMK01 (sample SAMN08533507, study PRJNA380276) | Marine sediment metagenome, whole genome shotgun sequencing project.
AATATGTTGGGCCCCGCGGTATTTCTTCAGGGTCTGGGTATTATGATGCAGGCCCTTTATCCGGAAGCTTCCCGGGGACCGGCTGCTTTTGACGCAGCTTTTTTGGTGTGCATGCTGTCGCTATTACTAGCCGCGGGGCTGTATCTTTTCACCAAAGATAAACCACCGACCCGTGCACAGGGGCTCTAGTGTTATGTCCCACAAGTAATTTACAAAATACGGAGTGGGTTTATTAATGTTAATTCGCTTTATTTTAAGTGTCAGGAATAAGTAGGTTTCGGGTGTCAGGTGTCAGTCGTCTGGTTCATAGGTTCTCCGTTCAAAGGTTCAAAGGTTAGAGAACAGAAGACAGAGGTCAGATGACAGATAAAAACCGGAGCGTAGGGCAGCCCTCTGCGGCTGCCAAAAACCTGTTAATTAAATCCTGAAACTTCTGAACCCTGAACCTTTGAACCCTGAACCCGGGAACTGACACCTGAACACTGACACCTGACACCATAGACATTGTGTTGTTTAAAGAACTCAACTGAACTAAAATATACTGCACGACTTTTGTAATATATTTGTGGGACGCAACACTAGCTTACAGAGGCTGTCGGGGCTATCGGGTTTATGAGGTGCTTTGGGTTTATCGGGTTTATTGCTTATCTTTTTTCTTATCCTCATCGGCTTGAGCTGCTGCAATAGCAGCAGCAGCGGCGCCCCCGGCCTCGATTTTTTTTCTATCAGGTGTGCCCGAAGCCGCTGTCTCTCCACCTTCCTTAGCGCTCGATGATGTCTGGCTTGCGTCAGGTGGCATATAGACCGTGACGTTGCGATGCGCAAATTCAATGCCATTCTCTCTGAAGGCTTCCTGTATACGCCTGTAGATCTCACGCCGCAGAACAAACTGTTCTCCCGGTGGGGTTTTATACTTTACCCTCATAATCATGGCCGAATCATCCAATTGTTTCACGCCCTGAGATTTAATCTTTCCAAGAAGCTTGGGTCCCATTTCTTCATCTTGTTCGAGCTCCAAATATATTTTTTTAATGATTTTTCTTACCTTATCGATGTCTGTATCATAGCGAACGCGTATATCGAGTTTGGTTATGATATAGTCACGGCTATAGTTTACCACTGTACCCATATTGCCAAATGGAACCGTGTTGACCATACCGCGGTGGTGGCGCAGTTTAGCCGAACGCAAAGATATGTGTTCGACCATACCTTTAGCACCTGCCGTTTCCACGTAATCTCCGACCCGAAAAGCATCATCGATCATGAAAAAAATGCCGGCAATAATGTCTTTCACCAGGGTTTGGGCACCGAAACCAATGGCCAGGCCAACCACCCCGGCACCCGCTATCAGAGGAGCGATGTCCACATCCATGGACGAGAGGATAATCAGAACGGCCATGACAACCAGCACAGAGAGCATAAATTTTCTCAACAGCAATAACAATGTGCCGACACGGGAACCACCGGCACCGCCTTCTTCCATTTCCTCATCGGCTTCAGGCATTTCCTTTTCCAGTCTTCGCTGTATGGCAGCGTTGATTACTTCCCAGGCCACATAGAAGAGCACTACCGTCACTAGAATGCTGAAGGCCGCCCTGGCCACTGCTTTTCCGATTGGAAGATCAATCCCCCACATATGCATCAGCCCTAAAAATATAAAAGCACCTAACAAAATGCGCAGACCCCGACGCAGGCCCAAATTTATTCGATCGATGTCCAATCGTCCAGCGGACTTCTTCTCTTCCGGTTCAGTAATTTCAGTTTCAGTATCCGAGATGGGTTCCGCATCGGCTGCCTGACGATCAGATGCGGCTGTTTTTATAACGCCCTGTATATCACCGGGGGCTTTCACAATCCCAAATGCGATATTCAGAAGACTCTGTAAGATCCAGTCCAGAATAAAAAAGAGTGGAATGCTCAAAAGAGTCTCCATAGCCGGAAACGCTGCGTGGGCGCCAAAAAGCAACAAATCGATCACCCATACCGCCCAGAGGAGAAACACAGAAAATATGGCCAAGTAGTGCCAGTCATCGGCTACGTGTACCCGCAGCCGGTTATCCGGAAGGTCTTTACGTAAAACCTGAGCAATCGGTTTTCGCTTCTGTATAATCATAATTACGATCATTACCGTGATGATAAAGCCTACCATCGAAACCAGCAGGAGATGGGATGCCTCGCTAATTCGATGCAACCGGATCAGCCCGCAGGTCAGCCAGCCAAAAGCACCCACAACCGTAATCCTCATAACCCATTTGTGGATATAACAGGCGGTATCTTCGTTTAATGGTAAATAACGCAGTGCCGGGGCAGCAGGGGCCAGCAGAAAGCGGGATACCAGCTGGACGATCCGTACAATCAAAAACGCCGCCAGGTAGGTGATAACGGCCAGGCGTTGCCCCCCACCCTGTTCAAGAAAAATAAATAAGAACGTCAGGGTTGCAACGGTAAAAACAAAGATGGACGAAAAATCAAGCAATGAACGCAGGGCCAGGCGTCCCATTTTTACCCGCCAATTGGTGGGCGGCGTGGTCTCGATGCGTTGTCGCGCTCTGGCAGTATATCGGCGAAACAGCCAGTCGATAATAAGACTGGCAGAAAAAATCGCGATTACGTTCGCCATTATTTTAAAAAAATCGAGTGTCCCTCCACCTTTCAGGAATTGGGCGAACACTTTGGGCAGTTCCTCAGGTGCGGCACTGGCGCCGGATTGAAGAAATTCAATGCGCTCCCGAACCAAGTTCACCTTGCTCTTCACTGCCGTAATGAAACCGGCTAAGCCGCCGGCCCCTTTTTTAGCTTTTTCCCCGGCAGCCTCGCGTGCGGCCTCCTCTTTCAACTCATCGATCAATAGTCTTCTAACCTGAGCATCGTTAAGCTTGGCGACAATGGAATCAATCTGAGCACTGCCAAGATGATCCGGCAATTGGATGGTTTCATCTGTCCGGGTGTCTTCCGCTATTTCCTGATTGGCAAGTTGTGTTAGGGCTCTCGGGTCGGCTGCATAACCGCTTAGGCTTATAAAAAAAATACTGCATAAGCCGATCACCAATAATAGTGATTTTAGGATCGGGAGCTTTTTCATTGATACTCTCCTCCTGCAATAATTTTGTAACCCAAAGCACAATCCATCAGTGAATAGCTGCAATCAATAATTCCAAAACCGGGCCCCGCTGAGAATTCCCCTGGTTCCGTCAAATTTTTTAATCCCATAAATCAGCCCTCTGAAGTATCTTTTTAAGCTCGGATCTTTCCTGCTCCGAACAGGGCATAAGGGGCAGGCGCGGGTCGCCTCCAAAATAACCGAGCATATCCATGGCCGCTTTTAAACCCGGCACTCCGTAAACAGCAGTAACGGCCTGATTGATCGGAAGTATTTTAAGCTGAAGGTCCCTGGCCGCCTCAAAATCGCCTTGTTTCACCAGATTATAAATTTTGACGCAATGTTCCGGTGCGACGTTGGACAACGCAAGAACACCCCCTGCGCATCCAAGCGTCAGGCCGCCAAACAACACACCGGCAGTGCCCACCATCACATTAAAATCCTTCGCAACCGCATTCAGCAGTTCCCCGAGCTGGATAACATTTCCGGAGCTGTCCTTAATACCGACAATATTCGGGTGCTCTGAAAGCCTGGCAACAAAATCAGCCGCCAAATTGATGTGCGTAAACTTGGGAACATTATAGACCAGAATCGGAATCGGTGAATGATCGGCTACCTCCGAATAATGCTTCTTCAATGCCGCTTCACCCATCCGGCCGGCATAATAGTGGGGTGTGACCACCAAGGCGGCATGCGCACCCAGTTTGGCACAGTCTTCGGTGAGCCTTAACGTCTCAACGGTGGACTCGCAGCCGGTTCCGGCGATGATCAGCATCTCATCTCCGGCAGATTGAACAACGGTATCGACAACCGTCCGCTTTTCTTCTTCAGAGAGGGAGACATATTCGCCATTTGAACCCAGCACCACAAAACCTTTCAGTCCGGTTTGGCTCCACTTTTTCACATTGAATGCCAGTTTGTCATAGACGACCTTGCCGTTGACAAACGGCGTGGTAATCGGAGGAAATACGCCATGCAGATCAATCTTCGCCATCTTCTTTTTTCCTTTTTATTTTCTCTGGACAGGATCAACCCCGGTTAAATAGGCTTCGCATTTAACTGGGCGAGCAGGATCCACTGGATAATTATTTAGCTTTAGCTATCAGTTCAAATCTTTTGTCTTCTTTTATATTCCTGCTTACGAAAACACAATAATTGTTATTATTATTTTCCCACAAAGCAGGATTGGGTTTCGCCACTTTCGTCCCGCCGTCGCTTTTGGTGATGCCGCGGCAGGGGCCCGCACAAAATAGGCTCACGGTTTATAATACACGGTTTCAGGTGTCAGTCGCCTGGTTCATAGGTTCAACGTTCAAAGGTTAGATAACAGCAGAAATAAGTCATCAGATGTTAGATGACATAGGACAACAGCCAGAAACCTGACACTTAAATCCTGAAACTTCTGAACCCAGAACCCTGAACCTTTGAACTCTGAACCCGGGAACTGACACCCGACACCTGACACCTAAAGACTTGCTCAGTCTGCTGGGTAGAGCCTACCGTGACAAAGTTCAAGCGAAGGATGGTAAATCCTGTCTAAATAACCAACTCGGATATGTGGCAGACTTTGGTGTTCAGGCCGAGTTTACGCACGCCGTATGACAGGTGCATGATACAGGCCGGGCAGGAGGTTACCAGTAAATTGGCGCCCGTTTTTTTAAGATTATCCATTTTACGATCCAATACCTGCTGCGACAGCTCATAATGAGAAAACCCATAGGAGCCTGCCCCTCCGCAACACCAGTCCGCTTCGAGCAACGGGCGGTATTCAACCCCCGGCAACCGGTTAAGAATTTCATCAGGCTCCTTAACAAGCCCCTGCCCCCGGGCGGCGTGACAGGGATGATGATAAGTCACGGTAACGGCTGAATCCGAGGAAGGCGCATAGGCTTGCATTGTATGAATCAATTGCACCATATCTTTCACCCGGGCGGAGACAGCCTGGGATTTTTCATGATGTTTATCGGCCTCCGGGAAAAGTTGCGGATAATTTTTTAAAAAGGAGGCACAACTGGAGCAGTCCGTGACAATAACATCAAATTTTTCGGAAACTAGAATCGATAAATTCCTGGCGGCGAGTTTTCGCGCAGCCTTCAAATCACCATAGGACCAGGCGGGCAGGCCGCAACAGCAATTTTCCAGCACATTTACAGTCTTGCCGATTTTTTTCAAAAGACGCAAGGTCGCATGACCGGAATCCTGACTGATAATATCGACCCCGCAGCCTACAAAATAACCGATACGCAAAGATTGACCTTGGCCTTGATGAACGCCGGTTTTGATTTGATCCCGAAAGGCCTGGGTGGGAAATCGTTCGACAATTTCATTGGCGTGTACAAAATCACGGCCGAAAATCTTCAGCAGTCCCAGGGCACGCGCCAGATCCGTGATCCCGGTATTTTTGCCCAACGCTACTGCCCGGGCAGCCAGATGCAGCCGCCGGGGGTAAGGTAAAAGCTGGTCAAAGAGTAGACGGTGAATGGATTTGCGGCCGACCTTTTCCAGATATTGCGCCCGGGCTTTAATGACCAGATCGGAGGTGGGGATCGCCGGAAAACAATTGGCGGTGCAGGCACCGCAAAGCAAACAATCAAAAAGTGGCCCTTCTACTTCTTGATCCCATTCCAGACGTCCTTCAATAATGGCCCGCAAAAGGGCCAGACGTCCGCGGGCTACCCCGGCTTCATGTCCGGTGGATCGAAAGATCGGACACGCCACCTGACAGAACCCGCAGCGGTTGCATTGGGAGATTTCATCATAGTATTTGGAGATGTCGGTACGATCCATCTGAAATACATCTAATCAGCTGATTTAAATAAATAACCTGTTCGTTGTATGTCGTCCGTTGTTCGTTGCATAAAATTCCGAACTTGAGGCAAGGAAATTAATTTACCTGGGAACGCTTAATGAAAGGCCCGATTTAACCACGGACCACTGACAACTGACACTGAGCATTTATGCTCAGACTTTCCCCGGTAAGCGGCCGGGGGCAAAAATCGTGTGCGGATCCAAAGCGGCCTTGATGCGGTGCATAATCTGCCATTCCGGTCGGGCCGTGCCAAAAACATCGTTCTGTTTTTTAAACTCAACCGGCGCCCTTTCCATCAATACGTGGCCGTTGCGTTGATCGCAAAGGTCACAAATTTGCCGCCACACCTCATCTTGCATCACTTCAAATCCGGCAAGCATTCGGCCGCACCCGAAATCAACAAACATGTTGGCGTCTGTCAGCCTGCTGCTAAGAAACTCAACAAAGCCGGCCACCTCATCAAGGGGTACATCTGCCCGAAGGACAAACGCAGATTGACCCAGTTCGATATAAATATTACCGAAAATTCCATCCTGAACCGGATATTCTTCCTGGTTTTTCAACTCCAATCCGCCTTTTTCCAGCATGTTTGCGGTTCTTTTCAGTTGCTCGGCAACGATCTTTTCAAATCCTTCGAATCCGGTCATCAACTTCCAGCTTTCGTTATCGATTTTGGCGTCTTCCTTATTTGCGGGAATCGCTGCAACAAAAACCGGTGACAGTTGGGAGGTGATTAACTTACCGGCCAATGCAGCACAGGCCGCTAACGATCCTTCGGCACTGATTGCCCTACAGCGCTCAGGTATTGTCGTAACCCGACAGGTCACTTCCGTGATCAGCCCTAAGGTTCCCGCGGATCCGATCATCAACCGTGTCATATCGTAACCGGCGACATTTTTAACCACCTTGCCGCCGGTTGAAATTTTTTGGCCGCTGCCATTAATAAAGCGTAACCAAGAACCAGATCTCGAGGAGCCCCGTAATGCATGCGTTCGGGACCACAGGCCCCAAGGGCCATTACACCGCCGATCGAATGGCTCTGGATCGAAAAAAGTGGTCTGATGGGCAGCCACTGATTTTTATCAGCCAGCTCCCCCTGAAGCCTGTCAAGGGCCAGGCCCGCACCAGCAGTGACTACCTGATTGTTCGGATCAAACTCGATAACTTCATTAAGTTCGGAACTATTTAAAAATTCAGCGGTCCCGTTTGACAAATTTCCAAAATGACGCAGCGTGCCGCACCCGGTGGGCAAAAGTGCTTTCCCGGTTGAAGCCGCGTGCCGAATTTTGTCGATAATTTCAGCTTCAGCCGCAATTCCGGTTGAACTCGCTCCAATTTTCCCAGAAGGACTTAAGTCCAGGGTATTTTCTTTTTTATCGGACAATGGAATCACTTTTCCGGGGTTGAGAATTTTTCCCGGGTCAAAGGCCTGCTGCAAAGCGCGCTGGGCGCTGAGATCCTGCTCGTTAAAAACCATACGCATGGCGTCCAATTTTTCCAGGCCCACACCGTGTTCACCGGAAATTGTGCCGCCCAGCCTAACGCAGGCTTCCATGATTTCCCAGCCTGCCTTTTTTACGCGCTTCAGTTGATCTGCATCCCGGGAATCAAAAAATATCAGTGGATGCAAGTTGCCGTCGCCGGCATGAAACACATTGCCATGCTCAAAATTATATTTTTTAACAATCGCCGCTACCCGCGACAGCGCTTCGGGCAGTTTTGTGCGGGGCACGGTGCAATCGTTGACCAGATAGTTGGGAGCTATACGGGCAACCGCGCCAAACGCACCGCGTCGGCCTTCCCACAGCCGGTTTCGTTCGGAATCATCTTTGGCTTCATGAATATCGCGACATTGATTTTTACGGCATAACTCACTGATTTGGGCCACCTGGTCCTGAAGGCCGACAGGTAAGCCTTCCACTTCAATAATCAGGACCGCGGCTGCATCCCGGGGATAGCCGCAGGCATAACTGTCTTCAACGGCTTTGATAATCGGGGCGTCCATCATTTCAAGGGTGGTCGGCACGATGCCGGTGGAAATGATATCCGTTACCGACCGCGCGGCATCGGCAATATCATCGTATATGACCAACAGGGTCATAATCGCTTCGGGCAGCGGCAGAATGTTAACCGTCACCTCGGTAACGATGCCCATGGTGCCTTCACTTCCTACCATGACACCGCGAAGATCATATCCCGGTGGATCATAAGCAGCTCCTCCGATGCGCACAACCTCACCGGAGGCAAGAATGACTTCCATACCCAGAACATGGTTGGTGGTGACACCGTATTTCAGGCAGCGGGGTCCGCCGGAATTCTCTCCCACATTGCCGCCGAGGGTGGCCACCTTCTGACTGGCGGGATCCGGTGCATAAAAAAAGCCCAACGGGGCCAGGGCATCTTGAAGTTCCAGATTGGTCACACCGGGCTGCAGCACAGCGCAACGCCGTTGAGGTGAAATATCGATGATGCGGTTTAAACGCGACAGGCAGATAACCACACCGCCAGAGACCAGTACCGTGCCGCCCGAAAGGTTGGTTCCAAAGCCGCGTGGAACAAACGGAATGTCGGCCTGGTGGACGATTTTTACAATTCGGGCCGCTTCGCCGGTATTGCCCGGAAAAACCACGACGCCGGGCTGGCCTTTAGCCAGAGAAGCATCGTAGGAATAAAGTTCGGTATTCGCGCGGGATACCGATACCTGGCTAGGGCCGACAATCCGGCGAAGGTTGGAAATCAATTCATCACTCAGCATTTATCTACCTAAAGTGCGAAATGACTAAAGTGATCTAAAGTGCCTAAAGTTAAGGAATTCTGCCCTTCGAGAGCCTCAGGGTCGAACGATCATTTTTATAAAAGATGGAGCGTCACGCGGCGCAAGCGCCTGCGCTGCGCGAGCGACACCAAAACTTTAGTCACTTCAAACTTTAGTTCACTTTAGCTCACTTTTCCAGTTTACCCAAATCAGGCATTCAACAAAGACATGGCAGCTTCTGACCCTGCCGACAAATCGGTTTTATAATCCTGTATGGCCAGAGCCCGGCTGATTGCAGACAGGAAAAACAAGACATTTTCGACCGATGACGAATATCCCATCAGCCCAATTCGCCAGACCTGGCCGGCTAGCGCCCCCAGCCCGGCACCGATCTCCAGATTGAATGTCTCCAAAAGATAACCGCGCACCTTGGCTTCATCTACCCCTTCAGGAACGCCAATCGTATTCAGTGTCGGTAAACGGTGCTCGGGTTTGACCAGCATCTCCAATCCCATCGCCTCTACACCTGCAACCAGTGCCTGATGGTTTCTTAAATGCCGTTCAAAACGATTCTGCAGTCCCTCCTCTTCAATAAGCAAAAGGGCTTCTAAAAGCGCATAATTCAGTGTGCTTGAGCTGGTGTGATGATACACCCGGGTCGATCCCCAGTATTGATCCAATAGTGTAATATCCAGATACCAGCTGCGGATTGGATGTTTCCGGTTCCGGGCTGCTTCAATAGCTCGATCGCTGAAGGTCACCGGTGCCAGTCCCGGAGGACAGCCGATGCATTTCTGGGAGCAGCTATAAGCCGCATCCAGCCCCCATTCATCTGCCTTTAACTCAACACCACCGAGTGATGTCACCGTATCAAGCAAGATCATTACGCCATGTTCCTTTGCCAGGCTGACGATATCGTCCATCGGCTGAAGTACCCGGTAGAGGTTTCGGCATGAACGACCGTGATGACTCTTGTAAGCATTTGCCTTGAGTGCCTCTGCAACCTTTTCGGGGTCAGTCGGCTTACCCCACTCTCCCTCAATAACCGTCACTTCGGCTTCCTGACGTTCGGCCATTTGGCGGATACGATCTCCAAAATAGCCGTGTACACACGCCAGGACCTGATCTCCAGGTTCCATCAGGCTGGCCACGCAGGCCTCCATTCCCGAAGTGCCCGTCCCCGGTGTTGCATGGGTCACGCGGTTCTGTGTCTGAAAGACCTTGCGGAGCCCCTCGCCGACCTGGTCTAAAATCTTAAAATAAGCTGGATCCATATGACCGATAACCGGTGAAGTCAGCGCTCGATATACCCGCGGATGAATATCCATATGGGCCCGGGCCCATTAGCTTTCTCAACGGCGCTTCCGCTGGATTTAATGCCATAATACAACTCCTTTCTTCATTCTTGATAGGTGGGGTTGGTTTTAAAAGAAAAGGAAATAGAATGCAAGAGGACTGAGGTCTGAGGTCTGAGTAAAATCATTTAATTCCGCAATCCGCAATCTAAAATCAAAAGGCTAACCCGAGGGCTGTTTCAACCGTTTGAGGCGTTCCTTGGAAAAATCATGCTCCAGCCAGGTGTCAAGAAAGGAGCCCAGCGCTTCGCGGTAATGCTTAATCGCTTTTTTCTTATCTCCGCCGCCCTCAGACCACAACCCCAGAGCGGTGTGTGCGGTGATAAGGTTCTCGGGGCTTCCACCGGCCTGTTGTAAAAGTGATTGTTCAGTCTGCTTGCCCAGCAGATAGTCACTGATCGTCAAATACCATGGATCCATGGTACGACTGACAAATTCTTCCAGGCTCGCCTGGGTCTCATCCGCAAGCTCCTGGTAGTGTAAAATACCGGCTTCCAGAATTCCTAAACCCATCCGATCTGCGTTTTGTCGTCCATTACCTTTCAGAAACGTACGGGTGTATTCCAGAGATTGAGACCAGTCTTCGTCGGCGGCGCTGTAAAAAGCAAGGGTTACGAAGATCTTGCGATTTTTCGGATACAATTCAGATATTTTTTTCAGTGCCTCGCGCTTGGCTTTAATCTCAGCGGTCTCATCCATAAACGTCATCATCAGCGGCAATAACTCGGTTTCACGTTTTTCTTCCTCTTCCAGCGCCTTCTTGAGGACTTTATCAAATGCCTCAATGTCTTTATGGTATTTTGACCACTGCGCTTTCGAGTTCAGCGCTTTCTGCCGGCGTTTTTGCAATTGTTCCAGCCTGGCACGCGCAATAAAAAACTCCCAGGCAGACGGATCGGCGGCAAGCACGGATTCTCTTAGCAGCTTTTCAGCCCCCTCCCAATCCCCGCTTTTGGCCCGGATGAGGCTGACCGCATAATAAAGCCAGCTTTTTTCAGCCGACGTATGCCAGCCCACAAGACCGGAGACCTCGTCGATTAAGCCCTCCAAAACTCGCGCTACATATCCCTGAAACTCTCCGGGGGACCGCCAGTCCAAATCCAACAGGGCTTCGCGGTGGGCACTCGCCGCGCCTTCGCCATTAAGCCAATCAATCAAAAACAGCATGAGCATGGCTTCGGGATTTTCGGCATCCATGGAAAGTGTTCGCGAAAACAGTTTCCCCGCACCCGGGTTATCACCGGTAAAAAAATGCATCATGCCCGCAGCCATAATCATCTCCGGCTGCTGATTGCCCTTGAGTTCCTCATCGGCCAATGCCTGCGCTTCCGCCCAGAGGCCCTGGGTCGCCTTGTCCTTAATCTCCTGCAGGGTGTCCTCTACTGAAAAATCCAGCACGCCATTCCACTTGGCCTGGCCGGATTTTAATTCATCGAGGAATTCCGCGGCTCTGGTAATCGGTAAAACCATTCCCAGATCCCAGCGCGGGGTTAGCGTCGGCATCAACCCCTGGGCGATATCCATCGCTACACCGGCAGCGATGCCGATGACTTTACCCCGTATATCAATCATCGGGCCGCCACTGTTGCCACCGTAAAGAGATGTGTCCACTTGAAGAAGATTTTCAAAGGAACGGCGCACATTGCCGCCGGTCACACTGGCATTGACCGTGTCCGCCTGGGTTCGACTGCCTAATGGAAATCCTATGGTGATGAGTCTCGAAAGCTTGGGAACGCTCCGGGAGTCCAATTTTAAATCCAGCGGCAACGGCATCAGCCCTTCCGGTACCGGGTCAATCTTGATGACGGCAAAATCATCCCTGAGCGGCGACGTAATCACCTGGCGGGTTTGCACCGGCGGCTTGGGAACTCCGGCGATATACAGGCGCGGTTCGGACTCTGTGCTGTAAGCATTTTCGACAAAATACACATCGGTCAGATCCGGGCTTTCCATCAAACGAGAGGCGCGGTTAAAAGCGCGCGCGCCTTCAAACCACAAAAATATCCGGTATTTAAATTCAGGGGTCTTACCACTCTGGCGGAAATGATAGACGGTCGCTAAAAGGTTTGAATCCTCCAGCCAGGGACATACCACGTGACGGCTGGTGAGCATATGCCCTTCACCGTCCACCAAAAAGGCCGTGCCTTCAGCCAGATTACGATACATTTTTTCATTATCGACTTCCAGCCAGTACTCTACCAGTATAAATGCAATCGATGGAGAATACTGATTGGCGTAGTCTTCAAGGCGGTTTTCGCCTCCTCCTTTGCGCTGGCTGAGTTGATACCAGGCCAGCACTCCGGCAAATGATAAAATGATGATTAAGACGGCCAGCACGGCCTGCCTTGTTTGCAGGCCCCTGAGCATCTTTCTTCGGGATACGGCAACTGCAGGTTCGGGTTTTTCAGGCTCTTCGATCTGCTTTTCTTTTATGCGGGCCAATGACACTGCCAGCTCGGCCATCGAGCGCGGCCGTATGTCCGGATCTTCGGCCAGCATGACCTTAAAAAGAATTTTGGCCTCTTCCGGCAGGTCAAGACTGTCGACCTTGCTCAAAAAGTCGGTGATCTCTAAATCGGCTGAAAGTAACTCTATGAAAATTTTGCCCAGCGACCAGATATCACTTCTAAAATCAAGGGGACGCTGGTTAACAATATCCGGATGGCAGTTCAGCAGTTTTTTAAGCATCGGGCCGGGGCGGTCGAGCTTGGGGTCAAAAAACCGCGAAAGTTTATAGTCAATTTTGACCTCAAGCTTTCCGTTTTCGCCTTTAACCAGTATTATGTCATTCAAGATGAGGTGGGGAATAAAGTAGCCTTCATTATGAAGCACGGTCAGGATGGAGGCCATCTGAAAAAAAAGATCAAAGGCCACCTGGCGATCTTTAAGCCGCCCGGATGTCAGCAACGAACCCCAGTTTTCCGTATCGATCCACTCGCTGATCCGGTACCACAGCCCATCGCTTGAGCGACGGATGGCATAATGACGGACGAATCCTTTATCGGGCAGATTCTTGAGACGTT
>PVMK01119053.1_pt1 | contig 13041 bp, 10 predicted proteins | sample 1853481 | NCBI WGS metagenome assembly PVMK01 (sample SAMN08533507, study PRJNA380276) | Marine sediment metagenome, whole genome shotgun sequencing project.
CCCTTAGCGGCTTGGTGACGATGATGCTTGTCTGACCTGCACGGCCGCAGCCTGTGACGTTATGGTGTAAAGAAAAGGGACCATTATTTGCCTGTTTCTAGAAGCCAATGAGCTTGCATTAGCAAGGCCATTTTGACCATGAAATACCAGAGGTCAATCGGGAAATCTTAAAACTAAATAGTTAAGAAACTCATACCTTTACTTTACTTTGGCTAGGGCGAGTTAGCTGGATCATGGCACCTTGATCTATCCCCTACAATAGGATCATATTTTCTCGGAATCCAATTATCTGCTCTCATTAATTTTATCTTGATATTGGGAGCAAGTAATAATGTAATTTTTGGAGCGCCATAGCAAAAGTCATTTAAACGCTTGGATCATAGTCAGTAAGTTCTGACTATATGAATTTGTGTACTCCAGGTGCTTAATCGTTTGCTTCGGCAGACGTAGTCGACCTAATTTTAGATGGGCATATACAGTACCTGAGTGCACCACGCATGACAGACCATTAGCGTCTGGTGAAATCTGTCCTATTTCAAGCCTGATTGGGTAGAAAAAAGGCGATTTATCACCTTGGATAAGATAAGATTTGTTTGCTCATGGAGATAAATTCTCAAAGGAAACTGTTCTCAAAGGAAACTGTTCTCGAAGGAAGCTGCTCTCGAAGGAAGCTGTTCTCAATGGAAATTGTTATGAGATCTACCGTACTATAAGGTCAGGCTTGTTTTCGCCATCGTATCAAGTTCGCCCATTTATTTTGGCCCTTTTTATCCGCTTGGCGCTGATGGCCGTGCTGGCGGCTTGTAGCAGCGAGCAACCTCAGACTAGAGAAACCGACTCCGTTACCTCCCAATCAGTAACCCCTCTACCGACCCAAGACGAAGAGGTCGTCAATGTCATCGATGCTGCTCCGGGCGCTGATGGTTTGGGCGATCCATTCTTTTCCCAATTAGGGAATGGTGGATATGACGTCGATCACTATACCATTGAGTTGGATGTCGCCGTCGATGAGAATTTTATATCAGGCAAGACGGCTATCGAAGCCACTTCCACCCAGGATTTAAGCGCCTTCAATCTGGACTTTGCCGGATTGGAGGTGCAGCAGGTGGAAGTCGACGGGCAAGAGGAAGAATTCAGTCGAGAGGGGAGTGAGCTGACCGTCGAGTTAGCTGAACCATTAGCTGAGGGCGCTCCCTTCGTGGTTACGGTTTATTATGAGGGCGTTCCAGAGCCCTTTGATGATCCTAGTGCCCCGCTTCGCCTGGGCTGGCAAACTCAACGAGAAGGCCTTTTTGTCGCCAGTGAACCGTTAGGGTCCATGAATTGGTATCCAGGCAACAACCACCCTCAGGATAAAGCGACATATACCTTTCGCATTACTGTCCCCGAGCCATATATGGTGGCTGCCAATGGTCTGTTAAAAGAGCAAATCGACAATGCGGAAACAACCACTTATGTCTGGCAAATGGATGATCCGATGGCCAGTTACCTGGCGACAGTGCATATTGGCCAATATGAGGTGGAAACGGAACAAGGACCAGGGGATTTGCCTATCCGGCATTACTTTCCGTTGGATGCTTCAGAGCAGGCTAAGGCCGCTTTCGAGCCGGTGGCCGAGATGATAACCTTTTTAGAGGATTTGATTGGACCCTATCCCTTTGACGCCTACGGCGTCGTGATGCTGACCGAGCCAACCGGCTGGGCGCTGGAAACCCAGACGTTGTCGACCTTTGGCGCCAACCGGCCGCCAGAAGAAGTGGTCCTTCATGAATTAGCGCATGAATGGTTTGGCAACAGCGTTTCTTTGGCAACCTGGCAAGATATCTGGTTGAATGAGGGCTTTGCCGTCTATTTGTCGCGAATGTGGGATGAATACAATAGTGACCCCGAGACGTTCAATCGCCAGATGAACATGGCCTATGATGTGTTAGATAATCGGCGTGTGGGCTCTCCTATTCCTGATCAGCCAGGAGATATGTTCACCCAAGCTGTTTATGACCGGGGGGCCTGGACGCTACATGCCTTGCGGCTGGCCGTGGGTGATGAGGCCTTCATCGAGATCCTGCGTACCTATTACGATCGCTTTCAACATAGCACAGCCAGCACGGCCGACTTCCTGAATGTTGTTGGTGAAATCGGTGGCGCTGAAGCGGCCGAGTTAACAAATGCCTGGCTCACCGATCCAGAGCTTCCACCAGTGCCATAGGAATTGATTAGTTGCCTTAATTGGCCTGATAGAGCCAAAACGTTGGCCAGCGCATAACAAGAAAAAAGCGCTGGCTGCATAATCATCTCTTTAATACCCGGAGGGAGTGAGCCGAGTTTCCTTCGCCCTTTCTACAATTTGGTCGGGACGAACTCCTGCCCGGACTAGCTTGCTACAAGCTCTCCTCATCGTGATGGTTCTCAATAAAGACTCCCCGAAAATGACCAAGTAACGGCTTCGTAACGCCCGGATGACGCTGAAAAAACGGTGCTCATGTAATCTGATGTCAATTCATTTTTAACCGATTCTTGCAGAAAATGAGGGGACAGATGATGCACACAGATTACCAGACACTCGAAATAGACCATAAGCTGAAGCTTGATATGTTCCAGGCGAGTTCGTCTATCCAGCAGGATCGAGAAGAAGCGAACTCATTAGGCGAGTTTGTTAGAGCAGGTCTGACGGCCTTTTTCCTAATAGCTGGACTCGGTGCGGCCGTCTATTTCCTTCTATTTTTTATTGTGGCAGTTGGTCTTGGTCAATTTGGCTAATAAACCCCTTTATCTTAACTGGAGGTAATAACCCATGCGTATCGTATTTTCTCAACGTGTACTACTTAATCGACTTGCTGCCATGACATTGGTGGTGTTTATATTGGCTCTGAGCGTTGCTTTTAATTGGCAGCATGTTGTCTCATCTGGCGAGAGAGTAATCGGGATGGATAGTAACGTGATGCCGGCCGAAACCGGGTCCTTGACGGCTGATTCTGGCCAAGGAGGGGGATCATACACTATGAGTCCGGCCGCAGCTATGGTCAGTGACCGACCTACTGTCTTCTTTTTTATTCCTTCTGAACTCTGCCAGAGTCAATATTGCCTGCCACCCTGGTATGTTGAAGATTTGGTACAAGAAAGTTATGCGGGCCAGGTTAATTTCATAGCAGTTGAAGTTCGCTCGCTGCCATATGATAGCGAGCCAGAAGCCTATTCAATGCTGCCTTACGCCAACTGGAATTTATATCCGGTGGCGCCCTTCACCGAGCTACTACCTGAATTGACTTTGACTGACTATGGTTTGGGGTTAGAGAGTTCAACCGTTCGCCTGGTCGATAAAGACGGTCAGTTGGTATATGAATCAGGTTCCGCTTTTTCCTCAGAGACATTCATGACTAGTCTTAGCAGATTAATAAGCGATAAGAGTTAATAGCCGGTCCAAGGGTGGGGAGCCAATCAATTCCTCCTGATTATCCAAATAACCCTGTAAAAGCTTACCCGTTTAGATCAACCTGGCCACCGGTGTTCCTGCTCGGGGTCCATTCTGATTCCGGAGCGAGAGGTGATGCAACATAGGATTGTGATCGAATCCATGATTGTATCCGGGCCTATGACTAGAACTGAGGAGATTGCCTGTAGTTATTCCGGAAAGCCTCAGATCACCCGCGGCTGAGCAAAGAGCGTGTCATTTGCCTAGAATGTTAGTGACATTTGTCACATACGTAGTTTAATGTGACTCATTATAATTTTTTGTGTAGTTTTGTATAGATTTAACAACCTTTGGTATAGTAGGTGCTTATGTATGTGACAGGACAATATAGGCGCCGTTCCTTAGTTCGCCGGCAGTTGTTTTGGACAACAGTTGGCGGTACCTCTCATTGTGTGCCAGCAAGGAGTGCGCCGTGAATCAAGTTGCTTACCCGTCGCCACGACTCGTCTTCTGGGAGACGACGGCCGGATGCAATTTAGAATGTATCCATTGTCGCCGTATCACTGTTGCCGATCAATTGTTACCCCAAGATCTGACAACCCAAGAATCTTTCGACCTGATCGATCAGATTGCTTCCTTCGGCCGGCCAATCTTTGTCCTATCCGGAGGTGAACCTCTTTTTCGGCCCGATATTTTTGACATCGCCAGGTATGCGTCTGATGCGGGTCTAATCGTCGCCTTAGCTACCAACGGTACCCTGATAGATGGTCCAACAGCGGCCAAGATTAAGGAGTCTGGAATTCGTCGGGTCAGCATTAGTTTTGACGGTGCTGATGCCCCTACCCATGATATCTTCCGAGGGCCAGGTGCATTTTCTCGGGCTATTGCCGGCATGGAACATTTGCGTGATCTGGGTGTGTCTTACCAGATCAATACGACTGTTGCTCGCCACAACGTGCACCAAATGCCAGAAACATTGGAATTGGCAAAGGGCATTGGGGCGGTGGCTTTACATCTATTTCTGTTAGTACCGGTGGGATGTGGCGTGGAAATCGCCGAAGATCAGCAAATCACACCTCATGAATACGAAGATGTATTGAACTGGATGTATGATGCAGAGATGGAAGGGGGGATTGAGTTGAAGGCTACCTGCGCTCCCCATTACTTCCGCATTGTGCGCCAACGCCAGGCGGAAGAGCGGCGGCAGGGCATTTTCAGACAACGTCCAGAAAGCATTCATCGTCAAAAACATGCCGGTGGCGGTCACCCAGGTGCCACCTCCAGTCACGCGACTACCTCCAGTCAGGGGCAAACCAACGGTAATGGCCATCCTGGTGGACGACAGGCTATGAATGCGATGACCAAGGGATGTCTCGCAGGTACCGGTGTTGTCTTTGTGAGCCACCGTGGCGAGATCTTCCCTTGTGGTTACTTGCCAGTTGAAGCGGGAAATATTCGCCGCGAATCGTTCCAGCAGATTTGGGAACACGCGCCTCTTTTCGCCGATTTGCGGGATCCCGATCTATTAGGTGGCAAATGTGGCCTGTGCGAATTTAAGCGGATATGCAGTGGTTGCCGGGCTCGTTCTTACGGTATGACTAAGGATTACTTGGGTGAGGAACCTTTCTGCACCTATGAACCCCGTTCTCAGCGACAGGTAATTTGAAATGGTGCAGGAACCAGGAAAAATGGCGGTTATTCTGTTGGCTTATGGGGGACCAGACTCGCTTGATGATATACCTGCCTATTTACTAGACATCCGTGGCGGGCGCCACACGCCCCAACATTTGCTCGACGAAATTAGCAGGCGCTACCGGCTCATTGGCGGTCGTTCTCCCTTACTGGAGATTACCCAGAGCGTGGCCCAAAAGATGCAAATGAAACTTGACCTGCCAGTTTACGTAGGCATGCGTCACTGGCCTCCCTTGATTGGCGACGTTGTCGAAAAGATTGCCGCCGCTGGCGCGAGACACCTTGTGGCTATCTGTATGGCTCCCCATTACAGCCTGCTTAGTATTGGCAAGTACAAGGAAAAGTTGAATGAGGCCATAACCGCCAACAAAGTGAAAATCGAGACAAAATTTATTGAAAGTTGGTACGATCAACCTGATTATTTAAAGGGTATCGCCGAAAATGTGAAGCAGACATTGAACCGCTGGCCTGTCGCAGAACAAGAGCAGGTCAAGATTGTTTTCACCGCCCACAGCTTACCGGAGTTTATTCTAGAGCGAGGCGATCCGTATGACGATCAATTGCGGCAAACAGCCTCTTTACTAGCCGAGAGGCTGGCTCTTCCGGCCGATCGTTGGACATTCTCCTATCAAAGCGCAGCTCGAACTGGTGTGCCCTGGCTGGGACCCCAGATAGAAGATTTGGTAATCGATCTGGCCCAGGTGGGCGAAAAAAATCTGCTCATCGCCCCCATCGGATTTATCGCCGACCACGTCGAGGTGCTATACGACATCGATATAGGGGTGCAACAGATCGCCCAAGAACATGGGGTTCGTATCGAACGGCCTCCAATGTTGAATGATAGCGATCCATTGGTAGACGCCCTGACGGCCTTAGCAAACGCAGCATTAGAGCCGGCCGTTACCTGAAAAGTGGAATAAACGCTGAAGATGGCCAAAGAACGGAAAAATCAAACTTTTTATCTAAGCTGAATCAATTATTGAAGTCAATCTGGAAAAGATTATGCAGATCATACTTGTAGGATTGAATCACCGGACAGCCCCTGTCGCCTTGCGGGAACAAATGGATTTAGCCTCCTGTGGCTTAAGGATGGCGCTAGACGAACTAAATGAGTCCGATATGCGGGCAGTTGTGCCGGACAGTTCCTTATCCGTGCCAAATAGCTTGAAGGAGAGTGTTATTCTCTCCACCTGCAACCGGTTGGAAATCTATAGCCTGGTGACTGGAGAAGCGGAAACCGGTTGGCGGCATTTAGAGCAGTTTTTGGCTGGATTACAGGGAGTGGCCGAGCAAGAACTCCTACCTCATCTTTATCACATGGCCGGCCACGAAGCGATTGTTCATTTGATGAAGGTGGCAACCGGCTTAGATTCTATGATCTTGGGTGAGCCCCAGATTTTGGGCCAGGTTTCCAAGGCCCAAATACAAGCCCGATCGGCCGGAACGACAGGCCCGGTTCTATCCCATCTCTTCGATTTGGCGGCGCACGCAGGCAAACGAGCTCGAACGGAAACGGAAATTGGACGACATACGACATCCATCAGCCATGCAGCAGCCCAATTGGTTGCCGAAAAAATGGGTAGGCTTGATCAGATACATTTGCTAATTATAGGAGCCGGCGAGATGGCCGAAGTTGCTGCCCAGGCCCTTCAATCTCGCGGAGCCATACAACTTAGCTTCATCAACCGGACCTACTCGCGAGCTGAAACCCTGGCCCGAAAATTCACCGGGCGGGCGCTAAATTGGTATCATTTGCCGGCCGCTTTAGCCATGGCTGATGCCGTCATCTGTGCAACCGGTGCGCCTCATATTGTTATTCATGAAAATGATGTATTGACGGTGTTGCCCGAACGGTCGGGCCGGCCGTTGCTCTTTGTGGATATCGGCGTTCCTCGAGATGTGGAAGAGAAGGTCGGTCGATTGCCGGGTATCCTACGTTATGACATCGATCGTTTGCAATCTGTTGTAGATGGCAATCTGGTCCAGCGTCAAGCGGCTATACCCGATGTTGAAGCAATTATGTTTGAAGAAACCCTCCGATTCGAGTCCTGGCTGCAGGGACGCCAGGTATTACCGGTATTGCTTGAGCTGCGACGTAAAGCTAGAGATATCGCCGATGCTGAACTGGAACGAAACCGCTTTGTTTTAGACGAAATGGCGCCTCATGACCAAGAGCAGATCAATCGAATGGTCCACCGAATTGTCAACAAGATGTTGCATGAACCGACCGTACGATTGAAGGCCTCGGCGGCCGAGGGAAATGGGGTCGAATATGCTCATGTTCTGCGAGAACTATTTGACCTGGAAATAGTATCGAAGGTCGATTCTTCCCCAAAAAGCAGCCGGGATTCAGAACAGGACCATTCAGGTTCATTGGTTGCTCTGAACGGCCGCGCCCAGTTACAAAAATGAGCAAATCCAGATTACCAATGAAGACGATCCGCCTAGGAACCCGGGGATCGGAATTAGCCTTATGGCAGACAGGCCATATAGGGGATCTCCTGCAGCAGGCCTGGCCTGGTCTGAAAGTTGAAATCGAGGTTTTTTCTACCAAGGGAGATCAGATCCTCGATACGCCACTCCCACTTATAGGAGGAAAGGGCCTATTCACGGCTGAATTAGAAGCAGCCCTTCGTGAAGGAGCGATCGATGCTGCGGTTCATAGTTTGAAAGATCTGCCCACTGAGTTACCGGCTGGACTGATGATTGGCGCGGTGCCAGAGCGAGTTAACCCGGCCGATGTACTGGTGAGTAGAGAGGCTCATACCTTGGAATCATTGCCCTTGGGCGCAACGGTTGGTACCAGTAGCCGCCGTCGTGCAGCCCAATTATTGCAGGTGCGAGCAGATCTAAAGATTGTCGATATTCGGGGCAATGTCCCCACGCGCATCCGCAAAGCGCTCGATCCGGGTGGCCCTTATGATGCGGTGGTCCTGGCCTATGCCGGCCTGGCCCGCCTGGATCGTCTTGATGAGGTCAGTCAGATATTGCCCCTGGAGATAATGCTACCGGCTCCGGGGCAGGGGGCATTAGGCGTACAGTGCCGGAATGAAGCACTCTCTTTGAAGATGTTAGCACCATTGGATCATCCGTCGACACGTCATACAGTCACGGCCGAGCGCAGTTTTTTGAGTGGACTTGGTGGTGGTTGTGCTGTGCCCATCGCTGCCTATGCTTCACTAAGTGAGAATGGTTTGACATTACAGGGGCGGATAGCAGCGCTCGACGGGTCACACAAAATTGATATTCAGGCGACAGCCCTAACAGCAGACGCGCAAAAACTCGGCCGCCGGTTGGCGCAAGAAGCGTTGACTCAAGGAGCGGGCGCGCTATTGCAGGAGATTGTATGAGTGAGCAACTACAATCCTTCGTTGGTGGCCCAGTGCAGATGAGGGAAAAGCAGATCAGTAGCTTATCTGGCAAACGCGTGGTAGTAACCCGAGCACCTCACCAGGCCGCTGATCTTGTCGAACTATTGCAGTCGCGAGGCGCCAGTCCGATTTTATACCCTTGTATCGATATCCAGCCACCAGAGGATACGACCGATCTGGATGCTGCTTTGTTGGCAGCTGCCGGCGGTTATTTCGACTGGTTAGTCATCACCAGTGCCAATACGGCCTTGATTATCCAGCAAAGAATGAGACACCTCGGTTTTGCCCTAGAAGAAATGCCTGTGGCAGCTGTCGGCCCAAAAACGGCCGAGGCAGTCCGGAAAATACTTGGTTTTGAGGTCAGTGTGGTTGCCGAAGAATATACGGCCGAAGGTTTGGCGATGATTTTAGGAGATTTAGCCGGCCAACACGTTCTCTTGCCTCAATCGGCCATCGCCCGGCCTGCATTGGCCACAGCCTTACGTGATGCCGGTGCTGGTGTCATGGTTGTAGAGGCCTACCGAACTGAGCTTGGGCGTGGTGGCGAGGACGTAGCCAGCATGTTGACCGCAGGTGAGATCGAGGCGATCACCTTTACAAGTCCCTCTACAGCGCAGAACTTTGTGCAGCGGCTGGCGGAAGAGAACGGCGGGCCTCGCCTTCTTGATACCACTTGTATGGCTGCTATCGGTCCGGTTACCGCCAAGGCGATGCGAAAACTTGGTTTGCAGGTCGACGTAGTGCCCGAAAGATTCACCTTGCTGAACCTAGTGAACGCGCTTGAGATCTACTTTGTCCAGGAAGAGTTATGAACAATACACCAAACAGCCTGACTATTCGGCCTCGTCGACTCCGTTTAAATAAGAATCTGCGTGATCTGGTTCGGGAAAACACACTTAGTGCAAACGATCTGATTTATCCTTTTTTTGTCCGGCCTGGCCAGAGTATCCGCCAGCCAATCAGCTCTATGCCGGGCCAATATCAGTGGTCGGTGGACAGATTAGTTCTGGAAACGAAGACTCTGAGCGATCTAGGAATACGGGCCATTATTCTTTTTGGCATTCCCGAGACAAAGGATGCTGTTGGCAGCGATAATTACAGTCACACAGGTATCGTCCCGCAAACGATTAGGGCAGTGAAGGAAGCACTTCCCGAAATGGTTGTTATTTCCGATATGTGTTTTTGTGAATACACTGACCACGGACATTGCGGCATTATCAATACAACGGATAACGATCATTATGATCCCCATCTGCCGGACGGTTATCTGCTAAATGACCCCACTTTGCAGCTACTCGGCCGGGCATCGGTGATTCATGCGCAGGCTGGTGCGGATATGATCGCTCCCTCTGGCATGATTGATGGGATGGTGGGTAGCATTCGCACAGCCCTGGACGAGAACGGATATTCTCACGTATCGATTATGAGTTACGCTGCCAAGTATGCCAGCGCCTTTTATGGCCCTTTTCGGGAGGCGGCCGAGAGCCCGCCCAGTTTTGGCGACCGCCACCAATACCAGATGGACCCAGCTAACCGGCGTGAGGCGCTCAAAGAGGTAGCTCTCGATGTAAAGCAAGGCGCCGATATTTTGATGGTGAAACCTGCGCTGCCCTATTTAGATGTGCTGCGGGACATGCACCAGGCGTATGACTTGCCCCTGGCTGCCTATCAGGTGAGCGGTGAATACGCCATGATCCAGGCGGCCGCGATGAATGGTTGGCTCGATCTGAAACGCTCTGCCTTAGAAAGTTTAATAGCCATCAAGCGAGCTGGCGCTGATATGATCCTGACCTATTTTGCGAAAGATGCTGCCCAATGGCTAAACAAATAAAAACCAGACTGGAAGGTTAGGGGAAATAAGAAAGTTGTTGGATCAGTTCTTGGACTTTTAGATAAAGATGACCAAACAAATCATGACATCACCAACTGAAAAGCAAAAGATGCCAAAAGAAAAAGATGACCAGATAGCGGTCGACGAGAGTGAAGGTTGGCCACAAAGTCGATTTTTGCGAGCTTGTTACCGGCAAAGAACCGACGCCACACCGATTTGGCTGATGCGCCAAGCAGGTCGTTACATGCAGGAGTATCGCCAATTGCGCCAATCGTATGGCATTCTAGATATTATCAAGACGCCTGAATTGGCCAGCGAAGTGACGATGCAGCCGGTAGAGGCCTTTAACCTGGATGCGGCCATCATATTCGCCGACATATTGCCACCGCTCGAAGGCATGGGCTTAAGTCTGGAGTTTGTTAAAGGCGAAGGACCGGTCATTCATAACCCGATCCGTTCAGCCGATGATATCCAACGACTGCGCACGCCAAGACCGGAAGAGAGCCTATCATTTACCCTCGAGGCAATTCGCCTGGTTCGCCAGGAGCTGGATTCCCGGGGTATTCCCCTTATTGGTTTTAGCGGAGCGCCGTTCACCCTGGCTTGTTACGCTATTGAGGGGGGAAGCAGCCGCAACTACGTTCAGGCAAAAAGCATGATGATGGGCGAGCCGGAACATTGGCACCAGCTAATGAACAAATTTAGTGAGGTTGTTGGTCATTATCTTCTGGCCCAAGCCCAGGCCGGTGCTCAGGTTTTGCAGGTGTTTGATAGCTGGGTGGGGGCGTTGAGCCCAGCCGACTACCGGGACCGGGTTTTGCCTTATACCAAGCAAGCTATTGAAATTGCCAGTCGGGCTGGTGTGCCCATCATCCATTTTGGAACTAATACAAACGGCATGTTGGAGTTGATCCGTGATGCTGGCGGCGACGTAATTGGCGTAGATTGGCGCATCGATCTCGATGTGGCCTGGAAACGGCTTGGGTCTGAAGTAGCCATCCAGGGCAATCTAGATCCGGTGGCCCTTTTTGCCCCCTGGCCGGAACTGAAAAAAAGGGCCCAGCGAATATTAGATCTGGCCGGTGGCCAACCGGGACATATTTTTAATCTAGGGCATGGCATCTTGCCGACAACGCCGGTTGACAACGTACGCCGTCTGGTTGATTTCGTGCACGAGTACACGACAAACAGAGTGCCCTAAAATCCCTGCTTTTAGGGGATAGCCTACAAGTGATAAACGATATGCAAAATACAATTTCCAGAAAATCTAGAAAAGTCGCCATTATTGGTGGTGGAATCGCCGGTTTAAGCACTGCCTGGTACTTGCAGAATATGGCCCGGGAGCAAGGTCTCGACTTGCAGTATACTCTCTTGGAGCAATCGGATCGCTGGGGAGGTAAGATATTTACCGAAGCGGTTGAGGATATAGGCGGCCAACCTTTTATTGTTGAAGGTGGCCCAGACTCCTTTTTAACCCAGAAACCTTGGGCAGTGCAGCTGGCTCGGGAGCTAGGTCTCGGCGAGCGACTGCTGGGGACCAACGACGATAAACGCAAAGTGTTTGTCCTTAATAAGGGCCGGCCGACCCCGCTGCCAGATGGTGTCCTGCTTATTGTGCCCACCAAAATCATGCCATTTGCATTATCGCCTCTTCTTTCGCCGCTAGGAAAGCTAAGAATGGGCCTCGATCTTTTTATACCGGCGAAACGTGATGGCCAGGATGAAACTTTGGCCGAATTCATTATCCGGCGCCTGGGTAATGAGGCCCTGGATAAAATAGCCGAGCCGCTTATGTCTGGGATTTATAATGCTGAAGCTGAGCGCCAGAGTTTGTTAGCAACATTCCCTCGCTTCCGCGCTATTGAAGAAAAACATGGCAGTCTGATAAAGGGAATGTTGGCTTCCCAGCGAGCTCGGAAAAACGATACTGGACCTAAGAATACGGCCGAGTCAAGCCGTCAGAGCCAAAATCAACCGAAGCTGTCGATGTTTGTATCCTTGAAGAATGGGACACAAGAATTGGTGCAGGCCCTAGTTGATGCTCTTGATGGTAATTTGCAGTTAAATTCGACCGTCAACGAACTGGAGCGGCGGGATGATCACTATCGGCTAACGCTAAGTGATGGCAACCACTTTGAGGCTGACGCAGTGATTTTGGCCGTGCCGTCCTATATCGCCGCGCAGATCATGCAGTCGTTAACCCCCGAAGCTTCAGCCGGGCTAGAAAATATTCGTTACGTTAGCACAGGCACCATATCTCTGGCTTTCCGGCGAAAAGATGTCGATCTGTTGCCAGGATTTGGCCTCGTAATTCCCCGGAGCGAACAACGACTTGTTAATGCTATTACTCTGACCTCAACGAAATTTGACCATCGGGCCCCGGACGACCATGTGTTATTACGAGTTTTCTTTGGGGGATCGCGCAATCCACAGATGATGGATATTGAGGACCAAGATTTGCTAGCCATTGTCCTTGGTGAACTGCAGGCATTGTTAGGAATAGAAGCCAAGCCTGCTTTTTATCGCATCTATCGTTGGCAACGGGCCAACCCCCAATATGACGTCGGCCATCTTGAGCGTGTGGAGGCTATTGAAGAAGCATTGCCAACAGGAATCCACGTTACGGGTAGTCCTTACCGGGGAATCGGTATCCCCGACTGTGTTCACCAGGGCCAGCAAACAGCCGGTCAAGTTATAAAGGAATTGTTGGCTGCGAATGAGATGGACCTGATACTGAG
>PVMK01117179.1_pt1 | contig 13040 bp, 10 predicted proteins | sample 1853481 | NCBI WGS metagenome assembly PVMK01 (sample SAMN08533507, study PRJNA380276) | Marine sediment metagenome, whole genome shotgun sequencing project.
GCCACCCGTGAAAGCATTAACAAGGAACTACGGGTTCTGCGGGAAAAAGGGTTGGTCAGTGTTGTCGGCAATACCACATATATCCATGACATCACGCGTTTAAAGCGGCGGATACCTTAAGATTTAAATCTTTTTGGTATTGATCTTGAAATATTTGCGCTAAAAATGTGAGCTATTTCACATAAAAAGTGTGACGCATTTCATTGCAATCTTTATAACAGGTGCTGTATTATTTAACAAAGTTTAAAATCAATTATTGATGCTCAGTACTGTCTGCTTGAGGTGAAATTGAATTGATACATGCCTAAATGTAGTTATTACATTTAGACCGATTTCAGCTCCACATCCTACTTTAATTCTTTTTTGATTTGTCACTTCGATAATAATATGGACACTAATAAATTTATAGGAATAAGATCTGAACATGGAACGGTAGATACGACAGCGAACGACATCCAACTGGACAATCTTATCCTATTGATTCTCCAGAGGCCTTACTTGACGAAGTAGTTATAATTCTTAAACTAATATCTCCAGACTTCAATACCGGTTCGGTCAAATCTGCGTTCAATGCAGTCACTGGTCTTTTCAGAGGGAACTGGCCTGGGTACCAAGTTTGCAACACCGAGTATCACGATTTACGTCATACTACCGACACCTTCCTTGCCATGGCACGGTTGCTCCACGGCGCTGTGGTAGACGGCGAAACCTTCACGAATCGCCAAATCACCCTAAGCCTTATCATGGCGCTTTTACATGATGTGGGATATATTCAGGAGGAACAAGATATGGAAGGCACCGGGGCCAAGTACACTACCAACCATGTTCAACGAAGTATAGATCTTTTAGAACAACATGGTTCAGAACTTGAACTGTCTGACGAGGAAATAGCCGATGGCCGAGCTATGATTCTATGCACCGATCTTACTGTAGATATATCTACTATCGAATTTACATCTGCCAAAGTCGAGCTACTTGGAAAGATGTTGGACTCAGCGGATCTCCTGGCTCAGATGGCAGACCGGACATATTTAGAAAAACTATTGTTCCTATATTATGAGTTCAAGGAAGCCGGGATTGGAGATTACGAAAGCGAGGTGGATCTTCTCCAAAAAACTTCAGCGTTTTATGACTTCATCATCCAGCGGCTTAAAACAACGCTCGATGAGACCGACCGGTTTATGAGTCCACATTTTACCTCAAGGTGGGGAATTCATACGAATCTGTATCATGTGGCTATCGAAAATCAGAGAAACTACCTAAAGCAGATTCTGGAAATTCAAGATTCCGATCCCCGTGAGCATTTGAGGCGTGGTGGTATAGTCGATAAAATACGAAGTGAATATTGAGGAAAAAGCTATCTGCCGCTTTTTTTTAATATCATACTTTTGCTCCCCATCATTCATTCTGAATCGGATGAGAAGTTCGGGATAGCGCATTCAGGAAACCTAAATGCTACTCTTTTTGATATATGTGGATCGCATTATTAAGAGATTCACGAACCTTTTCCGTGATTTGCAGGAATTTGATTCCCATTCCCCGACTTAAGACCTTATCTTCGGGGACATTACTGTTCGACCAGACTACTTCAACTGGGAGTACTATGGGTTCCTGATTGGGAATGTCAATGGCTATGCGAAATTGTTCTTTCACAGGTAGAGGATTCGGGCAGACAATAAACGCACTTTCTATACTGATATCCTTGATTCCCGCACTTATAACTTCCTGAGAAGTTTTCATTTTTATGGGCCAGACGATACTGGTTTTCGTGTGCCAGCTTTGTTCCTCCGTGTTCCGGACAGTTTTTTGCTTGATATTGCCGGAATGCCCTTTGTGGCGCTGTATAAAGTGCTTGGTTTTGTCGGGCTTGTGCCTACCCAGCCTTAGCAATAGGTCGAACAATAACAAAACAACGATGTACATGAGGTATGTTTGAGTAGCAGTCATGGATGCCCCCTTATTTTTGATATTCTGATATTTGACATACAAATACCCTTACTTTTTTATCGGCACATATCGTAAATACTTTAGCTCGAACATCTGGCCCAAAATGCTACGTTTTACTGTTTTGAACGTTGAGTATTTAAAACCCCAAAAATTGATTGATTGGGATTCTTTATCTTCAATTGCCTCGATTGATTCTCTGGTGTAACTGCAGGCAAAAGCCAATCATTCACGATCGTATGTTAATAATTTAATAAAAACTACTTGACATGCTACACTGTGGCAATGTAACACGAATCTAAAGGTGTGGGTATGTATTACAAATGTAGCTAATACATGCTGATATACATTACAGGTTCGGGCGACTCCATGAAAATGGCTCAACCGAACAGAAAAGGCAGGGTTAACCGCCCTGCCTTTCTTTTTTTATTCCACATCTTGTATGCCTGCCATGATGTCTAAAATGCAAGATGTCTGCTTTCAATCGCAAATACAGGTCACCTCAATATCGGAATTGATTGGGATTCCGAATCTACAATCCGAAACCTGTACTATCTGCGATATAGACCAAATTGCTGAATACACTTAGATAATGTGATACTATTAACATATCTTCATCGAACAGAATTTTAAAATCAATTAAACTCACCTTTTGACTTTATTAAAATTCCAGCTTATAAACATATCTTAACTAGTGCCCATCCATAAATAGTTAGTTTCCATCCATAAATGGCTATTTTTCCGATGAGCGGCTTTCTCCGCGGATTTCCGCCCTCTTGTCCCGCATGTATTTGGCGGGGCGACGTACTAAAGTACGCCTCCCCGCATACAGCGGGACAGGCGGGCGGAAACCCGCGGCCTCCGGCTCGTAGAGCCTACGCCTCGGAGAGAGAACGCCGCTCATCGGAAAAATAGCCATTTATGGATGGAAACTAACTAGATTGACAGTATATTGATATTAACCCCTGACAAAAACTATTAGCTTTCCACTTAGAAAGGATAATGAATGAATCCCGACTCATATTCCCGTAAAAAAATAGCAATCCGTCTACTCTATACAACATTATTTCTGATTGTATTTGCGATTCTAACTATTATCATTAAAGTTTCCGTAATATTCCAATATGTTTATTTGCTTATTTCAAAAACTTACAACAATCCAATCAGAAATTTTACAAATAAGGTTTCTGTTTATGCATATAAGGTTCTGCGATATGTTACTTTAAATGCAAACGAAAAACCCTATCCGTTTAGAGATTTTCCGATAGAATTTGAATTGCCGGAGAAGGAAGTTCTTTTCGAATAAAGGCTTTTTGCAGAGTTACTAATGCGGCAATAATTATTTAGACACAGTTTGCTACTGTCGAATAGTATTTTTCACCGCAGAGACGCAAAGAGCGCAGAGGAAAGACAATTTATGTTTGCCGTTGAGAGGACGGCAAACATAAAGCATCAATTCACCGTTGACTCTATACAACAAAGCGCTATCAAGAATTATATTCGTTGACAGCAAATGATGTCTGTTTTGCCCGAAGGGCTGCTGTTTTTCACTTTCTGCCCCCTCAGCAGAAAGTGAAAAGAAAAATTCACTCTGCGAGCTTTGCGACTTGAGCGAGCGCAGCGAAGCGGGCGGTGAATCAATTTCTGAAAGATACAAGCCCGAAGGATGTCTAAATTAATATGACCTTATTAGTAAATTAAACAGGGAGTGAAAGATTCACGATACAGTCGGGTTAATTCCGCGGGAAAGCCTGTTGGTATATTTCTTCCTGCTCATCGAGGATGTCCCGCAGAATTTTGATGTTCGTCATGGGGTTCATGATGACACAGCGCAGCACCACAATATCATGCCCCGGAAAATCTTCGGTTTGTAATGTTGTTCTGGAAACAAAACTCTGGCCGGCTTCCCTTTGCAAGCGCTGCACCTCGTGGTTGATAGTGTTTACCTTTGCGTTAATTGTAATTTGCTTTTCGATATCGACTTCGAGAAATTTTTCTTTTAAATCAGAAGGATATAGCCTGTAAGTTAAAATATTTAGCTGGGGCCGCGTAAAAAGCTGAAAATTCGCTCGTTTTTCAATTTCTACGGCAAACTCGCGAGCTGTTTCTATGCCGTGTTCGATGAGCAGGGCATAGCCCCGGCTTCCCATAATTTTAAGGGCGCTATCAAGGATCAATGAGTTTGCCTCCCTGGATCCTGACAAAGATTTTATGCCGAGATCAACAGATCCGGGCCGGCTGATATAGGGGGCATGATAGGTGACGGCGTCCATTATCGTTGGATTTTTAAAGTAGATCATGCCGCAGGTCATGGGCATATATAATTGTTTATGCCCATCGATGGTAACAGAATCGGCAAGTTCTATGCCGGCGAGTAGAGGGCTGTATTTTTCTGACATCAAGGTTGGTCCGCCCCAGGCGGCGTCCACATGAAAGTATATATTGTTCTCGGTACAAATCTCGCCGAGTTTAAAAAGCGGGTCGACGGAACCGGTTTCCGTGGTACCGGCAATTCCGACAATTGCCAGGATAGCGGTTTTACCCCCTTCGTTTTTAATTTTACTGATCGTTTTTTGCAGGCAATCCGGATCGATTTTATTCTCTTTATCTACATCAACAGCAATAATATTATGATTGCCGATTCCCAGAATACCTCCAGCCTTGTTCAGCGAGTAGTGGCCCCGCTTGGAGACAAGCACGACACAACGTTTGATTCCGTAGGCACGGTAAGCAGCCTGTAATCCTTCCTTTTCCACACCTTCAAAGCCATTTTTGGGTGCAAGCAGAGAGTTTCTGGCAACCCATAGCGCCGTAAGGTTCGCCAGTGTACCGTTTTCGATAAAACAGCCTAAAGTGGTTTGAGTACTCTGGATATGTTCTTGGTAAAAGGCATCGCTTTTTCGATAGATCAGCCGGTGGATCTTAGCCAGCACTTGTCTTTCGATCACCGAAACCACTTTGGATGTTTCGATTTTGACAACGTTTTGATTCAAAGCCGCCACTATGGTTTTAAGATGGACCATAAAGAAAGGGATGGCTGATGTCATGTGGCCCACAAAATAGGGTGAAGCAACATTGACCGCATGGGGCGCAATAACTTCGATCAAGTCAGTAATGACATCCGCAAGTTTTTTTTCAGGATTTTCACTGATCAGGGTGTCGGTAAACCTCTCGGCTAAATCTTTGAGGCTGATCTCTTCGGTGAAACCAACGTGCTTTTTGAGAAAATCATGCAGCCCGAAAAGGATCTGTTCCATGTACTTAATCAATGTGGCTCTGGTAGCGTCGTTTTCAGGCCGGATAAATGTGCGTGTCAAAGTCTGCCAGTCGGCGACAAGGACTTTTTGAGGAGTATGGTTATTTTTTCCCATGGCTATAGCTTTTTTCATTAATATGTTCCGATTGAGTCACTTCGGGGTAATGTCCGTTGATAGTTGTCAGTTGTCCGTAGTAAAGGATAGAAAACTCTGCAAATTCAATCAGATGTGAAAGAACCATCGTTGAAGCCTATACTCGATCTAAACATTTAAAATGCGAAAACAACTGACAACTGGCAATGGACTACGGACACAGGTCGCTTTTTTCATATGTTTAGCTCTTATATGAGTAAGTTCTCAAGAAGTTAGAGATTCAGTAGCATGGCCAGTTTTTAATGCCAAGTACTTCTTTGGTGTGTAGAAAATTGCGACTTGACTGAGGGAAAATCCAACATACATCTAACTGGTTTATATGAATAGACAAAAAACCTAAATCCATTAAGAGTGAAAAGCCGTTTCTCGCATAATTGTAGAAAATCACCACATAGCGGTTTGGCAGTCCAAAATACTCCGGATAGAGTGCTCATGCATAAAAAAGGATTAAATACAGTCTGTTGTATAATATTTTGTTGGGATTTCAAAAAGTGGCATGACCTTTGCTCTTACATATCAACAAAGCAAAAAGAAAAAATGAGTAAAATAAATAAGCGCTAAGCAAAGGAGAGTGAAAAATGGCAGAAAAAATGAAGGAAGATCGCAGAAGTCGGTTAGGGTTCGGTTCCACGTATCGCAAGGGGTCTGAGCAGGACCTTGATCAAGAAAGGGAGATCCAAGCGGTGCTGGGAGGACAGGTCTGGATGGTGAAACCCGAAAAACGCGCCGAAGCAACCCATCCCTGCCTCTGGATGCAGGCCGGTGTCGCCAACTTCAAGAACTGCAACAATTATTACGATTGTAATACCTGCAAATATGATCTGGGCATGTACAAGCAGGTCGAAAAAGGCAAACAGATGAGCTGGCAGGATGCTATGCGAAGATTGCCGGATATTGACAGAGCATGCCGGCACAGCCTTACCCATCGCATCGGGCATCGACTTTGTGCGTATAACTATGAGTGTGCTTCCTGCGATTTTGACCAGTTTTTCGAAGATGTTTGGGCCGCAAGAACCAAAACCATACCCTTTGAAGTACAAAACATCAAAGGTTTCGACGTCCCCGTGGGATACTATTTTCATAACGGCCATACCTGGGCTCGCATTGAAAGCGGTGGATTCATCCGCATCGGTTTTGATGACTTTTCCCTCAAGCTTCTCGGCAAAGCGGATGCACTCGATCTTCCCTTGATGGGTAACGAGCTGGATCCTGATAAAGCCGGCTGGGGGTTGAAGCGCAAAGATCACCAGGCTGACGTTCTGTCTCCGGTCGGTGGTGTAATTACGGAGGTCAACTCCAAGGTCAGAGAAAATCCGGAACTGGCCAACCGGGAGCCCTATGGTGACGGCTGGCTGTTTATGGTGCGGACTCCGGATATTAAGAAAACCGTCAAAACCCTTATGACGGATACCGGTAGTCTGGACTGGATGAATGCCGAGGTCAATCAACTGGAAACCATGATCGAGGAGGTTGCGGGTCCCCTGGCTGCGGACGGCGGTCACCTGCAACCGGATATCTATGGCAATCTTCCTGATCTCGGATGGGCGAACCTGACGAAAACTTTTCTTAAAACTTAATGAATTCAAAAGACCGGATTCATTCGGAAAAGGTAAGAAGAAAATGAAACCGAATGGTTTACAGCACCGTATAGATAAAAAAATCTCACCCTGCATCTGGATGCAGGCACAGGTTGTGCGCCGCCGCCTTTGTGAAATAGATTACGAGTGTACGGCATGTCGATTTGACAGGGCCATGCGACGGGCTTCCGATGAGAACAGGCGGCTTAGGGAGCAAGGTTTGCTCCCTAAGGGCAAAAGAGGCCGGATCGTATTCTGGAAAGAAAAATTAAAAGAACTGCCGGTCTGGAAACGGCCCTGTATTCATCATATGAAAGAACGGATCGAGTTCAAGGCCTGCAACCAGGAGTACCGCTGCGGCAACTGCGAGTTTGATCAATATTTTCACGATCAGTACTCGGTATACGCCGTGGTCAAGCCGGTGGATTTTCTAGATATTGAAGGGTTTAAGATCCCCCATGGGTATTACCTTCATCGGGGTCATGCCTGGGTGCGGGTGGAGGAAGGATCAGAAGTCCGCGTGGGCCTGGACGATTTTGCACTGCGTCTGCTCGGTCCCCTTGACCGGATTGAAGCTCCCCTTGTAGGCAAGGAACTCAAACAAGACCGGTCTGATATTTTGATGAATCGGGGTTCTAATGAAGCCCAGGTACTCTCGCCCGTAAGCGGGGTAGTTACCGCTATTAATCCCAAACTGAGAGAGGAAGGGAGTCTGGCCGGTCGTGATCCTTACTCGGAAGGCTGGGTTTTGAGGGTGCATGCCGACAATCTGCGTCGGGATTTGAAAAATTTGATGATAGGCAATGAAACCCAGGATTTTATCGGTGCAGAAGTAGATCGACTATACCAACTGATAGAGGATGAAGCCGGCCCTCTGGCTACCGACGGCGGTCAATTGGGCCATGATATTTACGGAAACTTACCCCAGGTAGGATGGCAGCGGCTGGTAAAACTTTTTCTTAAAAATTAGACCGTATACGATTTCATAGTCAACATCTTAAGCCAAGGAGAATATAGCATGCTCCTTGGCTTTTTTATTTACTCAGACAGCTTCCCGACCTAAACGAAATCATCTTTCGACCTCCTCTCCATATCACTGCTACGCATGGGGCAAAGTTACGCATACGCACGGGGCAAAATTGCGCAGCACCAAACGCAGGGAAGGATCGTTTTTGTCGTCCTACATTGTTGTATTTGCGATTTGGATGTTAATTAAGAGATTTACATGAGATTAAGCAGATTTTCGGCGCCTTCTCTTTATAAAAATATCATTGACAAAGAGGGTAAATAGTGGAACAAGGGCAGGATTATTTTGTTTATGATTGATAGTAGTTTTACTTTCACAGATCCAAGCGAATGGAGGAGAGAGCGATGACCGATAAAGTTCATGGATCGGTACTGGTAGTTGGAGCCGGCGTAGCCGGCATGCAATCGGCGCTGGATTTAGCCGAGTCCGGATATTATGTGTATTTGCTTGAGCGATCATCGGCCATCGGCGGTTTGATGGCTCAGCTTGACAAGACGTTTCCCACCAATGACTGCACCATGTGAATTATCTCCCCAAAACTGGTCGAGGTCGGCCGGCATTTAAATATCGAGCTTATCACGAATGCAGAGCTTTTGGATTTAGCGGGCGATGAGGGTAATTTTACGGCGCGCGTGCGCCAGGGAGCGCGTTTTATAGATTTAGAGAAGTGTACGAGCTGCGGGGATTGTGCCAAGGTTTGTCCGGTTGAGCTTCCCAACGATTTTGACGAGGGCCTGTCAGTACGTCGCGCAACTTTTAAAGAGTATGCCCAGGCGATACCGGGAGCCTTTGCGATCACAAAGAGCGACAATGCTCCGTGTCGTATGGCGTGTCCGGCGGGTTTGAACGTTCAAGGTTATGTGCAGATGGTGAAAGAGGGCAAGTACAAAGAGGCCCTTGATATTATCATGGAGGATTTACCGCTTCCGGGAGTATTGGGCCGTATTTGCCCGCACGGTTGCGAGGATGCCTGTCGTCGCTGTGAAGTGGATGATCCGGTTGCGATTCGTGATTTAAAGCGCCTGGCCGCAGATCAGTTTGACTGCCGCGAGATCGAGGTTAAGTGTTTGCCTGCGCGCGACGAGAAGGTTGCGATCGTAGGATCGGGCCCGGCCGGTTTGTCGGCCGCCTATCATCTGGCACGCAAAGGTGTGCTGGCGACGATCTACGAGTCTTTGCCGGTGGCCGGCGGTATGCTGCGCGTGGGTATTCCGGATCACCGTTTGCCGCCCGAGATTTTGGACCAGGAGATCGAGGCCATCACGAACCTGGGGGTTGTGATCAAGACCAATACGCCCCTGGGAGAAGATTTGACGGTGGAAGATCTGTTTTCCCAGGGATATAAGGCGGTGTATCTGGCTTTGGGCGCACATAAGGGTATTGAACTCGGCATTCCCGGGGAGAAATCCAAGGGCGTGCGCCAGGGTGTGGATTATTTAAGAGAATTGAACCTTTCCGGCAGTGCCGATACCGGTCGTCGTGTGGCGATCATCGGCGGCGGCAACGTAGCGATAGACGTGGCGCGCAGCGCCTTGCGCCTGGGAGCTGAGGAAGTCAACATAATCTACCGTCGTACCCGCGCGGAGATGCCGGCCTGGGAGGAAGAGATCCATGCGGCCGAGACCGAAGGGACCCAAGTGACGTATCTTTCAGCCCCCCCAGGAAGTTCTGGTGACAGACGGTCAGGTCACGGGTCTGCGCTGCATCCGCATGGAGCTGGGTGAGCCGGATTCATCCGGTCGGAGGCGTCCCATACCAATGCCGGGTTCCGAGTACGAACTGGAGATCGATCAACTGATACCGGCCATAGGCCAGCGCCCGGATCTTTCGTCCATCGAGGATGTGATTGGTCTGGAGTTTTCGCGCTGGGGCACAACGGATGTGGATGCGATAACGTATGCCACGGGCCGCGAGGGCGTATTTGCCGGCGGTGATTTGCAGACAGGTCCCTGGGTGGCGATCGGAGCCATTGCCGCGGGCCAGGAAGCGGCCGAATCGATCGTGCGTTATTTAGACGGAGCCGACATGGCCGCCGGTCGCGAGCCGGTCAAAGCTGTTGATCCGGTTTATCGTCCGGTACCGGAAAACGAGCCTGTAGAGGCACGCTATAAAATGCCGGAACTGCCGGCGTCCGAGCGTTCGGGTAATTTTAAGGAAGTTGAGCTGGGTTATGAAGAAGGCGACGGTCGCGCGGAAGCTTCGCGCTGCATCAACTGTGGTTACTGCTGCGAGTGTATGCAGTGTGTGGATGCGTGCCTGGCAGATGCGGTGGATCACGATCAGCAGCCTGTGGAGCGCGAGCTTGAAGTTGGATCGGTGATATTGAGCGCGGGCGCCGAGCCGTATGATCCTTCCGTGTTTGAAGAATTCTACCATTATAAACGCAACCCCAACGTGGTGACCAGTTTGGAGTTTGAGCGCCTTTTGAGCGCATCGGGTCCGACCATGGGTCACCTGGTACGTCCCTCGGATGAATCCGAGCCTGAAAAGATCGCCTGGCTGCAGTGCGTGGGCTCGCGTGACACCAACCGCTGCGGCAACGGCTACTGTTCGTCGGTGTGCTGCATGTACGCCATCAAGGATGCCATGGTGGCCAAGGAGCATTCCGGCGACGGTCTGGATTGCGCCATATTCAACATGGACATCCGCTCCTTTGGCAAAGACTATGAGAAGTATTATCTGCGTGCCCGTGACAAAGAGGGGGTTCGTTTTGTGAAAGCGCGAATCCATACGATCAACGAGGTTCCCGGCAGCGGTGATTTAGAGCTGCGTTATGTTGACGAGAGCGGCGTGGCCAGCGAAGAGACATTCAATATGGTGGTGTTGTCGGTAGGGCTGCAGGTACCGCCGACCGCTGTGGATCTGGCCCAGCGTATCGGTGTCGATCTCAACAACTATAATTTTGCTGCCACGGATGAATTCGCGCCGGTATCGACGTCGCGTTCCGGCGTATATACCTGCGGCATATTCCAGGGTCCTAAAGACATTCCCGAGTCAGTGACCCAAGCCAGCGCGGCCGCCAGTGCCTCGGCGGTGAAGCTTGCCGCCGCACGCCATACAGCCACCAAGACGGTGGAGGTGCCCGCAGAGCTTGAAGTAGCGGGTCTGGAGCCTCGCATCGGCGTATTTGTGTGCAACTGCGGTATCAACATAGCAGGCGTGGTGGACGTGCCGTCAGTGGCGGAGTATGCTCAAAGCCTGCCGCATGTGGTGTATACCGGCGAGAATCTGTTTACGTGCAGCCAGGATTCTCAGGAGCTGATGAAGGATCTGATCAAAGAGCACAATTTAAACCGCGTGGTGGTGTCGGCCTGCAGTCCCAAGACGCACGAGCCGATATTCATGGACACGCTGGAGGCCTGCGGTCTTAACAAGTACTTGTTCGAGATGGCCAACATCCGCAACCAGGATTCCTGGGTGCATGCGGACACGCCGGAGGTTGCCACGGAAAAAGCCAAGGATTTGGTGCGCATGTCGGTGGCGCGTGCGGCCAACCTGCGTCCGCTTCAAGAGAAAGTGATTCCGGTCACCAAGAGCGCGCTGGTAATCGGCGGGGGTGTTGCCGGTATGACGGCGGCGCTCGATTTGGGCCAACAGGGTTTTGAGGTATATTTAGTTGAAAAAGCCCCTGAGTTAGGCGGCATGGCGCGCAAGCTGCACCACACGATTGAAGGCGGCGATATTCAGGCGTTTTTAAAAGATTTGATCAAGCGCGTGGGTGCCCAAGAGCAGGTCAACATTTTAACAGATGCCCGCATTGTGGATTTTGGCGGTTACAAGGGCAACTTTGCAACGGACGTTGAGGTTGGTCCTAAAAAGACGTTGCACACTATCAGCCACGGCGCCATCATCGTGGCCACCGGCGCGGTGGAGTATCAGCCTACCGAATTTCTGTACAACGAGAACGAACGCGTGCTGACGCAGCTGGGTTTGTCGGAGCATTTGGATACCAAGGGCGCCGCGGACCTTTCCAGCGTGGTGATGATCCAGTGTGTGGGTTCGCGCTGCGATGAGAATCAGAACTGTTCGCGGATCTGCTGTCAGAACGCAGTCAAGAACGCGCTGGCCGTCAAGGCCAAGAATCCCGAGACGATGGTGTATGTTTTGTACCGCGACATCCGCACCTACGGTTTGATGGAGGATTTTTATACAAAGGCGCGCGACAAGGGCGTTATTTTTATCCGTTTTGACTCGGATAAGCCGCCGTTGGTTCAAGATACGGCCTCAGGTCTAGAGGTGACGGTCAAGGATCATATATTGCAAAAGAATCTGGCGATATCCGCGGATCTTGTGGTTTTAAGTGCGGCGGTCCAGGCGGCCGATACGGATGAGCTTAGTGGTATCATGAAGCTGAACCGCAACCCGGAAGGCTTTTTTATCGAAGCGCACGTGAAGCTTCGTCCGGTTGATATGGCCGGCGAAGGTATATATTTGTGCGGTACGGCGCACGGACCCAAGCTGATATCCGAGACCATATCCCAGGCCCACGCGGCGGCCGCACGTGCGGCCACGCTGTTGTCCAAGTCCGAGGTGAAACTGTCGGCGATAACAGCCAAGGTGGACACGGATTACTGCGTGAAGTGTTTGACGTGTGTACGCGCCTGTCCGTTCGATGTGCCGGCGTTTAACGAACAAGAGAAGCTGATCGAGATCGATGAAGCGATTTGCCACGGCTGCGGGGTGTGCGCGTGCGTGTGTCCGCGCCAGACGATCCAGCTTAGCTACTATGAAGATGATCAAATCATGAGCAAGATAGATGCCTTGCTGGCAGGGGGTAAGTGATGGCGGAGTTTGAACCGACGATAATAGCGTTTTGTTGTGATTACTGAGGATATTCGGCCGCGGACCTGGCAGGTTCCATGCGCTTGCAATATCCGACGAGTATCAAGATTATCCGCGTGCCGTGTACCGGCAGGGTGGATGTGATGCACCTTTTGGGCTCGATTCAAAAAGGTGCCGACGGCGTCTATGCGGTGGGTTGTTTAGAGGGCGCCTGCCACTATAACGAAGGTAACCTTCGTGCGCGGGAAAGAGTGGAACATGTACGGAATCTTTTAGAAGAGGTCGGTCTGGAAGCGGATC
>PVMK01159388.1_pt1 | contig 13040 bp, 13 predicted proteins | sample 1853481 | NCBI WGS metagenome assembly PVMK01 (sample SAMN08533507, study PRJNA380276) | Marine sediment metagenome, whole genome shotgun sequencing project.
ATATATAATGTAATATAGTGTATACAAAATATGGGTATACACTATCATGGCCACAATACAACAGAAGACTGTCAAGGGAAATAAGTACTGGTACATTGTTGAATCCAGGAGAGTAAATGGCAAGCCCCGGCCAGTTGTTCTTGCCTATCTTGGCAAGGCAGATGATTTATTGAAACGCCTGCAAGGGAATTTGGGTTTTAGCCTGAAATCCTATTCTCATGGTACAGTGGCTGCATTAATTGATGTTGCCGCCAAGCTTGATGTTGTTGGCATATTGAACAAACATGTAAAATCTGCCCGTCCGTACAGGTCAGAAAAGCCGGTAAGGAATAAGCTAACAGCCGGGGTCACTTTTTTGCTTGGGGCCATGGGGCGTGTATGTATGCCGACAAGCAAGATGGGATGGTGGAACTGGGCCAAGGATACTTCTGCCGGATATTTGTTGCGATGTAACTTCAGCAAGGTTGACAGTCAACATTTCTGGGATTTGATGGATAGTTTTCCGGAAGATGCTATATACAAAGCTGAGCAGGAGATCCTGGATCAAGTGCTTGCCGTGTATCAAATCCAGACCGACACGCTGTTCTATGATACAACCAACTTCTTTACATATATCGATACCACGAATATCCACAATACCATAGCCCGGAGAGGTAATAATAAGCAGAAGCGCAATGACCTGCGTCAGGTGGGGCTTGCCATGGTCGTCAGTAAAGAAGATCATATTCCTTTGTTTCATCACAGTTACCAGGGCAATTTGCAGGATGGTACCGTTTTCAGGGAAGTCATCGAAAAAATCAGAGACAGGATGCAGGCTCTGGGTTTAAAACAGGATACCCATACACTTGTGTTTGACCGGGGCAATAACTCGAAAGAGAATCTTTCGATGGTGAAGGATTTAGGATTTAATTACGTGGGAGCTTTAACGCCGTATCACCATAGCGGGATCATTGAAAGAGCCATGGAGGATATGCCTGAAGCTGTAGAGCTGGAAAATGAATCATTGGCTGTATACCGGGAAAAAAGTGAGATCTGGGACGATGAAAGAACAGTGGTGGTGTTTGTGTCGGATCGCTTAAAGGCAGGACAAATCCGGGGAGTATACCAAAGCCTTGCCAAAAAGGAAAAAAGCTTGCAGGAGCTACAGAAGTCTCTTGTTAATCCAAGAGCTAAGAAGCGCAACAGAAAGGATCTGGAGAAAAAGATCAAAGCCATTGTATCGGGTCAATACCTGAAAGATATACTAAAATGGAGTCTGGTTGAAACAGAGGAAGGAAAGTTCGTTCTGGATTACCAGGTTGATTATGAACAGCTGCAATACACTGAGGATAAACTTGGCTTCAGGATGATCATGACCAACAGGCATGCATGGACAAGTCGGGAGATCATTAGTGCATATTATGGCCAATCGAAAATTGAGCATGCTTTCAGAAACCTGAAGAATCCTCATCATTTAGCACTAAAACCACAGTATCACTGGACTGACCAAAAGATAAAGGTGCATTACTTTATTTGTGTGATCGGATACTTGTTATCCAGTATCATTTGGAGAGAAGCAAGGTTGAAAGCAGGTTATACAGGGAGTCTGGATGGATTATTGGATATGCTCAATAATATCAGACTGGCAACCATGCTACAAGAATCAAAAAAAGCAGGTAAGCCAAAAGCAAATTATTTGCTTGAAGTAATGAGTGAACCGGAGGAAAAAATCATGTCAGCTTTAGGGCTAGAAAATATCCATAATGAACAACCCAAAATCAAGGATGTTGGTGTATACAAATAAATAACGCCTATCTTTATGATGCTCTGCTTCTTACGGCGTTTTACGAGCTGTGTCGTAATAAACTCACGCTAGATCTCTACAGCTCGAGTTTTCTTAGGAGTTCAGCTGCTCTTGGATCTGATGATATACTGTCATAATACGGAAACGACTTCAGATTGATGAACCGCCATGGATAGTCCTCCAATAGATACTTTTCAATGGAAGTAAATGCTTTATCTCTCTCGCCAATTAATGCATACAGGATCGAGTTACTATGATGCCCGGAAATATCTCTAATGGTCAGATTCATAGATATTTCAATCAGTTGGTTCATTGCCTTCGAGTATCCTGAGTCAGAGTAGGTAGTGCTAATTTTATTGGCAATATTTTCCATATTGAGGAATATCAAATATTTAGAGAGAGATGCAATGGCTTCATCATACATCCCTGCAGCGTGATAAGCCCACCATAGCCACTTATATGCTGCGACCTGGGTTGAATCAATTTCTATACACTTATTACATTCAGATATCGCTAATTCGAATTGACGGTTGAGATAATAAGTGTACCCAAGTCCCCTTTTCATTATGGGATTGATAGGTTCCAGTTTTACTGCTATTTTCGCTTCTTCGATTGCCTCGTCCCCTCTTCCCAACATAGCTAAAATATAGGAAAATCCATGATGTGCTTCAGCATTGTTGGGATCGAGATTAATTGACTTTTGATATTCTTCTACTGCTGCTGAAAAATCGGATTCCATCCAATGAATCAGAGCCAGGGATGCATGTGCCTCTCCAAGGTTATTATTCAATTCGAGAGCTTTTGTGGCAAACTCTAATGCTGTAGGGAGGACATCCCTCATTGGTTGAAAACCATAGATACCTTGAAGTGTTTTGGAGAAAGCAAATCCCGAATAGGCATCTGCAAAATGAGGATCAATCCTGATAGCTTCCTGGTAATTAGCAATAGCTTTGGAAAAACCTTCCCTGGTTCTATGATTTTGAAAATAGTGAGCTTTTAAATAATACTCAAAAGCTTCTGGATTATCCGTAGGTATCTTCTCTATATCCTCAATCTCTTCTACAGTAAGTACTGTTTTTAATTCGTCGGCAATTTCCTTGGCTATCCTGCTTTGAACAGATAGTATATCTGACCAGTTGCCCTCATATATTTCACCCCAGAGATGTTCATCTGTTGATGAATGAATGAGCTGGACCCTGATCCGAATCTGATCCTCGAATCTTTGGGCACTACCCTCTATCAGGTAATTAACCTCAAGTTCCTGGCCAATTTCCGGGCTGGTTTTCCGGGTATTTTTATACTGCATTATAGAGGTCCTTGATCTGACGTTGAATTGATTTATTTTATACAACTGCATGATGATCTCATCAGTCATAGCATCACCGAAATAAGCATGCTCATCGTCATCACTCATGTTTTCAAATGGTAATACAGCAATAGATTTTTCTAAGATTGAAGTCTCTTTTGATCTGCTACTATTGGATACTATGTTGAATACAATTAATCCAACAATCACAACGAAACTCAAATAGCTGGCAATCTTCCAGCTGCTTGAAACAGCTGTCTTATCTTCATTCTTTATCTTATTAGTGGATTTTGTCTTCACAAAGCCACCTTCAGGTTTGAAGTCGTATATCCAAGATATTATAACAGATATAATGAAGCCAATTGACAGTAGAACAATAACAAGTTTGAGAGTCCAATCAGGTAATCCAAATGGTTCTATGAGTATAGAAACCAACTCAAGGATCACAAATGCTGTTGCAGCGTACACCGTATTTCTACGGACTACATTTCTGCGCTTCAGTTCCTGCCAGAATCTGGTTATATTATTCATTCTGTTGGGCCTTTAGGTCTGCGGGAAAATATTTCAATATCAGCCAATTGTATTAGTGGTGTCTGCAATGAGAAACAATACTAATAGGAGAATTGTTCACTTTGATTATGGTGACAACCAGGTGACAAAACAGCCCCAATCGGATGATTGAGGCTTGATGTTTTGATCGAGAAAGTAGGTTAGTTCTTAATCCACTCCCCAACAGATTCCGGACTCAGCCCAGGCAAATCCAATTTATTTTTCTTTTTGTAATCGTTCAGGTCGTTGGCCAGTTTTCCAGGCTTATTTGGGTTGCCAGAAACATACACGCGGTGATACAATTGCCCCTTCGGCTTTAAGAAGCTTCATTGCCTTGTCCACTTCCTTACGCTCCAGGCTCGTTAATTCAGTTATTTTTCCTGCATTTAAGGGCTCTCCGGCTTCTTTCATTGCATCCAATACAAGTTCTTTAATTTCCATAATTGTCGTTTTTTTTAGATATAAAGGACTAATTCATACATTAGCTAACCAGCCACTTAACTGATCCAGGAGTTTACATCCTCCATAGTCACCGTCCCAATCTCCAGCTTATTCTTCTTACGGTAACCCATCATCTCCTGGTGCAGTTTACCAGGTTTTTCGAGGGCTTTGATCTTTTCGATGGTAGTATATCCCAGGTTTTGCAACGGTTCCACCCACTCAGCTGGCACTCCAATCTCCAAATATTCAGACTTTTCACTTTCAACTTTCAACTTTTGACTTGCTTCAGGTTTCATTTGCTGGAAAGATGAGAAAATGGATGGAGGAGGGCTGAAACAATTTTGAGACAATAGGTGATTATAACTCCGATACACTCTAATGTATTTCATTCTCCTCTTCCAAATTCATTAGCCGTTTATGCTCTGCCTTGTGTTTTGATTCCACATCCTACTGAAATTTACCTAGAGGTAAATTCATTCTCTGCATTATTTCAATATAGCGAGGTTCATTGTGATAGGGTCTTAAATTTGGAATCACGCCGATGTATGGATTAGCAGGATCTCTCCTGATGTAAGCTTTCTCCAGCCAATACATCGCCTTATCAGTGTTGCCTCCATATGCATAAAGCATTATCGCATGCTGAGCTGAGGCAAAATCTGGACGCTCCACCCACTCATCTGCTGCGGCATTTAATGCTTTTTTGAATCCCTCATTCTTATACTCTTCATCTAAGATTTTGATTACCCTTTCATCGGCTATTTGATTGAATACTTTCTTCAATTCAATTATAGCCAGATCAAATTCACCAGTTTCAGTATAACACTGAAAAAGGACCAGCATAAGTAATGGATTGTTTGGCATCATCTTTTGAAGTTGACGGGCTCTATTAATGCACTCCTCATATCTTGATTCAATCATTAATTCAACAGTTGCCAACACTTGAATTAAAGGATTTTTAGGGTCGTTCTCCAAAGCTAACTTCATTTGTTTTCTCATTTCTTCAGGCCTCTTTAAAAGCATCATCAAATGAGAATAGTAGGCTCTGGCTTCCGAAAAATTCGGATTTATTTCAAGACACTCTTTAATTGATTTTTCACCTGCCACCCAGTTAAAATCACTCCATATTTTTTTGATTCCGTCAAAATAGTACACTTCTGCATTGTCATTATCCAATTGGATTGCTTTTGACAAATATTCTTCCATTTTTGGAGTGGCTTCATCGGGTGAAACATAATCCATTTGTTTCAGGAATCCCCAAACTCCTGCAATTCCTCCATAGGGCGGAGCATACTCCGGGTCAGTTTCTATGGCTTTTGCAAAATAATTTAGTGCTGTTTGCTGACTTTCCTTTGTTAGAAATCCCATGTGAAATTTTCCATTCAGATATAATTCATAAGCCTCCGGATTAACTGGCTTTGTTATTGCAAGTTGGGCTAGTTGTTCTGGAGTAAGCGGCAATTGTATTTCATCAGCAATATCCATTATTACCCAGCTATATAGATTCAGAATATTTCTCATTTCTGTTTCATAAGTATTGGACCAGAGCAATTGTTCTTCAGGAAATGCACTTATGAGCTTAAACTGGACACAAATACTGTCACCCAGACACATGACATTCGATTCCAACAATGCTTCAACATGCAAATCTGAGGCGATCTCAGGGACAGACATTTCCTTATCCTTATAAGTATTGGATGTCTTTTGAGAAATTATCCGCAATCCGTTAATCTTACCCATTTCCCCTATCAGTGATGAATGCATGCCTGCCACAAAATATTCAAGCTCTTCATCGCCCGTGAAATTATCAAATGGGAGTAGCACCAATGATTGAATTGAACCTTTCTGTACTCTACTGAAACCACCCGCAAGATTAAAGATGATCAATCCAATAAAAACAACTACACTCACATAGGTAGCGATTTTCCAACCATTGGCGACAACAGGTTCTTCCACTGCTTCGATCTCACCAATGGGTTTGGTTTTTTCAACTCCACCAGGTCTCAAATCAAAGACCCAAGAAATAATAATGGTAATTACAGCTCCCAGGATCAGGAGATAAAGTACGATGTCAAGGGACCAGTCCGGGAGTCCCCACCTTGGAAAGATGATGTCGGCCGCTTCGAGAATTATAAATGCTGTTCCAGCATAAATCGCAAGTGACCTGTGAACGTTTCGTCTCTTAAGCTCTTGCCAGAATTGAGATAATTTATTCAATGTATTAGGCTTTTGACTTGAGATTTGGTATCTGCAATATACTATCTTGAACAATATGAGCCAAATAGGGTGCATATTCCTGGTTTTTTCTCAACCCCAAACGACCAAGATCATCTGTGATACCTTAGTGACAAAAAAGAAGCCCCAACTGGATGGTTGAGGCTTGTTTAAATCTATAGGTTTTCTTAATCGTTAACTGATCCATGAGTTTACATCTAACATGGCCACCGTTCCGATCTCCAGCTTATTCTTCTTGCGATAGCCTATCATCTCCTTATGGAGTTTCCCAGGCTTTTCAATCTCTTTAAGCTTATCAATGGTGGTATAACCCAGTGCCTTCAAGGGATCCACCCACTCTTCAGGCACTCCAAGCTTCAAATATTCAGACTTTTGGCTTTTGACTTTTAACGCCGGAGTAAACCGGTACCACCCCGAATAATAATCTCATCGAATTTCTGTATAATTGGTTGTACATTTGCCGTTATGCTGATATTGGCAGTAGAGTATATATGTTAGGTGGCAGGAAGAATTGTAAGAATGAAGAAAGAAATAACTCTTAACAGATAGTCTTAATAAGGATCTTGTCATTTTTAAAGTTGTAAATAAAAAGGAGGCAACATGACTGAACACGAAAAAAAGGAGGTTACTATTGTCGGTGGCGGTAGTAGTGCGCATGTATTGATTCCTTTTCTTTCCGGAGCGGGTTTTACCGTCAACCTTCTCACGCGGAAACCAAAGGAATGGTCCCAGAAGGTCGATGTTCAATTGCACACGATTCATGGGGAAATCCAGGAAGAGTTTTGTGGTACACTGACGAAAGTCAGTGATAATCCGGCTGAGGTCATTCCACAGGCACGTTTTGTGATTTTATGCATGCCGGTAAGCAAATATCGCATTGCTCTCCATGGTCTGGCGCCGCATCTAGCGAAAGACAAAGAGGTGTTTGTTGGGACCATTTATGGCCAGGCAGGATTTAACTGGATGGTTGATGAGATCAAGAAAAAGTTTGACTTAAGCAATATCACCACCTTTGCCATCGGCTTAATTCCGTGGATCTGCCGGATCATTGAGTATGGTAAGGTGGGAGTAACCTATGGTTACGGTCACGAAATCAATATCGTGGCGGTGTCACCGCCGAATCGTTTCTCTGAACTCAATAATCTTTTTTTGAAAAATATTTGCGAGCGATGGCTGAAACAAGGGTCTTTCCGACAGGCCGACAATTTTTTGTCATTAACTCTATCTGTCGACAACCAAATCATCCATCCATCGCGTTGCTACGGTTTGTTTCTAAGATACGATGGGAAATGGGCACACAAAGAAGATATCCCCTATTTTTACCGCGACTATGACCAAAAATCGGCCGACCTTCTACATGAATTAGACGTGGATTACTCTAAAATTCGAGAGGCCATCAAGGCAAAATATCCCCAGCAGGATTTTCAATATATGCTTGATTATCTGAGTCTGGAGCAACTCTCACACCAGTCGAAAAACACCGACATTCGGGAGTCATTCACGACTTCGCTGACGTTGGGAGCCATCAAACCACCCACCATTCAATTAGAAAGCGGCGAATGGGTCATAGACAAGGACCACCGCTTCTTTACAGACGACATTCATTATGGCCTGTGCATCGCAAAATGGATTGCCGACCAACTAACTCTGGAGGTTCCAACCATTGACAGCATCATCGACTGGGCCCAGCAGTTGCGTAATGAGAAGATCATCGAGGGGAATAAATTGTTATTGGACAGCGAAAGCCTGACCACGGAATTCATGTCCGGCATTCCCCCGGTGTATGGCCTTAACAGCATCGATGACATTCTGGGCTAGATTCTGTTTTCAACCCACTAAATGAGCAAAGGGTCAGTTTTGTATGGCTGTTATGGTGGAAGAATTCTGCCTGAGGTGATTTTTGCTCAGCAGGGAAACAGTGTTCATCCGCCTGTGCAAACGTTCGCATTTGGAGAAGCATACTGTTCTTTTTATTACTGCACCTAACAAAGGCATCAACACGGACGCCGTAAACGGCGCCGGTTATGCCAGCGTTACTCTTGATAGTGCACCAACATTGTTGGCTGGTGATAGTTGAAATCATTTTTGTAATCTTTCAGAAGGTAAGATTACCGTTTTTGTCCGGGAAAAAAAGGTGGTACCGTTTTTCACCGGTAGGTGGTATCATTCCTTTTCGGTGTTATAACTTTGACCTGCTTCAGGCTTCATTCGCTACCATCCCGGTATGGGTGACCGTGAATTTGGCACTCCTTTTTTGAAAGCGAGTGGATTTTAAACCACCTAAAAACAAAACAGGATCCAGTAAGCGCCATATAAAATGGCATCAGTGAGATTAGTGCTACAAATATTCCCATCACTTTTCCTTCTTTACCGTTCAACATAAAAAGTCCAAGCCAAACAAGAAGTAAACCTAAAAGGAATCTCAATGTCTTATCAATTTTCCCAACGTTTTTTATCATAATTATATTATTTCTAATTTACTTTTCAATTAGCACCTCATTCAGGCACATTCCTTTTGGATGTTGGAGTTGTGAAGCAGCGGACAGTCAAACGTTCAGCACTGGCTGAAAGTGCCTGAAAAAGGTATATACACTAAGGTATGTTTATTTCCACATAAAGCGAATATTTGCATTTATAAGAAATTTCGGATTTGAAAGGAATTAAGTGGTTCTTTCCAGTCCCAAATAACTAAAATCATTTTTGACAACCAGGTGACAAAAAGCCCTAACCGAATGGTTAAGGCTAAGTATTTTGCGCAAAGAAGAAGCTTAGCTTTTAGTCCACTCCCCAACCACCTCTGGACTCAATCCCGGCAGATCCAGTTTGTTTTTCTTCTTGTATCCTTTAAGGTCATTGGCCAGTTTTCCCGGCTTTTCAACCTCTTTGAGCTTTTCGATAGTGGTGTAGCCATGCTTCTGAAGAGGCTCCACCCACTCAGCTGGCACCCCTATCGCTTCATACTCTTTCTGAGTACTGGTAACTTTGTACTTGAATCCTCAGGCTTCATCTGCGGGAAACATGAGATGAAGGATGGCGCGACCATCATTTATGAATTATCGATTGACTACATTTACAAAATACGTAATGATAGCTATATGATAGTATATGCTATTAATCAGGTATCAATAATATTTGTATGAGCCACAAATGAAAGGAAACAATATGTCTCAAAACAAATTGGAGATTACCCCATCAGTAACAGTCCATTCTTTGCTAAAAGAATATCCTGAACTTGAAGAAGTATTGATTGGCATTGCACCGCCCTTCAGAAAACTGAAAAATCCAGTCCTGAGAAAGTCAATCGGCAAAGTTGCTACCATTAAGCACATTTCATCTGTTGGCGGCGTCCCCCTTGATGAACTGATTGGAAAACTACGAGAAGCAGTTGGACAGTCCGGTACTTCGGAATCTTATAGTGACCAAAACTACTTCGGGACACAACCCGATTGGTTTGCTCCGGAAAAGATTGTGCTTTCGATTGATGAAGAAAAATTAGAGGACAAGAATAGGATGACATTAACCATTATCCTCAAGGAAGCAAAAAACGTAAAGAAAGGCGAGATAATTGAACTGGTTACATCCTTCCTCCCTGCTCCAGGAATCGATATCCTGAGATCCAAAAGCTATTTAGTATGGTCTAAAAAAGAAGGTGACGATGTGATCAAGTCATATTTTCTTAAGAATGCAGATTAGGAAATCATGTGAAAAGTTTCCATAGGGAGTGAAAACCAAGTGACAAAAAGCCCCAATTGGATGATTGAGGCTTAATGCATAATGAGAGGGAATGATCTAGCTCTTAATCCACTCCCCAACAATCTCCGGACTCAATCCGGGCAGGTCAAGCTTATTTTTCTTCTTATATCCGTTGAGGTCATTGGCCAGTTTTCCAGGCTTCTCAACCTCTTTAAGCTTATCGATGGTGTCAATACCAAGCGCCTGTAGTGGATCCACCCACTCCTCAGGCACTCCAAGCTCCAAATATTCAGACTTTTGACTTTCGACTTTCGGCTTTTGACCTGCTTCAGGTTTCATCTGCGGGAAACATGAGATGACGGTTGGGCATATGAATTGGTTAAATTTTAGTTCTGGCTTTTTTTCTGGCCAATTCAAATTTCTCCCTCATCTCTACCAATGTTTTTTGCTTTTCTGGATCATGAGCAAGATTAATATGTTCTTCGGGATCATTAATGTGATCATAAAGTTCTTCATTTACTTCTTCCACCTCTTCGCCCCATCGTGTATACCTCCATCTCTTTGATTTTAGGGTAGCGCCTTTCCCGGCATAACTGATTGTGAAGGCTAGTGATTCACCTTTAATTGTTTGGTTTTTCATAACATAACCGGCAAGACTTTTCCCTTGTAATATTTCAGGTTGTTTCTCTGAAAGGTCACACAGCTCTGTTAAGGTTGGATATAGATCAAGAAGTTCAGTAATGGTTTCACAGGTGGTTCCATAATTCCCTTTAAACCCCGGATAGGAGATGATCATTGGAACACGTACACTGCCTTCCCACAAGCTTACTTTCGACCAGCAGTCGTGTTCACCCAGATTATAACCATGATCTGAGATAAAGATAACGATGGTTTCTTCTCTGATTTTTAACCGGTCAAGTGCATCAAGTAATCGTCCAACCTGTTGATCCATAAAACGTACACTTGCCATGTAGGCACTTATGGTCTGTCTTTTTTGTATTACACTCATTTCCCAGATGTTCTTATTCTGTCTGCGCAAGGCTGGTTCCGGAACATTATCTTTAACCACAACAACGGGGAGTTTTATTTCCTCTTCCGGATAGGGTTTGAAACAATTCTCCGGTGCAATTAGTGGTACATGCGGTCTTACCAATCCGACTGCCAGAAAAAAAGGAGAATCTGCTTTCTTTTTTTGCTTGTTTGTTCCATTCTCAGGCATATTACCAGAACGGTTTTCCAGAATGGCAATAGCCTGGCTGGTTGCGACATAATCTGTTTGGGTATGTTCGAGCCCATTTGTTAATATCATACGGGAAAAATTTGAACCATAATGAAGATTTCCAGGCGAAAGCAACTCAAGGTTCCCGGGGCTAAGTGTTTCTGGTCCCATAACATTGTATGCATAATCCCATGAATCCGGATCATCTCCGCCAGAGTCACCCCGTTCAATACCACCCGGTACACCCATGTGGTATATTTTTGAAACCCTTGCAGTATAATAATTATGTTCACGAAAAAAACCTGCCATGGAAGGATGGTTGGCAAGAGAAGCATTTTCCACCCTATAGCTACCGGGTTGATCATTATTTTTCAAAACACCGTTGGTTTCAGGGTGTAACCCACTCATAAGGGAAGCCCTTGAAGGTCCACAAAGAGGATACTGGCAGTAAGTTCTGTTGAATCGAATACCTTCATTTGCCAGGCGGTCAAGGTTTGGCGTGTGTTTGTCAATTTCCATATATGGTCCGATCCGGGTATTCAAATCATCGGAAATAATCAATAAGACGTTTGGACTTTGAGCTTCAAGAACAGAGATGAAAGAAAATAGGCATATGAAAGTTAAAAACCTCAGATAGTTAGTCATATTTAATATTTATAGTTTTTGAATCACATGTTATATTAAGGATTGGATTCCAAAGACTTCGAAAGGGAAAAGGTACAATATCTTCTTTCATTTTTGATTACTATACTGATTGACTATGCCTTACACAATCTATATATTAAATGCCAAGCTCACGATTAGACTAATTTGCACAATTGCTGTTGTTTCCAGTATTCTATTTTCATGTGATAAAGAACCAGATCCATTACATTTTGATGAAACTCTTATCCTTGGTGAATATAATGTTGATGTTTCTTTTATTGTGGATACGGTTATGTATGGATGGGTTCCATTCCCGAGACCAATAGAGAATTATTCTGGTGAGTTATCAATAAAGAATACAGATGTTCTACTAACGATTGGGAAAAATATGGAGGGGTATTATATGTCATTTGATAGCATTTATTCTCGTGATAGTATCTATGTTAATCAAATGGTATATTTTGATCTGGAAGAACAGTCTAAATTTGATTTTAGACAGGATGCAAATATTGTTTATTAAGGGAACCAGGGAATTGATGATCTGCCTGAGATGAGAATGGTCTGGGAGCGTAGCTACATTAGGATTGTAAGAAGTTCGGAATCCTCTTTTACTGAGGCGAGCTCTATACATTTATACATTGGTTTTGTCAGTACTATATATAAGAGTGGTGTAATCTCAAGGCTTTTTTGTGTGCACCATAGAGATCTTTGAAATAAAATAAAGAAAATCTCTAAACTGTGACAACCTGGTGACAAAAAAAGCCCCAATCGGATGATTGAGGCATAAAATCAGTGAGAAGTGCCTATTAAGTTCTGACCTTTGCCCAGCCTATTTCTTGTGATTCTTTTTGGGCTTCTCTTGATCCTTATTGGAGGCAGGATGATGTGGATTGTTTGGATTTTTGTACCACCCTTTGTGTTTTCCCTGATCATGGCTAACCGTCTGTATTGTTGCACACGATGATGCAAAAATGAGCAATAAGCTGAATAAACAGATGATAGAGAATCGTATCTTTTTTATCATGACGTTCTGGATATTTTAATACCTCTCATACGAAATCCAGGAGGCTAAGGTTTCAAGTCTATCTACTGCTCATTGGTGACAACCAGGTGACAAAAAAGGCCCAATCGGATGATTGAGGCCACTTAGATTATTCTATTTAATACTTTTT
>PVMK01121721.1_pt1 | contig 13035 bp, 13 predicted proteins | sample 1853481 | NCBI WGS metagenome assembly PVMK01 (sample SAMN08533507, study PRJNA380276) | Marine sediment metagenome, whole genome shotgun sequencing project.
CACCACGAACAGTGGCTGGGCGTTTTCGTCCGCAACGATCACGGCATCCGGATTCAGCTTCCGGTACAGGTCGAATGCTTCCCGGGCCCGGGCCTCGCCTCCCGCCAGATCCCGCTTGGTGTCCAACCAGAAGTACCGGAGGTCGGCATCCTTCAGAACCGAATGGATCCCCTCTTTGATATTGTGCTGCCACCTGTTCTCGGGGTGGTAGCTCATCACCACGAGCACTTTCTTTCCCGCGGCGGGTGAACTGGAGGCACCTGGCGCTCCCGAGAGCAACAGGACAGGAATCAGCATGAAAAGGAGAAAGCCGCTCTTGCGTCTCAAAGTCTTCATGTTCCCCTCCTTCCTGCAACAGCGAGAATCCATCCCGGTGCCCGGATTGTCTTTTCCGGCCCGGTCATCCCTTCCGGAGGTTCTATAGGCATCACCCTACAAGGATATAATTGCTCCTGAATGAAGGAGTGTCAACCTGCAGGGCATGGGGAATTCGGGGGACACAATACTTAAATAATCTTTCGCCCAATTGGAGAAATAGAAATTGAGTATTGTGTCCCCGGATTTTTCGGAGCCGCCGCCTCAGAATGCTTCGAATTCCTCGTCCGATGTCTCGGTGTTCTGATCGGAATGTTGCGACAGTGCCAACGGTCGCTTCGGCGTCTTTCCCGAAAAGCCGGCTTCCTTCGTAACACGGGCATCCCGGACTTTCGGCCGGTGGGAGCCATCCGAGAATTGGAAACAAGAAAGCTCTGAGGAGCTTTCTGATATACCGGCGCTTTCACTATGTCCCCGTATTATTCATCCTCTACAGACTCCCATCTCTTCCAATAACTGTTCAAGATAGATGAGATGATTCAAATCCTCGGCGAGAAGTATAACGGCAAAGTCGCCAGTCGATGGTAATTCATGGCAATTATAGGGAAACACGGAATTTATTTTCTTGCCGTCATAGAGCACGTTCGCAATACGTTGAGTAAGCTCGGAAAATGAGCATGGCAATGTGTTGATCTTGATAAATTTCCAGTATTCAATTGGGATTGCCAGATTTTCAATGTTATTAACGATGAGGCGCACATACGAGGAACCATTGAAACGGGCGTTGTTTTCAACCGGGAATATGCCTTCATCTGTCACAATATAGTCAATACCAAGCACCCCTCTATACCCGAATTCCGCCATATGCTTTGCGATCTTACGCGATGCCTGAGTGATATAATCTTGGATGCGCGGTGAAGGGGGTGGACCTTCTTGCGTGCCAATATGCACCATGCCCCTCTCGCATATCTGATCCGCCAAGCCAAGGTGGCTTATGCCCCCGTTTCTGTCTATGACCCATTGATCGTTCGGGGTAGCGATGACGTGCAGGAAAGGCTCAATCATGACCGCCTTTTCACCACTGGCAGCGATTTTTCTATACAAGTCCGGGACATCATCTCCCGCAGTCTTGTACAATGACATGCCGAAGCCCCCCCGGGTGCCGCGAATAATAACGGTTTCGTGCGTTGACAGGTGCCTGTTGACAACACGAGCCATCTCGCCGGCATTAGCGCTGTCTCCCGGGTTTATTGCAAAGGAATCTCCAACAACGACAGATACGTCTAACTGCCGGCAGACAGTCTTGAAATCGGACTTGTCGTTGTATTTCAATGTTGCCGCTTCCGGCGCCCCAAAAAGGTCCGCGCCAAGTGCCCTTGCCGCCGCCGCTTCCATCCGCCCGGAGAACCAAGGTACGTATACTGGTTCCCGGCCAGTCTCTCGAATGATCTTCAAGATTGGATCCGGGTCTTTTACGATAAGTTCTGAAAGCGACAGCTCCCGAGACAATTCCTTATATTCGGCAACATAGTCCGATCCCAATCCGTGCGAGCGCAGCCAGCCGTGATATTCCCGGTCCAATTCTCCGCGTAAAACAACTAAATCGTCCTGACAGGCGGCCGGAAGGGCTCGATCGCATTTTGAGCGTATGGACGCATCACGGCTGGGGAACTGGGCAAAATTATCCGCGCCATAGATTATGAGTTCATCGGCGCGGCGTGATATGCATTCCCTAAGTGGCCGGCAGGTTGTCATGTGTACCACTGCCAGCCGAATACGGCCGATAAAGTCACCGTATACGCGATGAGGGCGTAATACCATCGACCGGAAAACTTGGGGGTTTTAATCGGGGCCACATTCAAAGCGGCCAGCAGCATAAGCAGAATGTAGATAAGAATAGAAAAAGCAGTGTGACTGATTAATCCATTAAACAGAAAAACAAAGACCAGGATGATGATGTTGTTGTCCAGTGCCAGTCCCAGGTAGGTTGATTCACCCACCAGGCCGAAGACATTGAAATAGCTTAAGCGGATAACACCGGCAGCGACGATAATAAAGGCGCCTGGGATGAACCAGGGGCTGAAATGACCGTAGCTCAACAGGACCACGGCGGGACAGATGCCGAAACTGACAATATCAATCAGGGAGTCAAGCTGGGCCCCGAAAAAACGTTGTTCCTCGGTCCGCCCCTTCATTCGTCTGGCAATAATGCCATCACTCCAGTCGAAAAAAACGGCCCAAATCATGCCGAGCATCGCGGCGGGAAAAATCTCCAGCACCGCATAATATATGGCCAGCACCGCGCAGAGAAGGCCGACCAGCGAACATATATTCGGCAAATCCCCGGCGTATGAAAGTATTGAATTTCTTGAAGCCGGCAGCGGCGTGCCTTGATCACGCGACGATGGGGGGGCAGCCAATATTGCTACCCCGGCACCATGATATTGCGCAACGCTTCAACCAGGCGCAGGTTTTCAGGCTGGGTGCGGCTGGCTATGCGGACATAACGGTCGGATTCCGGCATCGTCTTGCCCTGGCAGTGTTTAATGTAGATGTTGTGCTTAACAAACAGTTGTTCAGTTACTTCCGGACCGGAGGCGGCATGGTCGGGGAGACGGCAGAAAATATAATTGGCGTCAGGCCGATAAACGGTCATTCCCTGGACTGTCTGGAGTTGTTTGTAAAAATGGTCGCGATCATCCTTGACCCGGCTGCAGCTATCAATGAACTCCTGACGGTACTGCGGGGCAAGACGCAAGAATTCTTCCGCGAAACCGTTAATATTCCAGATATGGAGCCCTTGCCGAACTTTTGCCGCAAAGTCAGGGTTGGCGGTGAGCATGTAACCGATCCGAAGGCCGCAGATGCCATAGGCCTTGCTCATGCTTTTGAAAATTGCCAGGTTCGGATAATTGTCAATCTCTTTTTCAAGAGTTTCCTGGTCGCGGTCTTCGGCAAAATCAATGAAAGATTCATCAACGATGAGCATACAGTCGTGGGCGGCCAATTTCTTCAGCAAACGGACAAGTTGAGCCTTCGGAACCAACAATGAGGTGGGATTGTTCGGGGTGACCACCACTGCCAAACCCGCCTTGCAACGGATGGCCTCAGCGGCGAATTTGTCCGCATCCAACTGAAAGGAGGGTGCTTCAAGGGCAAACTCAACTACATTTCCGGCAGGCGCCGCGTTGGCGTATTCATTGAACGACGGAACCGGCACGATCAATTTGCGGTCCATCCCGGCGATGATCTTGATAAGCTCGGCCGCCCCATTGCCCACCACAATCCGCTCCGGCGGCTGGGCGAGCAGGTCGCCCACCAGGCCGGCCAGGTCTTTCTGGGCAATGGGATAGTTTAATACCAGCTGATGGATTTGCCTGGAAATATGGGTGAAAAAGTCTTCCGGCGGAAAATAGAGGTTATAGAGATAGTTATGATCGATGAAATCATGACGCCAATAGCCGCCGTGCTGACCGGAAATATATTCGTAACGCTCTTGAGCGGAAGAGCATTCATTTGTCATTTCTCAAATACTTAATGGATTACTGTGGCAAGGGCGAAGCTGATATCGTCGGCGCGGACACCTTTCTGCCGGCCTTACGGTGGGAGCCCCTTTTGATTCGGTCAATGGCCTTTGATCGCACGCGGACTGGGTGATAGCCCCGTCCTTTTCGGGCTGCGAACTCCATGATTAGCTGCAATGGCAGATGGATGGTGAGGGAGCCCGCTCATCCGCTCGGCTGCTCGCAGATCAGCAATGGTGTCAATCTCATACCAGCGGTCGGCATCAAAGAAAACCGGCGCAAGAGAGAGGCAGCCCTCGTCGACCATGTCCGCCAAAACAGTCTCATAGTAGCCATTCACCATATTGTTTGAAATATGCCGGTCCAATCTTTCCCGGAGCAGTTGCCAGGTCATGGTGGAAAAGCTGTAAATATTGACCGTCTTGTAATGGCTGTCATCATGTTCATGCGTGCCGCCATAAAATGCCTCAATCTCCCGGCGGCTATTGATTGTCACCGTGGTGCCGCTCATCCAGGGCTGCAATCTGGAGACCGCGATTCGATCGGGCTGGAGCATATCCTTAAGCATTGCCGGGTCGAAAACAAGATCGCTCTCAATCAGCAGAAACGGTTCATCTATTGCCTTGCCGGCAAGCCATAAAGAATAAATATTGTTGGTAGTTTTGTACAAGGGGCTGGTGATATAACTAATTTCCATTCCCCCGGCCCGAGTTCCAAGAAAATCACGGATACAATCGGCCCGATGCCCGACAACTACAACCAGACGCTTGAAATTGTGTGCCCGGAGAGAGTGGATCAGCCTGCCAAGGATAGATATTCCATTGACCGGAACAAGGCATTTGGGTGTCATGTCGGTCAAAGGAGAAAGGCGGCTGCCCGTACCGGCGGCCAACAGCAGAGCCGTGGTTACCTGTTCATTCCCAAGGCCGGGATAAATAGTACTGTTCTCCATATATATATTTCCTCCGAACTTTGTAACCGGACCATGACGGTTAAACAACACGGTGCAGTTCAGGGTGTGGGCGATTCTTTCCCGCCTATTCGGTCCACGGCCAAACAGAAGAGAAGCCGAGAAACGACAGCAGAAACTCGCGCAGGAGGTTGTCGACTAAAAGGTATTCAACTACCAGGCAACCAGATGGGCAATTCGCCAAAAAACTACTTTTTTAATAATAGGGTTCTATCCTCGGTAAGTCAAGGTGTCTTGCTAACAGGTGTCTTGCCGATCAGGTGAGTGGGACAGGTGCTGCGGTGGCATATTCATCCCCTGCTGTTACCGAAAAGGATTCAATGCCCTGACACCCGCAAAGTCCATTCCGTCCTGAAGGTCTTCGGTGAGCACTATGCTGCACCCCGAGGATCGTGCGGCCTCCACTATAGCTGCGTCCCAGAAAGAGACGTTCCACCTTGACCTCGCGGAAAGGGACGCCTGAAGCAGGGGGACGGACATTTCCTGCACGCGGAAGCGCAGCCACGATTCGATCAACGAGACAGCCTGGCCGTGAGAGAGGCGGTCGGACTTTGAAGAGCGCGTAGCCTGGACGTAGAACTCCTGCAGCACCTGCACGGAGAGCGCCAGGTCCTCATCGCCGAGAATTTCCAGGGCCCGCCGGTGTTTTTCTCCCTCATCCGGAGCGGTACTGACGGCGTAAAGGAGAACGTTGGTGTCAACGAAGCGCATGGCGGTCGTGCACTTCATCGCGGGCCAGCCTCTTCCCGGCGCGGAAGTGCTTGATCGAGGCGAGGGTTTCCTGCTGGAGCCTCTTTCTTCGCTCGAAGTCGGTCTCTCCTCCAGCGAACTTCGTCAGAAATTCCCGGACAACGGCGGAGAGGGACGTGTCCCGTTCCGCCGCCCTGATCCGGGCCCGGCGGTGAAGCTCTTCATCTATTGAAACTGTGATATTTTTCATAGTTAAAATATCACAGAAAACAGAAGCCCTGTCAAGCGATCCCTGACCAGCGACTGCCAAACGTCAACCACGGATACTATTTTCGGTTGACATTTCTCTTGTCATCATCAATACTCTCTTCCATGAATTCGGTTACTTATGCGATTCTGACGCTGTTGAAGGAGGCGAACACCCACCTCTCGGGCACCTGGATCGGCAGGGAGTTGCGCATCTCGCGCAGTGCCGTCTGGAAGCACATTTCTCTCCTCAGGGAACAGGGATACGACATCGAATCCGTCCCCCGCCGCGGGCACCTGCTGCGCGCCTCCGCCGACACCCCCTGGGCGGAGGAGGTCGCCCCCCTGCTGACGACCGGGTCTTTCGGAAGAGAGTTCGTCTATCACGACCGGGTCGACTCGACCAACGCCGTCGCCGCCGCGATGGCGGCGGAAGGCGGCGCGGAGGGGACGGTGGTGAGCGCCGACAGTCAGCGTGCCGGCCGCGGCCGCCTGCAGCGGAAGTGGATTTCTCCCCCCGTCGGCAACCTCTACTTCAGCATCATCCTCCGTCCCCGGACCGGCCCCGAGCGAGTCGCCCAGGTCGGTCTGGTCGCGGCCGCGGCTCTGCATCGCGCCCTGACGGGAGAGTGTCCGGGACTGCGGGCCGGGATCAAGTGGCCGAACGACATCCTGGCGGACGGCCGCAAACTCGCCGGCATTCTCTGCGAAGCGAAGTCGGAAGCGGACGTCATCCACTACGTGGTGGTGGGCATCGGGATAAACGTCAATGCCCGCTCCTTCCCGAAAGAACTGGGCGACAGCGCCACTTCGATCCGCCGCGAGACCGGCTCGGACTGTGATCGCCCCCGCCTGCTGGCGGCCGTTCTCAACGCCTTCGAGGAAGACTACCGCCGCTGGCTCGACGCCCGCGACCTCACTCCTCGCCTCCCCTACCTCGAGAAGCATTCCCTCCTCGCGGGAAAGAGCGTCGTCGCCGCCGGCATCGATCGTCGCCGATCGGGAAAAGTCCGGGGCCTGAGCGCGACGGGGCAGCTCCTGCTCGAGACGGAGGAGGAAGGGATAACGGGAATCTCGTCGGGGGATGTGCACCTTCTCGTCCGGTGAAGAAAGGAACGCCATGTTCCATCCAGCCGTAATAGAAGCCGGACACGTCATCGACGACGGAAAGCCGATCGGGCGCAACCTCGCCGACAGGCTCTCCCAGCTGGAAGGCGAAGACGTGCTCGACCTCGCCTCCCTCGCCAACAAGGTACGGAACCGTCATGCCGGCGAGATCGAGGCCTGTTCCATCCTCAACGCCCGCTCCGGCGCCTGCGGTGAGAACTGCCGCTTCTGCGCCCAGTCCGCCCATCACGAGACCTGCGTGGAGGAATACGGTCTCCTGCGGGCCGGCGCGATCGCCGCGGAAGCGAAGAGCGTTTACGAAAAGGGGGTGGGACACTTCGGCATCGTCACCAGCGGCTACGGCTACCCCGAGGTCACGGAAGAATTCGAGGAAATCTGCGCCGCCATCACGCTGATTCACCGGGACCTGCCGGGGATGCACGTCTGCGCCTCCCTCGGCATCCTCGGCGAGGAGCCGGTCCGCCGGCTGGCGGAGTGCGGGATCAGGCACTACAACATCAACCTCCAGGTCGCGCCGCCCCGCTACGCGGAACTGATCGCCGACACCCACCCCGTCGAGGACCGGGTCGCGACCATCGAGGCCCTCCGCCGCCGTGGCGTCTCAGTCTGCTGCGGCGCCATCTTCGGCGTCGGCGAGTCCATCGCCGACCGGATCGATCTCGCCTACCTCCTCGGCGAGCTGCGGGTCACCGTCATCCCCCTCAACGTCCTCATACCGGTCGCCGGGACTCCCCTCGAGGGACGGGAACCGATCGCGGCGATCGAGGCGGTGAAGAGCTTCGCCCTCTTCCGGCTGATCAACCCCGCGAAGGTGATCAAGTTCGCCGCCGGGAGAGAGACGCTGATGAACGACTTCCAGGGTCTGCTGATGCTGTCGGGCGTCAACGGCATCCTGACGGGGGGCTACCTCACGACCCGCGGCCGGAGCGTGGAGGCCGACAGGAAGCTCCTCGAAGAAGTGGGGAAGTTTCACCGGCCCCATGAAACGGGTCATGGCGAGGATTGACAGGTTCAAGGACGAGCTCGACGGGCTCCGCGGGAAGGGACAGTTCCGCTCGCTGCGGGAAGTGAATCGCCGCGGCCGATTCTCCCTCCTCGACGGCAGGGAGATGATCGACCTCTCGTCGAACGACTACCTCGGCCTCGCCCGGGACGAGGATTCCCTGCGCCGCTTTTACGAGGAAGCGGGTGGGGAAGCTTCCCCACCCTCCTTTGCCAGCGGGGCGTCGCGGCTCCTCACCGGAAACCACCGGGAGTACACCCTCCTCGAAGACCTCCTCTCCGAGCTCTATCGGGGACGCGCGGTCGGCGTCTTCTCCAGCGGCTACCACGCCAACGTGGGAATCTGCCCCGCCATCGCCGGGCGCCGGGATGCCTTCTTCAGCGACAAGCTGAACCACGCCAGCCTGATCGACGGCATGCGCCTCAGCGGCGCGGAGATGATCCGCTACCGGCACCTCGACTACGACCACCTCGAAACCCTCCTCGCCGCGCGCCGCGCCTCCCACGGGAACTGTTTTATCGTAACCGAGTCGGTCTTCAGCATGGACGGCGACGTGGCGGACCTTCCTCGCCTCATATCCCTCCGGAACCGGTACGACGCCATGCTGATCGTCGACGAGGCCCACGCCGTCGGCGTCTTCGGGGAAACCGGGCTTGGGATCAGCGAAGTACAGGGGGTGATCGACGAGATCGACATCATCGTCGGCACCTTCGGCAAGGCCCTCAGCTCCTTCGGCGCCTACGCCGTCCTCGACGGCACGATGAAAGACTACCTCGTCAACAAGATGCGACCGCTGATCTTTACCACCGCCCTGCCGCCGGCGGTGGTCAGATGGAGCCGGCAGACGGTGAGCGCGATGACGGGAATGGGCGCCGCCCGCCGCCATCTGGCGGAGCTGGCCGACAGGCTGCGCCGGGGGCTCACCGCCGCCGGCCTGGCCACCGGAGGCAAGTCACAGATCGTACCCGTCCTCGCCGGAGCGAACGAGACCGCCGCCGCCCTGGCGACCCGTCTTCGGGATGAGGGATTCCTGACTTTCCCCATCCGGCCGCCGACGGTCCCCCCCGGCACCGCCCGGCTCCGCCTGTCCCTCACCGCCAACCTTGTCTGGGATGATATCGGCCGCCTGCCGGTCCTCCTCAAGGAGGCCCTTCCATGAAGAGGCAGTGGATCAGGCGAAACGACAGCCCCGGACTGATCCTCTTCCTCAACGGGTGGGGAATGGATGCCGGCACAGTCACGCCGGAGCCGCCAACCGAGTGGGACCTCGTCACCTTTTTCGACTATCGAAATCTCGAGATCGACGAGGCCGCTTGCCGCCTCCCGGAGAAGTACGAAACCGTCGTCCTCGTCGCCTGGTCGATGGGGGTGTGGGCGGCCGGGGTCTTCGCCCCCCTCGCGGAGAAGATCACCACCTCTGTCGCCGTGAACGGCACCTCCCGTCCGATCGACGACGAGTACGGCATCCCCCGCGAGCTCTACGAAGAAACGGTGAAGCGCTTCTCGGAGAAGTCGCGGTCCTCCTTCTATCGGAGGATGTGCGGCGGGGCCGGAGCAGCCGAGCGGTTTCGCCGGATGGGGCCGGGGCGCCCCCTCGACGAGCAGCGGCGGGAACTGGACTCAATCCGGCGTCACAGTGACGCCGGGACGCCACGGAATCCCTACCCCTTCGATACCGCCGTCATCGGAGGCCGGGACAGGATCATGCCGACCGAGAACCAACTGCGCCACTGGAACTCCGGAAGGCACGAACTCCTCCCCGGTGTGCCCCACTTTCCCTTCTTCCACTTCGGCTGGAAGGAGCTGCTCCATTATGCCGGTCTGCATCGATAAAAGCCTCGTCGGCCGGCGCTTCCGGCGAAGCCTGAAGACCTACGACCGCGTGGCGGTCGTACAGAAAAGCATGGCCGACGACCTGATCGCGCAGGTCGAGAGGCACGCCCCCACTCGCGGCGGCCGCGTCATGGAAATCGGCGGCGGCACCGGAATTCTCACGCGCCTCCTCATCGAGCGCCTCCGCCCGGAACTGCTCTTTGTCAACGATCTCGTCGCCGACTGCGCCGCCCTCGTCGACGGGCCGGCGGAGAAGACTGCGGGGAGGGCAACGGTCTTTCTCCCGGGAGACATCGAGACGATGCCCCTGCCGCCCCGTCTCGATCTCGTCGCCGCCAACGCCGTCTTCCACTGGCTCGACGACCTCGAGACGCTTCTGGAACGGATAGGGGACGCCCTCACCCCCGGCGGGATCCTCGCCTTCACCACCTTCGGTCCCCGGAACATGGAGGAGGTCTCCTCGATCACAGGCGTCTCTCTGAACTACCTCGAGGTCGACGCCCTGGAGGAGCTCCTCGCCCGTCGGTTCCGCATCATGTACCGCCGCGAGGAGAGAACCACCATTGAGTTCGGCACCGTCCGGGAACTGCTGCGGCACCTGCGGGAGACGGGTGCGAACGCCCTGCACCCCGGCGGCTGGCCCCGGAGACGCCTCCGGGATTTCGAAGAGCGCTACGCCGGCGAGCACTCCCGGGGCGGAAAGGTTCCCCTCACCTACCACCCGATCACCTTCGTAGTCGGAAACAGTCGCTGAGGGAGGCCGAGCCGATGGGAGTCGGCTTCGTAAGCGGAAGCGACACCGGGGTCGGCAAGACCGTCGTCACGGGACTGATCGGCCTCCACTTGCTTCGACAAGGCCGAAGGGTGATCACCCAGAAACTCGTCGAGACGGGCGGACAGGGAATCTCAAAAGACATCCGGTCCCACCGGCGGCTGATGGGGATAACGCTCCTCCCCGAAGACCGGGAAGGACTGACCTGCCCCTACCTCTTCCCCTTCCCCGCCTCACCCCACCTCGCCGCCGCGCGGGAGGGTGTCACGATCGAGCCCGGCGTCATCGACCGCGCCACCGCCGCGCTTCTTGACCGTTTCGACGACGTGGTCATCGAAGGGGTCGGCGGCCTGGAGGTGCCGCTCAACAATGAAACTACCACCCTCGACTACCTCGCCGGGAGGACGTACCCCCTGATCATCGTCAGTTCGTCGCGGCTCGGGAGCATCAACCACACCCTGCTCACCCTCAGGGCGGCGCGGGAAAGAGACCTCGATCTCCGGGGGATAGCGTATAACCTCGAGCCCTCCACCGATCCCGCCATCGTCGACGATTCGAGGCGGCTCTTCCGCCGCGCCCTGGAGAGGGAGGGATTCCCCAGCCTCGTGGTCGACGTTCCCGATCGGAAAACCGCGGACCCGGTCGGGTCGGTCGACTTCAGTCCGCTGCTGACGCGCCGGGATGAGGTTCACCGGTCATGACGGCAGGGCGGGCAACCTGGGACCGGTCCCGGGAGGAGTTCGACCGGAAGCACCTCTGGCATCCCTACACCTCCATCGGCGCTCCCCTGCCCGTCTACCCCGTGGTCGGCGCCGCCGGCGTTCACCTGGAACTCGCCGACGGGAGAAAGCTGATCGACGGCATGTCATCGTGGTGGGCGGCGATACACGGGTACAACCACCCGGTGCTGAACGAAGCCGTGCGCCGACAGCTCGACCGGATGTCGCACGTCATGTTCGGAGGCATAACTCACGAGCCGGCCGTCGAACTCGGTTCCCGCCTCGTTGAAATCACTCCGAAGCCTCTCAGGTCGGTCTTCTTCTGCGACTCGGGATCGGTAGCGGTCGAGGTGGCGATCAAGATGGCCCTTCAGTACCGGCAGGCCGCCGGCGAACCGGGTCGACAGAAGCTCCTCACCGTGCGAGGCGGATACCACGGAGACACCTTCGCCGCCATGTCGGTCTGCGATCCGGAGACCGGCATGCATCACCTCTTCGAGAGTGTTCTGCCGCGTCAACTTTTCGCCGCCAGGCCGGCCTGCGGCTACGACGACCCCTGGGACGAGAGCTTCATCGCCGATTTCCGCCGTCTCATCGAGAAACAAGGCAAGGAGATCGCCGCCGTGATCCTCGAACCGATCGTCCAGGGGGCGGGAGGAATGCGGTTCTATTCGCCCCGCTACCTGCGGCGGGTGCGGGAACTCTGCGACGAACAGGGTGTGCTGCTGATCCTCGACGAGATCGCCACCGGCTTCGGCCGCAGCGGCCGGCTCTTCGGCTGCGGGCACGCCGACGTCACCCCGGATATCATGTGCCTCGGCAAGGCGCTCACGGGAGGATACATGTCCCTCGCCGCCGTCCTCACCACCGACAGGGTCGGCGAGGTGATCTCCGCAAAAAGCCCGGGCACTTTCATGCACGGTCCGACCTACATGGGCAACCCCCTCGCCTGCGCGGCGGCCGTCGCCAGCATCGACCTTCTCCTGTCGTCACCATGGCGCGAGCGCGTCGCGCGCATCGAAAAACAGCTGCGGAAGGAACTCGCCGACTGCGCCGCTTTCGACGCCGTCGCCGACGTCCGGACTCTCGGGGCGATCGGTGTCGTCGAGACCCGTCACCCCGTAGACGTGGGGGAAATGCAGAGAGAATTCGTGGATCGGGGGGTATGGATCAGACCCTTCGGCAACCTCGTCTACCTCATGCCGCCCTACACTATCGATCCGGGCGACCTCTCGCAACTCACGGCGGCGGTGCGTGAAGTACTCGGCGCGCTCGAGGGCGAAGAGGAGCCGTAAAGCCCCCACTCGCCTCCTTTTCTTGACATCAAGCCCCTGATTACCTTTAATAGTGTAAGGATTCGAAATTACAGTATCTTCCGGTGCGCAGCGACGCAGCCAGAACTGCTGCTTCGCCGGAAGGTGCGGGAGACTCCCGATGGCCGGCAAAACTTTGAGGCAGCGCCAGAACAGAGGCGGCGGAGCGCTTTGCTTTTCCGCGGCCTTCTCCATCCTCGCCGCGACGACGGCGCTCCTCGGACTCCCCGGCTGCGACAGGGCGCCGAAGGAAGTACCGACCATCCGTCTCGGGTACGCGTCCCACGACCACCACTCCCCCTTTTACATCGCCGCCCTGAACCCGGATTACTTCAGGGACAAGGGAGGGATATACCTCGAGAAAGTCGTCCCGCGGAAAGAGTACCGGCTGGTGCGGGACGGGGCGGTCGTGGCGCGCGTGACGGCCGACTCGAGCACGGGAGGCAAGCAGCTGGTGCGGAAGCTCGCCGAGGGCCAGTTCGACATGGCCTTCGGCGGTGTCCCCGCCTTTATAGGATCAAT
>PVMK01164794.1_pt1 | contig 13034 bp, 16 predicted proteins | sample 1853481 | NCBI WGS metagenome assembly PVMK01 (sample SAMN08533507, study PRJNA380276) | Marine sediment metagenome, whole genome shotgun sequencing project.
TTTGCATCACAGTTTTGTTCTTTATAGACTTTTCACTGTCGCATCTGATGAGGGATCTCGCAGTAGCGACATTCTGTAAAAGGGCAAACCTATCGAAAGGTAGGGACGCAAAGTCACCGGTCTAAGGGGCGTGAGTTCTATGACAGCGGGATTGCCGGAATAAAACGATTGAGTATCTTGAGCTCAGTATGCTCGGATTTCAGAGTTATTATTTCGCCTTATCCCCCGATCATCCAGACCAGGAGATTGCGTTTGCATCAAATGCATCGGAGGATTTATGAACAAATCAGTAGCGTTTATCAACAGCCGGCGTCAGGCCGGCTTCACCATGGTGGAACTAGCCATCGTGTTAGTCATCGCCGGCATCATCCTTAGCGGTGCGCTGAAGGGCACCGACATGATCAACAAGGCGAAGATCGAGCGGGTCACCGCCGACCTGAAGGGCTTACAGGGCATGTTGCTGGAGCATGAAAAGCGCACCGGCCGCCTACCCTGGAGACTGCAATGAGAACGGCATTATTGAGTTTGACGCCTTCACAGCGGATGCGGTTTGGAACAACATGGGTGGCAACACCTATTCGTTGGATGCCGATCCCGATACCGACCGTTGCTCGCCGACTAATATGGCGGAAACTGACGTTAACCGGGTTTGGTCTGACCTGCGCAAGGCCAACATCGTCGATCCTACTCGAACCAATATCAACTTGACTAAGCACACGCTGACCGATTTCTACGCGGTGGGTTCCTTTACTCCGGGTAGCCCCGCTGGTGGTCCGGTGAATACCATCGTTGCCCACGGTTTGCCGCTGTGGCTGGCCAAGGGTGTGGACGTCGCCCTCGACGGTCCCCAGCCGGTAGGCGAGGAACTGGCTGGTGGCAAACGGGGGCGGGTGCGTTTCTTCTATGATGATGGCAGTACCCTGCACGACAACGGTGACGACTGGCCAGCTGAGGCTCACGATTACCAGTTCGTGGCCATAACCTACCAATTTGACACCCGTATGTCCCGCCCGAAGCCTTGATTTTGTAAAAGAGGTACAGGAGAGGCGGATGACACGAACGTTTGACAATCTGTTCATTCGCCTCACCCTGGGATGCACTAGCTACGACCTCAGAGAGGCAATCATTCCCGTAAATGGGAAGATAAAACGAAATGACCGAGAGTCTGTTTTCGAAAAAGGAACTGTTGCTGGCCGTAGTCCCCGGCGAGAATGGGGAGACAGTGGTGCGCTATGCCGGTGTGAATGGGCGGCGCATTGTGGCGGCTGGCGAGGGTGTTCCATCGCGTCTTGCCGGCCCCAAGCGGGTCTCCCTGTTTTCGTTAGACAGCTACTTCGAGCAAGTAGATCTGGCAGCGGCCTCTGTCAAACTGCTTCCCCTGGTAGCCCGCCGCCATGTCGATGCGGAACTGGTATTCGATGATGCATCATATCGCTTGCGCTCGCGCAGCAGGTCCCAACGTGAACGCACCATCGCTGCCGACATCGCGGCCATGCCTGAGCACGACCTGGATGCTGCGGTTTCGATGCTGCCCCTGCAGCAGCGACCCTGCCTGCAAATGGTGCCGCTGGAACTGGCCATTGCTGCCCTGGTGGGTAAAGCCACGACCGAGCCGGTAATGGTCTTTTGGGAAAAGGGGGGCGTGCTCATCTCCTTGCTGGTTGAAGGTGGTATGGTGCAAACCCGCATGCGCGAGCGAGTGACGGACGATGACCGGGAGGTCATCATCAGCCGTGCCGAGGCCAGCTTGAGGGCCAGCGCGAACCGCCCCGGGGAGAACCGTGAGATCTTCCTCATTCTGTATACGGGCGATTTGAGTGGCCGCAAAGAGGAGACCCGGGAAAAGGCAATCCATGTTTTAGAGAAAAAACTGGCGCGCTTGTATCGTGTTAGCAAGAATATTCCCAAGGACGCTGTCCTGCGTGATCCCCGAGTTATATGGCCTACCCTTTGTCGCGCAGGACTGGAATTTCCTGGAGGCAGACTACCGCACTCAAGTCCAGTCATGGCGCTACGCGAGACCGGCGGCCGCGTTGGCAGGATTGGCGGGTGTTTTGATTGCCCTGTACGGAGGCTTGCAGCACCTACAGGCACTTAGCATCGCCTCTGATTTTGATCAACGTCGTGATGAACTGGGAGCAAGCTTGGCTGAATTCCAGCGTATCCGGCCCAGCGACGAGGCCATGGCGTCCGTGCGCAGCCGTTTGCATGTGCAACAGCAGAGTCTCAGCGAAGTGCGCCTGGATCGGATGTTGGGCTGGCTGACTCATCTGGTACCGGGACGGAGTGGTGATAAGCAACCTCGAAATGACGCCTGTGCCGCTACCGCGCCAGCGGAGGCTGGCTACTCCCATCCAATATCCCACCAGGTCAGAAGCCCTTCGAGGTCAAAATGGAAATCATGTTGGCCGAAACCGCGTTAGATACGCAGAGGCCAGCGCGGCTGAGGTCGTCAGGCGCCTTAGCCAGCGTTTGCATATGGTCGACAGCCGCCTGGACGTGCCTGCTCCGGAGCCCGGGGTGCGCCGCAATGTGGTGCTCGTGGTCCAGGCTCAAGCTCGCGCGGTGAACTTCTTGTGACGTGTCTCGAACAGAACGCACAAAAACCCATCGGCCATCTCCTGCTGGAGGCCGGCCGTATCGACGAAGCCATGCTCGCCTATGCAGTGAAGGTACAGCAGGTTTCCCGCGAGCGCCTGGGCGACATCTTGCAGCGCCTGCGATTGGTTACCGACCGCGATATTGCCTGGGTGGTCGCTAAACAGGCGGGACTGGAGTACCACCCTATGTTGGTGGTCACTTCTTCCGAGGAAGCGTTAGCCCACATTCCCGTCCAGTTTCGCCCAGAAGCATGGCTTGCTCCCGCTGTCCATCGACGGCGACCACCTGGTGGTGGCCTGCATCGATCCCTTATGCACAGCACTCTCTTGATCGGGTGACTCGCTTCACCTCCTACCCGTTACGTCTGATGGTGGCGCCCGAAGCGCGTTTACGCCGCGAAGTGCAGCGCCAATATCACCTGGTGGAAAGCCACATCGAGCAGGAGATCGAGCGCATCACTCAGGCCGCGACGGCCGGACGTGATTTCGTCGCCGAGCGTCTGATGGAGCTGTTGGTCAGTTCAGCCATCGAATACGATGCCACGGACATACACATCAATCCTACCGAGCTGGCGACGCTGATCTCCTTCCGCTTGGACGGCGTTATGCAGCTGTGCTATTCACTGCCCGCGTCGGCCCATGGGCGCCTGGTCTCGGTGATCAAGGTTGCGGCCGGCATGGACATCGCCGAATCCAATCGGCCCCATGACGGGCACTTGGTCTTTTCCTATCTTCAGGGAGCGCTACGACCTGCGAATCGCCACGATCCCTGCGGTTACCGGCGAGAATATGGTCATTCGGATATTGTCAGGGTTCTCATGAGTTCCTGTCGCTGAAGGATCTCGGCCTCGTCTCCGATCAGATCGAGCGTATTAGGGATATGGCCCACTCTTCGTACGGCATGGTATTGGTTTCCGGTCCCACCGGTTCGGGAAAGACCACGACACTGTACGCAATTATGCGCACCATCAATGCCATGGAGAAGAACATTCTTACCATTGAGGACCCGGTGGAATACACCATGCCTTTGGTCCAACAGGTGCAGGTTAACGAGAAGGCGGGCATCACCTTTGCCAGCACGATCCGCAGCTTCCTGCGTCAGGACCCGGACGTGATACTGATTGGCGAGATCCGCGATGAAGAAACCGCTGGTTTGGGTCTGCGGGCCGCGCTGACCGGCCACCTGGTTTTCTCAACCGTGCATACCAACGATGCGATCGGTGCGGTGGTGCGGCTACGCGACCTCGGGGTAGAGGACTTCATTATTGCCTCGACCATCCGCGGTGTGGTTTCCCAGCGCCTGCTGCGCCTGCTTTGCCCCCACTGCAAGCGGCCGTCCACGCGAAAGGAAGTCTGGAACAGCATCGAACCGGAACAAATTTTCGAACACGTGGGCTGTCCCGCTGTGCCGTCAGGCCGGTTATATCGGACGCACTGCGATTGCCGAGGTTCTGCAGATGGATAAGGAACTCGTCACCATGATAGGTGAGGGATGCACCATTGGCGACATCGAGCAGGCCGCCAGGGCGCGCGGTATGCGCTCTTTGAGCGATGCGGGCATGGATCTGGTGGCTGCCGGCGCCACTGACATCGCGGAATATGAGAGGGTGCTTTGATGGCATATCTGATGTATTCCGCACTGAACCGCGAAGGCGAGAGCATCCGTCGTCTCGGGCAGTATGCGGGCCTGGAGGATCTCGACAAGGAACTCTTCCTGCACGGTGAGGAACTGGTGGATTACCACCTGCTTTCAGACGGTATTGGCCGCACCCTGGAGTCCCTGCGTGGCAAGCCGAAGCCCCTGGAGATAGCCGAATTTTGCACGACACTGTCCCATTACGTCGCCGGCGGTATCGATTTGCAGGGCGCGCTAGCCGATGTCGCGAAGTCCGCCAGTACTTCCGCCATGCGTTCCGCCATCATTGACATTCGTCGGCACCTGAAGGGTGGCTACTCATTGTCCGAAGGGATGCGGATGACCGGGCGCTTTCAGGATGTCGTGATCAGCATGGCGAAGATCGGCGAGGAGAGCGGTACTCTCGCCCGTATGCTGCGAGATGCCGCCCAACACTTGGAGCGGGTGGAAGATATCAAGGGTGCTACCAAGCGTGCCATGGTCTATCCCACCTTTACTCTCCTGGTGCTGGGTGCTACTGGCGGCTTCTGGATGACCACTGTGGTGCCTAAGATCGTGGAACTGTTTGAGGCCATGCAGGTGGAGCTGGAACCAGCAACCCTGATGCTGATTGCGATCAGCGACATCTTCAATGCCTACTGGCCGATGATGCTGGCGACAGTCGCGGCCATCCCGGTGAGCTGGATGCTCGCCCGGCGTAATGAACGCTTTCGCATCGCCAGTGATAATGTCTTGTGGCGGCTACCCCTTATCGGGCGCATTGTGCGCGGCAGTCAGATGGCCTTCTATTACCAATACCTGTCCCTGATGTACGGGGCTGGGGTCGTCATCACCAACGCCCTGGACACCATGCAAAAAACGGTCAGCAACAAGTATTTTGCTTCCCGCGTGGGTAGCCTGCTGGACGACTTGCGCTCCGGGATGATGTTGGGGGACGCGTTCAAGGAGTGCGAGCTGTTTCCGCTGCTTGATCAGCGCATGGTGTCCATCGGCGAGCAGACCGGTAATCTGGAAGAACAATTGGATAAGCTCGCCGAAATTCATTTCCACCGGGTGCAGGCTCTGGTGGAGGTGCTGCCCAAGTTCGTGGAACCGATTATGTTACTGCTACTGGGCGGCGGCTTCGCTTTCTTCATCATTGCGCTGATGGGCCCCGCTCTACAACATGATTAGCAATGTGGGGGGCGTCTGATGATCGGTACATTCCGCCATGGCGCCGGCTTCACCATTATTGAAATCGCCCTGGTGCTGATCGTTCTCGGTATTCTGGCGGTGGCGCTGGTGCCCATGCTCCAGTTGGTCCATGACGATGCCATGCGTGAACAAGATTCGACAAGCCTGGAAACCGCCAAGAACGCCCTGTTGGGCTATATACGAATCAACGAAGGGGTGCCTTGTGTCGATGCCGCGGGACAACCAGGTATCCAGCGGTTGCGATCCCACGAAGACATTGGATCTGCTGGGAGTGCGGACTACCGACAGCCGGCGCAAGACCTTCGCTTACGATGTTAACGACACGCTGACGCTGGCTGAGATTGCCGCCAGTGGAAACTCCCTTTGCACTGGCCTGGCGAACATCATCGATCCGCCATTTCCACCGGCCACGCCACCAGCTCCCACCGTGTGCGCCAGCACCAATGCCAATACCGGCAGCACTGCTTGTGCCGCCGCCAACTCGATGGTCTTTGTGTTAGCTGGCCGCGGCAGCGACCGCTGTTTCAACCTGGAGAACGCTCACGCCAGCGCGGCGAACGACGCCGTCTGCCCCACGGCGGTGGCGGACAACCGAACCTTTGAGAACCCGGCGCGTATCCACTCCCGTACCCAGGATGACGGCTATTACGAAGATTTGGTGTTAACCGTCACGCCGTCCGAACTGGCGGAGGCAATGGGTTGCCCGGTCGGGGGAGGTAGCAGCAGTGGCTTCAATTACTGCCTTGCCGGCGAAAAACTGGTGCAAGTAATCAACGGGTGTCAACAACGCCATGGGTCTCAGCATTAGCGGAAGCTGTTTTACCGTTGATCGCGGTACCAGCGCGAGTTTGGGCTGTCTGACCGAAACCACCCCCTTAGAGGTTCACGGCAATACCAGCTGCAGCGCCCTCCAATTCAGCGGCACCGTGGGGAGCCTGGACACGAATACTGATGGCCGCACAGACATCATCTGTACTTCCACTGCCTGTACATCGAGATGAGTAAGCCTATGTCCTCTTTTACCAATACTACTATCCGAGTCCTGATTGTCGGCGCGCTGGTGCTGGGGGCCGGGGTTTATTACCAGGGCGTTGCTTCACAGCGTGTTGACGAAGCCAAGCAGGCATTGCGCAGTGTGGATGTCGCCCAGTCTGAACTCGAGACGGCCAAGCAACGCGTGCAAAAATATATCAGCCTGCTGGCAAACATGGCCGACGAGAATATCGATCGCCAGGAACCCTTTTCCTTAGTCAGTGAATTCTCTCCCCAGGAAATCAGGCAGATAGGTCCGTTGCTGGACACCCTCTACCAGCGCGATGGCCACTTCTTCCTGCAGCGATTCCAGCTGGCCTGGCGGAATGGAGATGACCAGCGTGGCCTTTTACCCCGGGTGGCGCTGGACCTGGAAGGCCAAAAGGTTCTGTTGTTCTCCGATGAAGCCGCTGACGCTTCGTCGCTTATCGCAGTAATACGCTGAGGAGTACCATGCATCCATATCTTGCCTTCACAGCTTTGCCCATCGCAGTGACTGCCGCCTGGTTCGCTGTTTCCCATTGGCCGGGTAGCGAACCGGGGCGTTATCGAGTCCCACCCGTGGCGCAGATTGAAAATCCGTCTGTGCCGGTAGATGAACGCTCTCAGTCTGTCGAGAAGCCCGATATTCGGGTCGCAGCCTTCCTGCCGCACGTGCCCCCCAGGCCGCCTGCCCCCCCCCTGCCCTGATTCTGCATAGTGTGATGACCGGCACCGACGTGCATCTGGCCACCATCAACGGCCAGGTGGTCAAGGAAGGGGACAGGATAGAAGGCTATGTGGTAAAGCGTATCGCTGCTGATGGTGTGGACCTGTCGGGGAGGGGTAAGACCCGCCGACTGCCCATGCGTCCACTACATGAGTTACCCCCTCCAATCCAGCCGGGTACAGATCCCCGTGCAGCGAAATGCCGCGGTCCGGCACAACACGACCGATCTGACCCAGAATTTCTGGGCGACGTTCGATTCGTCACCACCTTAGCTCGAGGAAACTGCTATGGACTCCTTACTTGCTCCTAAAATTCTGGTCCTGGCTACTCTCCTGGTCGCCGGGTGTGCTACCACTGAAACGGAGCCTATGCAGGTCCCGTCCGGGGATTTGGACTATAAACCTGCTCCCCGTCGGGCTGCCGCACTGGATGTGCAAAGTCGCATGCCCCAATTCGCGCTGCCGGCCTCGATAGCTGATATCAAACTGCACAGCTTCAGGGCGACGGGACAATCGGTGCGCCTGGCGCTGTCCCAGTTAGCCACTGCTTACAAATTGAACATCGTGGTGGACCAGGACGTTGAAGGTCTGGTCACTGTGGATCTGAATGTGCTCCCGCTGGAGAAGGTGCTCGAGGCAGTGCTGGAACCACTGGGCCTGGCCTGGAAGTGGCAGGACGGCTTGTTACGCGTAAGCCGCCTGGAGACGCGGAACTTTACTATCGATTACCTGCGACTGGTACGCTCAGGTAACGGCACCAGTTCTGCCAGCGTTTCACTTTCCAGTGGCGGCGGCGGTGGCAGTACCGGCAACAGCAGCTCGAGCATCGTCCAGAACGACACGATTAACTTCTGGAGCGAGTTAGAAGAGCAACTGGATGTCATTTTGGAGCGTAGCGAAGAAGACTATACCGGTGGCGAGCGGCCCATGGAAACCACCGTCCAGACTGATCGGGCGACCAACATCACTACCACCCTGACCCAGCCGGTGCGAGAATCGGCCGGACGCCTGGTCATTGATCGCTTGTCGGGGACTGTTCAGATCACCACTTCGCGGGACTCGCATGAAGAATGTCGAGGAGTTTCTGAAGCGGGTTAAAGGTGGCATCAATCGCCAGGTATACATAGAAGCCAAAGTGGTCGAAGTCCAACTGAATAACGACAAGTCTCTCGGTATCGACTGGAACGAGCTTGACTTCGGGTCCCTGGTGCTTGGCACTGACTTGATCATCGATACCCCGGCCGGCGGTGCCACTGCCTTGCCGCCTACGATTCCGGCTCTTACATCCGTAGTTTCGACGGGATACTCGATAATATCGATGCGGCCGTGGAAGCCCTCGAGGAACAGGGAGAGGTCAAAGTGGTGTCACAGCCGCGGGTACGCACCCTTAACAACCAATCGGCTATTATGAGAGTGGGCACCGAGCGGACTTTCTTCACGACCACCACGACCATCACAAACGTGGCCGGTGGTGTTCCGATTCAGACCGTGACCAACGTCCCCGACCACCATCAACGAGGGCCTGGTGCTAACGGTGACACCACAGATTTCCGCAACTGGATATATCACCATGGATGTCTCCCCGGTGCTGACCAATATCACAGGTGTCGATACCTCCCCCGATGGCTTGAGTAATGCGCCAATACTGGACATCAAGCAAACTTCCACCCTCGTGCGCATGTATGACGGCGAGACCATCGTCGTGGGCGGTTTGATCCAGGAGGCGGTGAGCCATACCGAGCGCTCTGTGCCTATCCTTGGTAGTATCCCCGTGCTGGGAAGGCTGTTTAGCGCTACTTACGACAAGGATGTGCGCAGGGAACTCGTGATCTTTCTTACCCCACGTATCATCGAATGAGCGCCATCTGTGAGTCGACAGCTGATCTATCAGGGCATTTGGAAGCGTGTTACGGCTCCCTGGGTTTCTCCACGGCCCCGTTCCGCATCACCCCGGACACCGACTTCCTCGTGCCGCAACATCAATATCTCGAGGCGATTGGTCACCTGCGTTTCGGCCTGGCGACTGGCAGTTTTACCCTCCTGACCGGCGATGTAGGCCTGGGCAAGACGCTGCTGTGCCGTTATCTGATGCAACACCTGCCGGCCAACGTGCGCACCGCCTATATTTTTAATCCACAGCAGAATTATGCCGAGTTTTTGGGCTCCATCCTCTCCGATCTGACGGGGGAAAACACCTGGTAAGAACGTCAGCAGTGTGCTCTTGCACGACCAGCTTTTTAACGTGTTGGCGAAACTGGCGGGGCGTGGCGAGCGGGTGGCCTTGCTCATCGACGAGGCGCATTGCCTGCCGCCGGAATTGCTGGAAGGGACTGCGTTTGTTGTCCAATCTGGAAACCGGTAAACGCAAACTGATTTCGCTGTTGCTGGTAGGGCAGAATGAACTGGAACAGACCCTGCAGGTGCCGAGTATGCGCGCATTGCTGACAGCGCATCACTGTATGGCACCGCTTACGTCCATTCACCCGGCGCGAGAGTGCGGAATATATCCGTTACCGTCTGCAGGTCGCACGCATAGCGGAAGGTTTCGAAATTACAGCCCCTGCCTGTTTGGTTGCCCACCATTATGCCAGGGGTGTACCGCGTCGTCTCAATCAGATTTGCGACCGCGCCTTACTGGCGGCGTTCTCTTCCTGTCGGCCACGGGTGAATGCCGGTCTCATGCAGCGCGCTGCCCGTGAGGTGATTGCGCTGGAGGCCCTATGAGCGTAATCGCTGGGGATAGGAACTCATGAGCATCATTTACGCCACACTGGAACGCCTGGAAACGGACAATCCACCCCTGGCGTATAACAAAGACAAAGCCAGTTCACCGCACCTGACTGTTGAGTCCAGGGGCTTTCCAGTGAAGACTGTGGCGATGGCTATGATGGTTGTTATTGCAGGAGCGAGCCTGATGCTCTGGCATCGGAGTGACGAGGCAGGTGGTCCCCAAAATATTGCGCCGGCCACGGCCGTTAATCAAAGTGTGGCGGCCGAAAAATCAGACCCTCAGCTGTCGCCGGAGTTGATGGTAGAGCAGTCCACCGCTCCACTCGAATCGACTGAGCCGAATAACGAAACACCAGTGGAACAGGATGCCGTTCCTGCGGTGCCAACGCCGACAGACATGGTAGCCGTAACGGGTACGCAGCGCATTGCCGTAAAAGAAGGGTCTCCCGAGCTTGCCTCAATTGAAGAGCCTGTCATTGTAGCCGACGTGAGGACCGATACGGTCAGCTCCCCGGTTACGCAACCCAAGACTGCGCCCGCAGAATCAGACGAACGGAAACAGATACCCTCGAGCGACACGGCTCAACCGGGTGGGGTTGAAGAGGTAATCGAGCAGGCACGGATCGCCTTGTCCAGGGGGCAGTACCAGCGGGCCTTGTCCGCCTTGGAACCGCTTGAGCCTGTATCCGAAAATCGTGCGGACTTCTGGCTTATCAAGGGCAGCGCCCACCTTGGCATTGGCCAGCTCGATCTGGCGGAGATGGCGTTCGCGTCAGCACAGGTATTGGCGCCTGATAATGCACAAATAGCCGTGCAACAGGCCATCCTCAAGCAGGAAAAAGGTGATCATGCTAGTGCACTGCAGATTTTAAAGGGTGTGGCGATCCGCCACCCGAACGTGCCGGAGATCTTCCTGAACCAGGGGTATTCACAGCAGGCATTGGGGGCCGAGCGGGAAGCCAAACGCAGCTTTCGCGCATTTCTGAAGATGACAGAAAGTCGGTCTCTGTATTTGCAGCAGAGAAAGGTAGTTAAAGAATGGTTGGCGCAGGTTTCTTCCATTCAAAAATAAGGCTGGGCCAGCGTAGGTTTGCTCCCAAGTCGCTGGCCCGCTATCCAAATAGGAATTCTTGGCTCCTGTCAGGGCCTGCAAGCGGGCAAACTGGCCAGGCCATGATAGGGTAATCCCCCTGGGCAAAGTGTTCCACAGATTGCCACTCTGGTGCCAATAGCCAGCAGCTTGGCAGTGATTACACGGTGATCCGGGACGCGCCTATAAGAAACCCCCTCGGAATTCGCGGGGCGATATGTTGTGTGCTGCGGAAAAAGTATGGGGCCATAGGGGGGGTAAACTTCGGTTATACCCGATGGACCTGACGTACTCGACGGTGGTGATGTGGTGGAAGGGGTTGGGGCGGATGACTTGGCGTCGGGTCGTCGAGTCTGTCGGGTTTTTTGTGGTTTCAGTCCCTGGTTGTACGCTCGTCTGTTGCCAAAAATGGTCAATAAAATCAATGCGATCGAATATTCAGGATGGACAGCCGCATTTGCGGAGCTTGGTGGAGGAGTAGTTGGAGGGTGTCGACGTCAATCTCAGCCATGGAGAAATCTTAGATCTAATGCCTGAATATGGCCCACGGCACGGCTATAACCCACCGACTTTCCCTTTATGCCACCACTCACTGAGTCGGAGGGTGTGTCTTCCATAACTCTATGAATTTGTTATAAATATTATTCCCGCCACGATTCGAGAGACACACCCCCCGATTGGTGGTCTCAAATCTATTTGGGCAGCAAGCTGAAGAAAGGTAACGAATTTTCTGTGAGGGTAGGGGAGCAGTGACCGACACCGAAACTATGCCGAAACTGATGGTGGGTAATACCGAGCTGGGTTGCAGTAAGTTGAAGAAGGGGAAGGGGTTTTCGAAACCGAACTTTGGGCTTGGGCCGAGCTGATTGAATTTGGTCGGGAGGAGGTCATCGTCATGTCGTATACTGCCCTATCAATCTCCTCGTAAGCCAGCCGACAGGATCCGCAGCAATGGCCGCAATACGCTCCGATAGAACCTGGGTCTTTGGCTACGGTTCGCTGATTTACAAAGTGGATTTCCCTTATGTCGAGAGAGAGCCTGCCAGTATTTTTGACTGGGAACGCCGTTTTTGGCAGGGATCTCATGACCACCGGGGGACACCCTCCGCACCCGGCAGGGTGGTAACTTTGATTCCTTCGCCTGGTGCGGTCTGCCGTGGTATGGCCTACCTTATTGGTCACGACGTATTCGAACATTTGGACCACCGGGAGAAAAACGGCTATGAACGTTATCCAGTAAGCATTAGCTTGGATCGATCAGGGCCCGCGGTTAATGGGCTGATTTATGTCGCAGCTGAAGACAATCACGCCTACCTGGGGCCTGCAGATCTGGAGGAGGTGGCCGCCCAAATTTCATGCTCCTCCGGACCCAGCGGCAGTAATACCGAATACGTCTTGCAACTGGCGCATGCGCTGCGGCAACTCGGGGAGCACGATCAACATGTGCATACCCTCGAAGCCTTGCTTGTCGAGTAATTGGAAAACCACTGATCCACTGGGCAGGTAATAGCCAGGCCGAACCGATTCACAGCCTGCCACCCTGGAGCACCTCGCATGCCAGTCGAAGATGTTTGGGAGAAGGCCAGATGGCGACTTTATGAAATTCCCCAAAAATTCTCCGGGCAGACTATTTGCTCACCTCGGGCTCGAAAGAGGCCATACCCCGGGGTAGAAACTCCAGCTACACCCGACGAACCTGACGTACTCGACGCCGGTGGTGGGCTGGAAGGGTTTGGGGGAATGGCTTGGCGACGGGTTCGTCGGTTGTGTCGGGTTGTTTGGTGGTTTGTGGTGGTGTCTGGTGATTTGAATCCTGCTATGGATGCGATGAACTGAGATGCTTGCGATCCTTCATCTCTTGTCAAAAATAGTCTATAAGATCAACGCGATCAAATAATCAGGAGGGACAACCCCAAAATCTGCTACATATGCGGACTCGTCTTAGGTTTTCAGGTTAGACTGACTAGTTGGTTCACTAAGCGTTAGGCGGTTACGATGAGTCACAAATACGTACGAATTAGGCACTTGGGTTCAAAAAGCCTGA
>PVMK01183283.1_pt1 | contig 13034 bp, 11 predicted proteins | sample 1853481 | NCBI WGS metagenome assembly PVMK01 (sample SAMN08533507, study PRJNA380276) | Marine sediment metagenome, whole genome shotgun sequencing project.
ACAAAAAAAAAAGAAAGACGATTTCTGGATCAACTGAACAAAAAAGAAATGTCAGCTGACCCAGGTTTCTTGTGTAGGGGCGCACAGCCGTGCGCCCTATAAGCCGTTGATAAAGCAAGGCTTCTGGGCGCACATCTGTGCGCCCCTACACAAGATACCTGGGTCAGCTGACATTTCCTTTTTGGTCAGTTGATCCAGAAATCGTCTTTCTTCTCTTTTTGTTCTCTTCTCTGGCTGTCGTATACCTTGAATTTCTTCCTCATCCGTTGCAGCTTCCAGCGCTGGTAGCTCTTACGCACCACGGACGGGGACAGCAAACCCTTCATGTAAAGAAAACCAAAGACCATGCCTCCCAGATGAGCCATGTGGGCAATGGAGCCACCCGGTGAACTCAAAGCGGAATAAAAGGTGACGATGCCCAGAAAGGCCACAAAGTATTTCACTTTGACGGGAAAGAGAAAGTAGAGGTAGATCATCCGTTCCGGGAACATGAGCCCGTAGGCCATCAAGACTCCGTAGACAGCTCCGCTGGCTCCGATGGTCGGTACGGGAGAAAAAGGCTGCACGGCAATCGACAACAGCCCGGCTCCGATGCCGGTAATCAAGAAGAACCGCAAGAACTCCTTGCCGCCCCAGTAGCGCTCCAGTTCGGAGCCGAACATCCAGAGCGGGAACATGTTCCAGAACAAGTGCCCAAATCCCCCGTGAAGAAAAAGATAGGTGACGATCTGCCACACAAAAAGCTTGCTGAGGACTGCGGCAGGAGTCAGGCCGAAGATCTGGATCATGGCCCGGTTGTCTCCCAGCGATTGCAGAAGATAGGCACCCGCACAGGCAATCACCAGGTACTTGACCATGGGGGTCATGGTGGGACCCAGCCTCATCGTCGATCTCGGGCCAAAACTCATGGGCTTGATGATAGCACAAGGAAAGAGGAGACAGGAGGAGGGGAAAAGCTGGCAACAGATATGCTGAAATCCCAAATCCTAAATCTCAAATTCCAAACAAATCCTAAATTCCAAATCACAAACAGATGAAGAAGTTAAGAGTTCAAATCTAAACCTCCTCACAGACTGTTCTGGAGAATCTTTAGGCTGGGTTTAGTGCTTTGAATTTGGGATTTGTTTGGATTTGGATTTGGAATTTAGGATTTCAGCGGGTCCAGAGACCCGCTGTCTGTTGTCTGTTCTTTAGGTTCCCTCGGCCCAGGAAGCCAGGTAGGTTTCCTGCTCATCGGTCAGTTCATCGATCTGCACGTCCATGGAAGAGAGCTTGAGACGGGCAATCTCCTGATCGATCTCAGGGGGAACAACATACACTTGAGGTTTCAGTTCTCCGTGGTGTTTCACCAGATACTCGGCCGACAGTGCCTGGTTGGCAAAGGACATATCCATCACCGATGCGGGATGCCCTTCGGCAGCCGCCAAATTAATGAGACGGCCCTCTCCCAGAAGATAGATACGGCGACCGTCGGGCATAAGATATTCCTCGAGGAACTCTCGAACCGTTCGTTTCTTTGTGCTCAGGGCTTCCAGACCGGGGATATCGAGCTCGACGTTGAAATGCCCGGAGTTGGCCACCACGGCACCGTCGAGCATGACCTCGAAGTGCTCCCTGCGAATGACATTCTTGTTGCCGGTTAGGGTCACGAAGATCTTTCCGACCTTGGCAGCCTCACCAATAGGCATCACCTGGTATCCATCCATGATCGCTTCCAGGGCCCTGACCGCTTCCACCTCGCACACCACGACGTGGGCCCCCATTCCTCGGGCTCGCATGGCTACCCCTCGTCCGCACCAGCCATAACCCACCACCACAAAGCGGGTACCGGCCAGCAGCAAATTGGTGGCTCGAGTAATTCCATCCAGCGTGGACTGTCCCGTCCCGTATCGATTGTCAAAAAGATGCTTGGTATTGGCATCGTTCACAGAAATCACGGGAAAGCGCAAAACCTTGTCTGCGGCCATACTGCGCAGGCGAATGATCCCGGTGGTCGTCTCCTCGGTGCTCCCTATAATGCCTGGAATGAGTTCCTTTTTATCCGCCAAAATTGCGCTCACCAGATCGGCACCGTCATCCATGGTGATCTGGGGTCCCGTCTCCAGTGCGGAGTGGAGGTGGGCGTAATAGGTGTCATTGTCTTCCCCCTTGATGGCAAAGACGGGGATTTCAAAATCCTTTACCAGGGAAGCTGCCGTGTCATCCTGAGTACTTAAAGGATTAGAGGCGCAGATTCGCAAATCAGCACCCCCGGCCTTGAGAGCGCGGCCCAGATTGGCGGTCTCGGTAGTCACGTGGAGGCAGGCCGCAATCTTAATTCCCTTCAGAGGCTTTTCCTTTTCAAAGCGTTCCCGAATCGATCGCAGGACGGGCATGGACTGGTCTGCCCATTCAATCCGGTCCAGTCCCTGTTGAGCCAAAGAAGGATCTTTAATATCGAAATCCATGGAGTTCTCTCCCTTAAAAGTTGCTGTAGTGGTCGTGGTTGTAGTGGTCGTGAATGATATTCGGGCGGCTAAACAATGACCTGCTTGGCGTCCATCTCGGAGAGCCCTGCTTCACGACGCAGAAGGTCGGCCTTGTCGGTGAGCTCCCAAGTGAACCCTTCGTCTTCTCTCCCAAAGTGACCATAGGTCGCGGTTTTTCGGTAAATCGGCTGTCTCAAATTGAGTGAGTCGATGATGTTCTGAGGAGTCAGCGGAAAATGAGATCGGATCATCTCTTCAATGGTCTCTTCGCTCAAATGCTCCGTCCCGAAAGTATCCACCAGGAGAGAGACAGGCTCGGCAACCCCAATGGCATAGGCCAGCTGAATTTCCAGACGTTCGGCCAAACCTGCTGCCACACAATTCTTGGCGATGTAACGAGCCATATAGGAAGCCGACCGGTCGACTTTAGAGGGATCCTTACCTGAAAAGGCTCCTCCCCCATGGCTGCCTACGCCACCATAGGTATCAACAATGATTTTGCGGCCCGTAACACCACAATCTCCCTGAGGCCCTCCGACGACGAAACGGCCGGTGGGATTAATGTGAAACTTGGTGTCTTTGTCCAGTAGTTCTTCGGGAATGACGGGCTTGATCACTTTCTCCTGGATGGCCTCGGCAATCTCCTCATTGGTGACCGAGGAGCTATGCTGGGTGGAAATGACGACGGCATCCACCCGAACCGGCTTGTCTCCCTCGTACTCCACCGTGACCTGGGACTTACCATCGGGCCGGAGCCAATCGATGATCCCCTGCTTTCGACACTGGGCCAGCCGCTTGACCAGTTGATGAGCCAGAATGATGGGCATGGGCATGAGCTGAGGAGTTTCCGAGCAGGCATAGCCAAACATCAACCCCTGATCACCGGCACCGCCCGTGTCCACTCCCTGAGCGATATCCGGGGATTGCCGGTCAATGGAGCTGATGACTCCGCAGGTTTCATAATCGAACCCGTACTTGGCCCGCGTATATCCCACATCACGAATGACTCCTCTGGCCACCGCAGGAAAATCGACATAGCCTTTAGTGGTGATCTCTCCGGCGATGATGACCAGTCCGGTCGTCACCAGGGTCTCGCAGGCCACCCGGCCATGCGGTTCCTGCTCCAGGACCCCGTCCAAAACGGCGTCTGAGATCTGATCGGCGATTTTATCCGGATGTCCTTCGGTTACTGACTCTGACGTAAATAAACGTCTGCGATTTCTTGACATTAATACCCCCTAAAACGGGTTTTATGTAGAGGCAAAAACTAACACAGAGGCTCTGGGGTGTCAACGCGCGCGGAGCGCGCTGCGCTCGTCACTTCGTGACGTGTGCTGTGGTGCGCGTTCCTGGTTCCACCAGGTTCCAGGTTCCCGGATGTGCCGCCCCTTCAGGGCTCTAATCTGTCGCTGAATCTATTCCAGGGGTTTACACCCCTGGCTATTTCATCCCCGCTGGGGCTCCGGACATCATGACGCCGTGTATTTGTGCTTTCGTGCTGTCAGTTGTCAGCTGTTTTAGCTTTTCCAGCCGGCGAACTTCTCGAGCCTCATGTAGCGCTCCACCTCTTTGGGAGCGAGCAGTAGAAGAATCAGGGCCTTCTGGACATGAAGCCGGTTCTCTGCCTGTTCGTAGACCAGGGATTGGGAGGAATCCATGACCGCATCGGTGACTTCCTGGTTGCGATGGGCGGGAAGACAGTGCATGAAATAAGGATCCTTCCCGGTTGAGGCCATCAGTTCCGGGGTCACCTGGTAGCTCTGTAGGAGTCGAACCCGCTCCCGGGCTTCCTCTTCCTGTCCCATGCTCACCCAGGTGTCGGTGTAGACAGCATCCGCTCCTTGAAGGCCATCCACGGATTCGGTCCAGCGGAAGGAGGCGTTAGTGGAGGTGGAAAGACTCTCGAAATCCTGGGCTGCTTCCGGGTAGGGTTCATGGGAACTGGGAGTCACAGCCACCAGGGACATGCCCGAAAGGGCGGCAGCGTGAATAAGGGAGGTGCAGACGTTGTTTCCATCCCCAATATAGGCAAGTGTCTTCCCCTTTACCTCTCCCCACTTTTCCTGCAGCGTGAAGATATCGGCAAGAGCCTGGCAGGGATGTTCCTTATCGCTGAGACCATTGATCACCGGTATGGAGGCTTGCTCGGCCAGTTGGACGGCCGCCTCATGGGAAAAGGTTCGGGACACGATGCAATCAAACCATCGCTCCAGATTGCGGGCCACATCGGTGATTGATTCACGCCCACCCAGGCGGGACTCCTGATGGTCCAGGAAAACGGCATCACCACCCAGCTGTTTCATTCCCAATTCGAAGGTGAGGCGGGTGCGCAGGGAAGACTTCTCAAAAACCAGCACTGAGCTTTTGCCCACCAGCATCTGGCGAAAATAGCTGGGCCGCTGCTTGACCTCGGCACTCAAATGAAGCAACTGCTTCCACCACTCCACACTGAGATCCTTCAGGGAGAGAAAGTCTTTCATGAGAGGTTTTCGATCCATTCCTTCCAATGGGCAATCTGCTGTTCAATGGAGACCCGTCCCGAACTCCCTTTGTGCCAGCGTCGCCTCAGAAAGCTCTCCGGCTTGAGGACTTCGCTGACTTCAGGGCCGCATTCGGGAGCCAGTTCCTGAAGCTTCTCCAATGGCAATTCGTCCAGGGTCAGCTCTTTTTCCAGGCAATAGGCCACCAACTTTCCCACCGTCTCATGGGCCTCTCGAAAGGGAATGCCCCGGGTCACCAGGTACTCGGCCAGATCGGTGGCCATCAAGAAACCCTGTTTGAGGGCAGCCTGGACCCGCTCGGTGTCGACTCGAAAGCCGGCAATCACCAGAGGAATCACCTCCAAGGTTCCGCTAACCTCGTCCACGGCTTTAAAAAGGTGTTCCTTATCCTGCTGAAGGTCGCGATGGTAGGAGGTGGGAAGCCCCTTGAGCAAAATAGCCATGGCCGAAGCGTGGCCCAAGACGGAGGCCGTTTTGCCGCGTGTCAGTTCCAGTACATCCAGATTCTTCTTCTGGGGCATCATGCTGCTGCCCGTACAGAGCGAATCGGGCAGCTCAATCCAATGAACAGGGGTACTGGAGAGATAGATAAAGTCCTCGGCAAGACGGCTCAGATGAATCATCAGCTGAGAGGCGATCTGGAGCAGTTCCAGAAGGAAGTCCCGATCTCCCACCACGTCGTAGCTGTTGGCAAAGCTGGCTGAGAATCCCAGTTCCTGGGCGCTTCGTTCCGGGTCCAGAGGAAGCGTGCTTCCGGTCAAGGCTCCTGCCCCCAACGGAGACCTGGAGTGAAGCTTCTGGTAATCGGTCAAGCGAGCATTGTCCCGGCCCAACATCTCACAAAAAGCTAGCAGGTAGTGCCCCCAGGACAGAGGCTGTGCGGCCTGCAAGTGAGTCCATCCGGGGAAAAGATCGCCCTTGAGTTCCTGGGCACGCTCGAGCAGAATCTTGTGAACCTCCAGAATCTGAGTCCTCCAGCGCAGAGCCGTGTCCAGGCAAAACAGCCTCAGATCCAGAGACACCTGATCATTTCTACTCCTGCCCGTATGAAGCCGACCTCCTGCTTCACCCACAATCTCCTGCAAGCGATGCTCGATGTTCATATGGATGTCTTCCAGCTCATCCCGATAGGGGAACTCGCCCGAGCCGATCTCTTCTTCAATTTGCTTGAGACCCTCAAGGATTCGTTTTTCATCTTCCGCGTTCACAATCCCCTGGGCTGCCAACATGCGCACATGAGCTCGACTGCCTTGAAGGTCGTAAGGGGCCAGCCGCCGGTCCAGATGAACCGAACGAGTGTATTCCAGGACGACAGGATCCAGGTCTGACTTGAATCGTCCTCCCCACGGTTTTTTGGTCTTTTCTTCACTCATTGAGCTACCTGTGGCCGGCCCGAACACTTCTTCAGCTGCTCTTATCCACGGCTTCCAGCTGCCGTCCCTTTTCCAGAAGCGCAGCCACTCTCAAACGCAGCCCCTGGAGTTGAATGAACCCCTGGGCATCAGCCTGCGAATAAACCTCGTCGGCCTCGAAGGTGGCGTAAGCGGGATCGTAGAGATTAAAGGGTGAACTTCGACCCTGAATCACGCAGTTTCCCTTGTAAAGCTGGATCCTGACCTTGCCCGTGACCCGGGTCTGAGAGTTCTGAACCAGCTGCAATAAAAGCTCCAACTCCGGAGCAAACCAAAAACCGTAGTAAATCAACTCGGCAATGCGGGGAGCCAACTCATCTTTCAGGTGCTGCACTTCACGATCCAGGGTCAGGGACTCCAGGGCACGATGGGTCTTGTGCAATACCGTCATGCCCGGTGTTTCATAGACACCCCGGGACTTCATACCCACCATCCGGTTCTCCACCAGATCGACACGTCCCACACCGTTGGCACCGGCAACCCGGTTCAGTTCCTGAAGAATCTCCACCGGCCCCATGGCCTTGTCGTTCACCTTGACGGGAATGCCCGCCTCAAATTCGATGACTATCTCGGTCGGGGCATCGGGAGCCTGCTGTGGGGCCACGCTGAGCAGGAAGATATCTTCCGGAGGAGACTCCCAGGGATCCTCCAAGATGCCTCCCTCGTAGGACGTGTGCATGATGTTCTGATCGATGCTGTAGGGCTTCTCCTGGGTGGAGGTGATGGGAATTCCCCAGGTCTGGGCATAGTTGATCAGATCCATGCGCCCCCCGAACTCCCAGCTTCTCCAAGGGGCAATAATCTTCAATTCAGGAGCCAGGGCCTGAAAGGTCAATTCGAACCGAATCTGATCGTTGCCCTTGCCCGTCGAACCGTGAGCAACGGCATCCGCACCCCAATCGGCAGCCACCTTGGCCTGCTCGCGGGCAATGGCCGGCCGCGCCAGTGAGGTTCCCATCAGATACTCCCCCTCGTAGAGGGCGTGTGCCTGCATGGCGGGAAAGCAAAATTCACGGACGAACTCCTCGCGCAGGTCGGAAATGACCACTTTATCGGCGCCCGTTTCGTAGGCCTTCTTTTCAATGGAGGGCAAATCCTCACCCTGGCCCACATCGGCCACGAAGGCCAGAATGGGACACCCATATTTCTCCTTGAGCCAATGCAGCATGACCGAAGTATCCAGGCCACCTGAATAAGCCAAAACAATTTTCTTTACTTCTGAACTCCTTGCCATAAATCCTTCCTCACCTTACGGGCATCGTAGCCTTCCGCCACCACCACCAGGAGGGTATCCTCACCGGCGACCGTCCCTAAAATCCCGGCCACCCGCAGGGCATCCACCCGGTAAGCCACGGCCGGAGCCATTCCCGGGTCGGTGTGCATCACCAGCAGATTCCCACTGATGTCGCAGCTGGCAATCTGCAAGCCGGGAATTTCTTCCATAATCGCATATTTATATTCACCATCTTCGCCGGTCGTCTTGACCACATGCAGTTCCTTCAGGTCCCGGGACAAAGTGGCCTGCGTGACTTCAAAACCACGTGTTCCCAGCATTTTGCGCAGGTTTGCCTGGCTGGAAAGATTCGTTCGATCGACTAGATCGAGGATGACCTGGTGGCGCTTCTCTTTTTCTCTATACACAAACTATGTATATTTATACATTATTCAGTAAAAGTCAAGTTTGCGCGTAACGCGCAAGCACAAAATCCCAAATCTCAAATCCCAAACAAATTCCAAATCCTAAATCCCAAATCCCAAATTTCAAACCCTGAAACTCGAAACTTGAAACACGCGCAAAGCGCGTGTTTAGGCAATCTGTCGGAAGGTCTGGTAGAGGGTGTCGCGCTGGGCAGGGGTAAAACCCGCTTCTTCGATCACGGTAAGGAGGTTCTCTCGAGTGGCGGTGTTGTGGGCACCTGCCGTGCTCATGACATTTTCTTCGATCATGATGCTGCCCACATCGTTGGCTCCAAAGTGCAGCGCTATCTGGGCAACCGATAGACCCTGGGTAAGCCAGGAGACCTGGATGTTGCGGAAATTGTCCAGGTAGATGCGGCTGACCGCCAAAAGAGTGAGGTATTCCACCGGGCCCACCCTCCTGTTGACGGAAGCCTGCATGGGAGTTCCCTCTAGCTGGACGTTCCAGGGAATGAAGGCCACAAATCCACCCGTCTCATCTTGCAGTTTGCGCAGCCGGTCCAGATGGTCGATACGTTCTTCAAGGGTCTCCCCTCCCCCGATCATCATGGTTGCCGTGGTAAGCAAACCTTCTTCGTGAGCAATGTGCATGACTTCCAGCCACTGATCAGCGGTGCACTTGCCGGGGCTGATCTCTTTGCGCATCCTTTCGGTCAGAATTTCGGCACCTCCGCCCGGGATGGAAACCAGACCGGCCGCCTTGAGACGGCGAATCGCTTCTCGAATACTGATCTTGCTCAAACGGGCCAGGACCACCACTTCCGGCGGTGAGAAGCAGTGCAGGTGGATGGAGTAGCGTTCCCGGATGGAACTGAGCAGATTTTCATAGTAATCAATCTTCAAGTCGGGGTGCATCCCTCCCTGCATCAGGATTCCCGTACCTCCCAGTTCAAGGGTCTCTTCGATCTTCTTGAAGATCGATTCCAAAGAGAGGATGTAACCCCCTTCCGCTCCCGGTTTCCGATAGAAATTGCAGAAGGTACAGCGGGCCACGCAGACGTTGGTGTAGCTGATATTGCGATCGATCAGAAAAGAGACCACCCCATCCGGACATTTCTGGCGACGCACGTAGTCGGCTGCCTGTCCCACTTTCTGAAACTCCCCGGACTGCAGAAGGGCCAGTCCTTCCTCAGGACCGATCCGCTTGCCCTGGTAGGTCTTCTGGAGGATCTTCTCGACCGATGGCATGTGGGCTATTCTAAAGTTTGCAGCCCCAAGATTACAACCAAAGGAACGGGGAGCGGGTAGCATCCCTCCGAAGGTCCGAAAGGGGGCCAGGAAAATTGTCTAGGGTGGCGCCGGATTAAGAGCTCAACTCAGGATCAGTAAAACCGCTGCCAGCCACACCAGAAGCGTGCCCACTAAATGCCCATCTGTGAATAGCTCTCGAGAAGAATCCTGTCCCATCTCATGATGATGAAGCAGGTACAGGTATCGAAACAAACCGTAAGCCACAATGGGCACCGTATAGATAAGGGCTTCCGTTTGATGTTGGAGAACCGTTGCCTCATCCACCGTGTAGAGTGCATAGGTCACCAGAACGGCCCCTGAGGTCGTGGTCAGCATGCTCTCCAGGATCTTGTCGCTGTATTGCCCAAGCACCTCTCGTCCCACCTGACCCGTGGAACGCATTTCCATGAGCTCAGCCTGCCGTTTCCCAAAGCCCAGGAAGAGTGCCAACATGATGCCGCACAACAACAACCACTTCGAGGGTGGGATTCCGACCCCTAAAGTCCCGACTAGAATTCGCAAAAAGAAACCCGATGCCAAGACGAAGACATCCAAGATCACCACCCGCTTCAGCCATTTCGTATAGAGAGCATTGAGAATCAGGTAAACGGACAGAAGCAGGAACGTCCTGGGGGAAACCCAGTAGCCCAGTGCTAATCCACCCAACAGGGTCACACCCATTAGAGAAAGGGCTGCTGCGGGAGAAATCGTGCCGGCTGCCAGGGGCCGCAACCGCTTTTGTGGATGACGACGGTCACGCTCCCGATCTCCCAGATCGTTCAGGATATAAACACTGCTGGCCACCCATGAGAAGGCGCCTGCAGCCACAATGACCCGAAGCGTCAGGGTAGGATCATGCCAGCCTTCAACAAACAAAAAACCGGCAAACACAAATCCGTTCTTGACCCACTGATAGGGTCGCAAAAGGCGAATCCATTCGTTCATCCGCTTGCTCACTTGTTCAATCCCTGCAAATCGTTAGTCATAGGTTGAGTCGTTTGAAGACGGAGTCTGGAATCAACCGAATGACAAGCATAATCATCCTCCAGAAGCGCGGAATATAGTAGATACCGGAAGGCTTTTGCAGTGTCTGGCAGGCTGACTTTGCCACCTGTTCAGGAGAAGCCACCAGGAACAGACCCTTTTTCCCGTAGGTCATTTCCGTATCTACAAACCCCAACTTCAAGGTCAGGACCTTCACCCCTTGACGATCCAGGCGATTCCTGAGGCCATCGAGATAGAGATTGAATCCTCCTTTAGCCGTACCATAGACGTAATTACTTGGACGGGCTCGGTCTCCGGCTACCGAGGAAAGACCCATGATAAAGCCATGCCCTTGCTCTTCCAGAATATTCGCTATGGGCGCAAGAAGCGATATGGCGGCGTTAAGATTGATGTTCATGATCTTCAGGGCCGCTGCCGGGTCAGCACTGTCTCTTGGCTGCTCACCCAGATACCCTATGGCAAAGACGACACCATCGATTTCTCCGAGTGTGCGAGTGGCCTTCTCGAGAAAGTCCTTATGAGCGGCAAAATCCTCGGCATCCACACGCCCAAAGTGGGCCTGAATACCGTGTCGGATTTCAAGATCGGCAGCCATGTGCTCCAGCTCCACTAAGTCACGACCGCCTAAGAAGAGGTTGACGCTCTTTCGAGCGAGTTCCGAAGCGATGGCCCGTGCAATGCTGGAGGTGGCGCCTAAAATCAAGACCTGTTTCAAGCGTCCACTCCCGTGATCCGCAGTCTCCTTGAAAGGTCCGAGGAAAACAGATTCTGCGGATCCATCTCTGTCTTCATACGCTGCCACTGGCTAAAACGCGGATACATCTCCTTAAAGGCCTCTGCTGAGAGACAGGCATCCTTGGCCAGGTAGACGCGTCCTCCCTGTCGGATGACCCACTGGTCCAATTCCTGAAGCACACTCAACAACGGAGGGCCCAGCATGGGCATATCCAGTGCCAAAGTGTAACCAGGCCTGGGAAACGAGAGTAATCCGGTCTCAGCTCCAAATCGCTTCAGCACAACCAAACAGAGGGGAATTTTCCCTTTGCTGAGACGACTGAGAACTTCCACCAGGGCGGCCCGACTGGTATCGGGAGGAAAGACACACTGGTACTGAATGAATCCCCGTTTACCATACAGACGATTCCACTCGCGGAGGGAATCCAAGGGATAAAAAAAGCGATCGTAATCGATGATGCTGTTCACCGGGTCCTGGCGAAAACGTCGATAATAAAGACTGTTGAAGGCTCGAACCGAAAACCGATCCAAAACGAAGTTGGGGACTTGAGGAGGAACAGTCCAGGCACGACGATGGGCAGACTCCAGCGGCTGGGTGGCCTGCTGAGGGGAAAGATCATCCACCGTTGCGTGATTCCCACGAATGAGGACACTGCGACCCAGAGAACCTCCAACCGCTTGGCCATCCACCCAAGCCACTGAATAGTTGTAATCTTGATCCTCCTCTTCAAGCAAGCGCATGGTTTCATCCAGGTTGCGGGTACGGTGATACTGAACCCGAATATAGGCAGTCTCGATTCGACGTAACTTAAAGGTCACACTGACAATCATTCCCGTAAGTCCCATACCGCCCACGGTTGCCCAAAAAAGATCGGAGTTTTCGTCTCTGGAAGCACGAATCTGCTGACCATCGGCCAGCAGGAGCGTCAGGTCGAGAATAAAGTTAGAGAGTGAGCCGTCTCTGTGATGATTCTTGCCGTGAACATCACAGGCAACCGCGCCTCCCATGGTGACAAACTTGGTGCCAGGAGTGACGGGCAAAAACCAGCCCCGCGGAACGAAGACTTTCAGGATCTCCTCGAGCGTGACCCCGGCTTCACAGCTCACCACCCCGGTGTTGGGTTCAAAGCTCAGGAAACGATTGATCCGCTCGGTGAGGACAACACCCCCGTCTTGGTTCAGAGCCGCATCGCCATAGCTTCGCCCCAGACCGCGTCCAATGTAGGAACTCTCCTTGCCACTCCGAACGGCAGCAGCGATGCCATTGACCTTGTCTGGGCGATAAATGTGGCTGCGACTCCCTCGATAGCGTCCCCAGCCGTTGAGTTCTTTTTCGACAAACTTGTCCATAGGAAAGGGCGATTTGGATTGTATCAGCCCTATGTGGCCTTCTTACCTGTTGTAGGGAAAATGGGTGCAGCGGAATCGGATCTGTCTTCACGACCCTAATGCCTTCTTCAAAAAGCCAAGGGTCGCGGGTCAGGCTTGATCGCTGGCCTACAGGTTAGATTCCTGTGCCGCCCTTACAGGGCTCTTCCGGAGCACTCCCTGAAACCCAGGGCTAAGGCCCTGGGCTATTCCCTGTCGCCCCTTCAGGGCTCCGGAGTCCGCTAGCCGTTCGAGGGTCCGTTCGGACCGGATTCGGCATCGTAGGAGGGTGGCTCCCACATGGTCCGTGGGCTGTAGCCTGCTTGCTCGCTGTCCTAGAGGTTATATTCCTGGGCCTTCAAGAGCGCGGCTGCAATATCCCGTCGCATGGGAATGGAGTTCAGCAAGGAGTGTTTACAAAATTTTCGCAAACCGGCCAGATAGGTGCGCTGCTCGTCTCCTTCACAAACCGAGCATATAGGAGTTTCCTTTTTGAGGCTAGTGGATCTCGGCTCGAAAAGCGGGGGAAGAGCGGTGTTTTTTCGGGCTGGCTACTGAGCATGATAAGCATAGCCGGCCCTGAGGGTGTGAGAGAGCAAGTAAGGCAGGAATGAGTG
>PVMK01188020.1_pt1 | contig 13032 bp, 12 predicted proteins | sample 1853481 | NCBI WGS metagenome assembly PVMK01 (sample SAMN08533507, study PRJNA380276) | Marine sediment metagenome, whole genome shotgun sequencing project.
GTGCCGATGAAGGAGCTGACGCTTGGTCTGCTCCTGGTCATGACAGGTGCTTTGGCGTTTGCCCAAACGGACATCAATTCTTCCAATTTCATGCCCCCGGTCGATGAATACGACTGGATTCAATTGACCTCCGACGAGTGGCTGAAAGGAGAGTTCATCAGCCTGTTCGACGAAGAACTCAGGTTCGACAGCGATAACCTCGGCATGCTCGAAATCGACTGGGAAGATGTAAGGCAATTCCGTGGCCATGGCCGATTCAGCATCAGCCTCGAGGGGTTTAAACCGTTCGAGGGCGAACTCAGGATCGATGATCAGCAGGTCGTCATTATTGTGGACGGTGCACAGCGCGAGCTTCCGCGGGACCGCCTTGTCTCGATTACGCGGTTTGCAGACCGGGAACTCGATAGATGGTCCGGTGAGTTCGGTCTTGGCCTGAACGTCAGGAGTGGCAATGCGGACATTGCGGAGCTGAGCGTGATAGGTGGCGTCGAGCGCCGGACGCCGCGTTCCCGCTTCCTTTTGGACTACCTTGGTAACATCAATGAAACAGAAGGGCAGCAAGTCGCCAACAATCATCGCGTAAATGTATCTTTCGACCGGTTCAGCGGCGGCCGACTATTCTGGCGACCTTTTAATGGCCAATATTTTCGCGACCCGTTTCAGAACATCAAGGGCCAGGGCACGGTCGAAACCGGTCTCGGCTATGAACTTGTTGATACGCCAAAGACAGAGTGGGAAGTATCCGCCCACCTTGGCGTCAATTTCGTCCACTACGAATCCGTACAACCCGGTCAGCCGAGCGACAACACCTCGCCGGTCTTTTCAATCGACACCGACTTCGAAACCGAGTTGACGTCATGGATGGACTACCTTCTTACGATTCAACTCAGTTTTCTCGACGAAGAGTCCGGCACCTACCAACATCATATATTGACGACTTTGTCCACAGATCTGATCGGTTATCTCGACCTCGACGTATCATTCGTCTGGGACCGCACGCAGAAACCGCAGCAAAGAGCGGACGGATCAGTTCCCGAAAAAGACGACTATTGGTTGATGGTCGGATTAGCGTTCGAGTTTTGAATTGTCGCAACCCGTGAATTCCGCAGGATATGAAGCACGCATCGCCAATAGTATTGCGAAAGTTTCGGCAGCCGCGTCAACGACATCGTTGACAGTGTGGGACCCCGCATCGCTAATCGCTTAGCCGACGATCTCGCCCTCGGCCAGCGCCACCGCTTCGATCTCAATTTCGAGTTCCGGCAAGGCCAGGGATGAAATCTCGACGAGGGTCTCGGCCGGATAAGGCGGAGTCAGGTATTGCTCCCGTAAGGACAGGATCTCGGGGAATTTACTCATGTCCTTAATATAAACATTCATCTTGACGATTTTGGAAAGGTCCGAGCCGCCGGCCTTAAGAACGCGTTCGAGGTTTTTATAGGTCTGCCTTGCCTGGGCATTGAAGTCACCGATGCCGACGATGTTACCGTCGTCGTCGATTGACGCCTGGCCCGAGAGGAAGATCAGATCACCTACCCGGTAGCCCTGCGCGATTTTGTAAGGCGCGTAGAAGTCGGGGTCGGTTTTTATACGAACAGCTTGTGTTGCCATGGTTAGCCCCTGGATTTGTGTGTGGTCAAATATTGATCGGGACAAGATAGCGCATATTCTGCGGCCATGGGCGATAGGTCGTGCAAACGGTGCGCTCGTTTTCGGCCTAAAGAGCTCCAGCGCGAATGAATTACAAGCGGCTCGTTCACGATGCAAACAGCAGGCAAGAATAGTTGAGAGAGCCTTGATGGCTGGCGTGTAAAATGGATTTTCGTGGAAAAACCTATTGCCGGCTGCGTGTAATCAATTCTTCTACCAGCCGCGATCGTCATAAACAAGGGGACTAATCATGTCAGCAACTGTAAGGAGTCGATCATTCCAAGGTGCATGGTTGCTGCTATCAACGCTGTTGATAGTGACTCCGCTAATCGCATTCGGCCAGAGCAACATTATCGAAGAGATTGTCGTGACGGCCGAGCGCCGCGAAACCTCGTTGCAGGAAACTCCGATCTCCATTTCGGCGTTTACCACCGAAGATTTGCGCCGGGCAGGTATCGAGACGAGCCAGCAATTAGCCGACTTTACACCGGGGCTGGTGATTCAGCGGGACGTCATCTCCAAGGTCGTGATTCGCGGCATCGGCACGGAGAACTTCACGATCGCCGGTGATCCGGGGGTCGCGATTAACTTCGATGAAGTCTATATAGCGCGCTCCTCGGCGGCGATATTTGATATATACGACATGAAGCGCGTCGAGGTGCTGCGGGGGCCTCAGGGCACTTTGTACGGCCGGAATGCTACGGGCGGGGCGATTAATTTTATCTCCAATAAACCCACCGAGGAATTCGAAGCGACGGTCCTCGTTGATGTAGGCGACTACGATAAAGCCCGCGTCGAAGGGGCCGTCAGCGGTACGCTGGTCGAGGACAAGTTACTCGGTCGTATAGCCGGCCTCGTGCATCAGCGGGACGGCTACACCGACAATGTTTTTCCCAATGTCGGGCGCGGTCTGGACGAGTTGGACAGCAAGGATTTGTGGTCCGCGCGGGGCCAACTGACCTGGCTGCCCAGCGATAGCGTCAGCGTCAATTTCAAGGCGGATATTTACCAGGATGACAGCAACCCGCAGGCTTACAAGTACACTGACGATCCGTTGGAGTTTTCTGGTGCTTGTGGTTTTATTGGGTTCCCATGCTCGAACCCGCTGGCGCCTGAACTGTTTACCGTGTCGCAGGGGTTTGAATTTGACATTCCCGGCTCAACACGAACGATTGACAGCGCCGGTACCTGGGATCAATGGGGCCTGCTCGGTACCGTGAATTGGGATATTTCCGCAGGCATGACGTTCCGGTCGATCACCTCTTACCGCGAGATTGATTTCGAGTGGCTCAACGACGGCGATGGCATCGCAGAGTACCTGGTGAATTACTTCCAGGTCGATGAATCGGAACAATTGAGCCAGGAGTTCCAACTCATCTCGGACACGGACGGTCCATGGTCGTGGATCGCGGGGCTGTATTACCTGAACGAGGATTCCACCGCCTTCCACGGGATCCCGGTGCCGTCGGGAGTTGATTTTGGCGCATTTCTGCTGATAGACGGGACCAACGAGACCACGGCATACGCGGCTTTTGGCGAAGCTTCATACAATTTCACCGACCAGCTGCGCTTTACCTTCGGCGCGCGCTACAACTATGAGGAAAAGGAAACCTTCTACATTGATGACCGGTTTGTGGCTTTCGGGCCTCCGTTCACCGTGACCGTGGTCAGCCAGGAAGACGATTGGAATTCGTTTACGCCGAAGATCGCGTTGGACTGGTTCATGAGTGAGGACGTCATGTTCTATGGCAGCATCACCAAGGGATTCAAGAGTGGCGGCTTCAATCTACTCGCGGTGCAGGCCGGCTACGATGAAGAGGAGGTGTGGAGCTTCGAGGTCGGCAGCAAAAGCCGTTTTCGTGATGGCCGCATGCAATTGAACGTGTCGGTGTTCTACTACGATTACGACGACTTGCAGGTCGGCAAAGTGGTGGAATTTCAAGCCACCATACAGAACGCGGCAAAAGCAACCATTTACGGTGCGGAGATTGAATTTACAACTCTGGTTACCGATAACTTCGAGCTGGATTGGGGCGTTTCGCTGCTGAACACTGAGTACGACGAGTTCATTACCCAGGATCCGGCGCCACCCGGTGACGTGGTCAATCTCGCGGGCAATGACCTGTCGCGGTCGCCGCCGGTGACCAGCAGTCTGAGCGGCCGATACGACTGGCAGCTCGGCGGAGGCAGTGAAATAGAGCTTTGGGGTAATTGGCTGTATGTCGACGACCAGTTTTTCACTCAGTTCAATCGGTCTAATGTGATGCAGGATTCCTACAACGTGCTCAATGCCAGGCTTAGCTACCGGACTTCCAGCGGCAGCTGGCGTTTTACGCTCTACGGCAACAACCTCAGCGACGAGGAGTACTTTACCAATGCGCTCGAATCGGGCGTGCCGATGCCGGGCGTCGACCCGGTTGTCCCACAATTTTTCCTCGGCGCTCCGCGCACTTGGGGGAGTGCAGGTCGCCTACAACTACGGCGGCAATTAAGCAGGGCGACAGACATCGACAGGTGACGCATGGCTTACTTAACACTCAGTGACGGCACTCCGCTGTACTACATCGACGAAGGAGCGGGGCGCCCGCTGGTGTTGCTCCATGCCCTGATGTTCAATGCCGACTACTTCTGGCAGAAAAACATCCCGGAGCTGGCGAAGAACTGTCGCGTGATCGCGGTGGATTCGCGCGGCCAGGGGCTCTCCGGAAAGCCGAACCACGGCTATACGATAGAGCAATTTGCCGCGGACCTGCAGGAACTGCTGGTGCATCTCGATTTGCAGGACGTCGTGCTGGCCGGTTTGTCGCTGGGTGGGTTCACCAGCCTGCAGTACCTCAAGGTATTCGGCCCGGAGCGCATCGGCGCACTGGTGCTGATGGAGATGACACCGCGCCTGTCGTCGACACAGGGTTGGGAGCATCCGACTTTCGGTGACTTTCCAGAGGAAGCCGCACGGGGCTATGGGGCCGGGTTACGTGCCGACCGTTCGATTTACAATGATTTTTTTGGTGCCGCTTTTCTGAACCCACCGACGGGTGAAGAATTGGAAGCGATGATCGCCCAGACATATCTGACACCGACCGACGTGGTGGCAGATGTCATCGACCGGATGGCGGAGTTGGACGTTCGCGAACAGTTGCCGAATATTCCTGTACCAACCAGCCTGTTCTACGGGTATCCGAACAACCGGGTGCTGCCCACTGCGTTAGGGCAGTGGATGCAAGAGCAGATTCCGAATTCCGAACTGGTGCTGTTCGAGAACAGCAGTCACTCGCCGTTCTGGGAAGAGCCCGACAAATTCAACCAGGAACTCGCCAAAGTAGTTAGTGATCGGTGACGAGTGCTGTTAATCCCTATTTCCTGATGGTGCAGCTGCCCGCTGCCGTGGATTCAGCGGCATACCTTCAGGGCGGTGCACAACTGGCGGCGGAGTATGGCGGCAAAGTTCTGGCGAATGCGCCCGCTGCGGCAGTGGAGTGTCTAGAGTCGGGCACCCCGGCCGCAGCGATGTTACTGGTCGAGTTCGAGCAACAGCAAAGTATCGATGCATTCTGGTCGAATGATCGGCATCAAGCGATATTCGCACGACTGAATGCGACACCCGAGGCGGTGGCGCTGAGTGTGGCCGGGTTGCCTTATGAGGGATTGCCCGACGCACTGGAAATTCCCACCATTGCTTCGGTGACTCCGCCGGAGAATCGGTTTCCGTGCGCTTACATGATCGTGCAGGGCGGTGGTACGGACCAGGCCAGGATGGACCAGTACCGGGACATTATCCTGCCGATGATCAAGGAACAGGGCGCGTACTACACTGCATTTGAAATTGAAGGAAACGTCAATCTCCTCTGCGGTGAGTGGCCGCATGACATCTTCGCCATTTCTCGTTGGCCCGATCATGAATCGGGGCACGCCTTCTGGGATTCGGACCGCTACCAGAACACCGCGATTCCCGTGCGCACCGGTGTCGGCCACTTCCTGGTGCATTATCTGCCGGGAACAGTCACCTGACCAACGAGTTCATAGCCAACCGCAAATGTAGAACCAGACATGCTGACTCAGAAGCCAGGTAGTGTTTATCAGATCGCGTATATCGTTGAGGATCTGGAAGAGTCGGCGAATCATTGGGCCCAATCGACGGGCGCCGGGCCATTTGTCCTTTTCGATCATTTTCAGTTTATCGATCCCCTGCACAATGGCCGAAGCGTCGATCTGAATGTAAGCATAGCGCTCGGCTTTTCCGCAGGTCTCTGCGTAGAACTCATCAAACAACACGACGAACGTCCGTCTATCTACCATGACTGGCGGGTCGAAAAGGGCTACGGTCTTCACCACGTCGCTACGCTGGCCACCGATTACCAGGCCGTTGTATCGTCTAAGAACGACAGTGGTATACCGACCGCCTTCAGCGCCGCCTTTGGCGAGGGAACGAGACTCGCATATCTGGATACCCGGCAGAGTTTGGGCTGTTATCTGGAAATCGTCGAGCTGACTGATTTCGTCCGCGGCGCACTGACGGCGATGCGTGCCGATCATGAGAACTGGGATGGCGCTGACGTGTTGCGGCCATTTCCTGCATGAACTTCAGCCTGCACCGCAGGCGTCTCCTGCTACAGGCTGCCTGCGCATACCTGGGAGCAACTTCGCCCGCCGGTCGGCTCCTTGCCGAAGTTGGCGCGGCTGCTAGTGATGATGAACTGAATCTTTTCCTGGTCATCTTGCTGAAGAGCTTATTCCCACACGACCGCCTGGACCCTTCAATGTACGTCGACGTGGCCGATGCCATGGCCGGTGCCGTGACCAGTGATCCGGAATTGCTTTCCCTGGTGCAGGCCGGACGCCGCAAACTCGATCAGCAAAGCGGTGGACCATGGCAGGAACTCGACGCCACCGACCGGGTACATCAGCTGTCGATGATTGAAGAAACTCCGTTCTTCCAGACGCTGCGGGGTCTCGGGAATTTTCTCTTCTATAACCATCGCGAGCTGTGGCCGTTTTTCGGTTATGAAGGAAGTTCCTTCGAGAAAGGCGGCTATATCAAGCGAGGTTTCGACGATCTGGACTGGCTACCAGAACCCGAACAATGAATCTTGATCTCAATGATGCCCACGTCGTCATCATCGGGTCGGGGGCCGGTGGCGGTACGGTCGCGCGGGAACTGTGTGAGCGCGGCGTCAAGGTGGTACTGCTCGAGGCGGGTCCTCGTACGGAATCCAGCCAATTTCGTAACGACGAATTCTTTGCTCACCAGCAATTGACGTGGGCCGACAAACGCTTTGCCACGGGCAGCTGGCCGGCGGCTAAATACGCACCCAATGCCCCGGCCTGGATCGTCAAGGCCGTGGGCGGATCAACTCTGCACTGGAACGGTCTGAGTTTCAGGGTTCAGGCGCGTGAGTTCCGGGCACGCTCGGATTACGGTGCAATAGACGGCACGAGTCTGGCTGATTGGCCGGTTACCTTGGAAATGCTCGCGCCCTATTACAGTCTTGCGGAAAAGCGCATGAGGGTGACGGGAACCCATGGACACAAGCCACATCCGCCAAACAACAACTTCAAGGTGCTCTATAACGGCGCCAGGCGGATTGGTTATCGAAACATTTCCAACGACCGCTTGGCCATCAACAGTCAGCCCGGCGGCGGGCGACCTGGTTGCATCCAAATGGGATTCTGCAATCAGGGCTGCCGTATCGATGCCAAGTGGTCCACGCTGAATACCGAAATACCACACGCTGAACGGACCGGCAATCTGGATCTTCGTCCGGAATGTATGGCCACGAAACTCGTCGTCAACGAGCGCGACCGTGTCAAAGGGGTTTTGTATGTAGATCAGGCTGGCAAGGAGCAGCTGCAACGCGCCCGCATTGTCTGTGTCGCAGGTAATGCCATCGAAACTCCGCGACTGCTTCTCAACTCGTCGACCAGCCGACACCCGCAGGGGCTGGCCAACGGTTCCGGACAGGTGGGGCGAAACTATATGCACCATACTGGCGCACTCGCTTTCGGAATCTTCGACAAGCCAGTAAATATGTACCGGGGCATCACAACGCCCGGTACCGTATTTGATGAAATGCGGCATGATGAAGCTCGCGGTTTCGTCGGCGGCTACCTGATGGAGGCGGTGTCCCTGGGGCTGCCGTTCATGAGCGTGCTGGCGGATCCCACGGGCTGGGGTCAGGACTATGCCCAGTTTCTTGAGTCATACGACCATATGGCGGGTATCCTGTTGAACGGCGAGGACATGCCGCAGGGAGACAACCGCGTGAGTCTTCACGATGAAGAGACTGACCAGTACGGATTGCCGGTGCCTGTGGTACACGTCGATGAACACCCTAACGAGACAGCCATGCGTGAGCATTTCTTCGGCAAAGCGAGCGAGTTGTTCGAGGCCGTGGGCGCTCGTCATGTGCACAAGACTGTGCCGGCATCTGCGACTCACAATCTCGGCACCTGCCGGATGAGCGCCGATCCGGATACCGGGTGTCGTCGATGCCTGGGGCCGTTCTCACGAAATCCACAACCTGTTTATATCGGATGGTAGCCAGTTCACCACCAGCACCTGCGAGAACCCCACCCTGACCATCGTTGCATTGGGGCATTCGCCAGGCAGAGCATATCGTCGATGAGATGTCGCGGCGGCATCTGTGATGTCTGGATACTCAACCATGCCTCAATACCGATCGACGACATCCCGCCGGGTCCGCGGCTGAAAGCTAACTGCGCAAGAATCTTTATGATAAGAGTAGTCGCTAGCGGCCATCGGCACCACGCTCTTTCGCGCGCTGACCTGACTTATCGTCCCGGGTAAAACTTTCTATGCTTTGTTCCGGGTGCAATATAAGATGGCCGGCAGGGGGGACGCAGGTATGACAGAAGAGAAGAAACCCGATTCGAAGGCGGACCGTCGTCAGTTTCTGCGCGGCGCCGCGGTCGCCACCGGGGGATTGGCGGTCGCTCCGGGCGGCGCACTGCAGGCTGCGACCGACAAGCCGACGCAGAAGCTCAATTTAAAAGGCTACAGCATTCCTTTAACCCCGGAGGGTAAAGCATCGCTGGTCACGCCGACGCCGCATCACTACGGTGGCCAGTTTATTTTCGTGGATTATCGGGCTGACGTTAAAGAGGTGGCTCGTTTTCTGCCGGTTCCACTCGAGCCGGAGCCCACCGGGCGTGCGTTTGTCATCGTCAATGAGCTCTTCAGTATTCCCGAAGAAAATCCAGATCTGGTCTACACGAATCCGGAGCGCACCCACTACACGGAAGGCGTGGTTGCCGTGCGCTGTTCCTACCACGGCACACCCGGTTCATACATTACCGCCATCTGGGTCTCCAAAGACTGGTCGATGGCCTTCGGACAATTCTTCGGCTGGCCGAAAAAGATTGCCGATATCCACCTGACCCGCGTGCCTCCCTTGCACCCGACTCTGAAGCCACTCGGTGTGGGCTCCCGGGTGCGGGGCATCGTTGCCCGGGAAGGCTACCGACTGGTGGACGTATCGCTGAATCTGCGTCGTCAAGAGGAGGATTCTGCGGCACCCTCTTTCGGATGGCTTTACTCGGTTCGTTACTTTCCTGAAATGGGACCCACGGTACCGGCTATCAAACAACTCATCCGCAATCGGGTACAAAACCCCCGCGCCATCAACGTTTACTCGGGCGACGCGGAGTTTTCGTTCGGCGAGTCCGACAATGAGGAGTTACTGCCGCTGAAACCGGTAGAGATCATTAAAGGATATTTCTATAACCCGAGCTGGACGACCACGCATACGGCCGAACTGCTCGAGACATATGAATAGTCGGTCCCGCTGTACCGGCGGGCGGAAACCGCTACCAACAGAGGGCCGATTACCCGCGTAATGCATTGTATTTCAGGACAAGCTGTGCAAACTGTCTGGAGATATTGCGGGTAATTGATATTCATTGACATCTATTGCACCGCACGCGAGACTAACTGACGCACACGTACCTGAAAAATTAGTTCGAATTCACACTGCCGGTATAGCTACCGGCTGATGCACCAACTTTTCAACATCAGGGGGCTAATTCATGAAGAGTCATCGCTCACTCTGCAAGCAATTCATGGGGCTGATTCTTATGGGTTTAATGGCAGTGCCACTGCTAGCCCAGGACGTCCGCGATTCACTGGCTCTGGAGGAGATTGTAATCACGGCGGCCCGCCGGGAGACCGTCCTGCAGGACACCCCGATCGCCGTCAGTGCTTTCGACGAGAACGAAATCAGGCGGCGCCAGTCATTCAACGTGGTGGACGTGGCGAACAACGTTCCCAATCTTATTGCCAACAATAATATTGGCCAGAGTACGGCGACGACGGTGTTTCTCCGTGGCGTCGGCACGACTGAATCGATCGTGACGGTGGACACGGCCATGGGCTTCTACCTCGACGACATCTATATGGCTCGACAGGGTGTCAATAATTTCAGCCTGTACGATATCGAACGCGTCGAGGTTTTGCGTGGCCCGCAGGGCACGCTGTATGGACGCAACACCAATGCCGGTGCGATAAAAGTTGTGACGACGAAACCGCAGGAGGACTTTTCGGCCGGCGGCCAGGCGTCGTATGGTGAATACGATCGATGGAACCTGAAAGGTTCTCTCAATACTCCGTTGGTGCAGGACAAATTGCTGTTGCGTCTCAATGCGATTGTTCAGCAAGGCGACGGGTATACCAATAACACGACGCTGAACAGGAAAGTCAACGACCGTGACGTCTGGGGCCTGCGCGGCGCGCTTCGCTATATCGCCACCCCGGACCTCGAGTTCCTGCTGACCGCAGATCACAGCGAAAGTGAAGACGCCGGTCTGTATGCGTACGATGTGTCCGGCCTCACGCGACCGCCCGGCGGCGATATATTCACCGTAATCAGTGGCACCGACACCACCAATACCGGCGAGCAGGAGGGCATTCATTTCACCGTCGACTGGTCGATCAGCGATACGATGCAGTTTCAATCCCTGACTTCGTTTCGGAACACCTTTCAGCAGTGGAATCTGGATCTGACGGATCAGGTGGTGCCGATTTTCACGCTGTATACGATCAACGACAGCGACCAGGTCAGCCAGGAATTCAAACTCACCGGTGATCTTTTCGAAGGTCGCCTCCATTACGTGGGCGGTTTTTTCTATTTCGACGAGGACAGCACGTCCTTCATCGGCGACTCGTTCGACGATTTGTCAGCGTTTCTTGGTTTCAACATTTTCAATGGTCGCGACTACAAAGTCGATACGGAGAGTTTGGCTGTATACGCTGACTTCACCTTTGACCTGACGGACAAGCTGTCGTTGATTTTTGGTGGCCGCTACACCGAGGATGACAAGTCCCTGAATATGGTCGTGACGGCAGGCGGCACCCCGGGATTCGAGAACAACGGCGCTCCCAATTGGGACAATTCGGACCTCGCGGCTCTCGGAATACCGACGGAGCTGGAATTCGACGAGTTCATACCGAGGCTCGGTGTGGAGTACCGTTTCACCGACGATATACTCGGTTATCTGACCTACACCGAAGGCTACAAGAGCGGTGGCTGGGGAGCCCGCACCAGCAACCCGGAAGAAATCACACCGTTTGACTCGGAGTTCGTCAACTCGTTTGCGCTGGGATTGAAGACCATGCTGTTCGACGGGCAGTTGCGTCTCAATTCGGAAGCGTTTTTTCTACGATTACGAGAACCTGTTCAATACCGGTACCGGCGCGATGGGTAACTTTATCGTCGCGACCAACGATGCCGAAGTGTATGGCCTGGAAATCGAGGCGACCGCGCGTATCACCGACGCGTTCGACGTATTTGGCTACGTTGCATTCATGGATGGCGAGTACCAGGATGTGGACCCGAATGCTTCGTTTGTCGGTGGCGATTTGCAGCGCCTGCCCGAATTCTCGACCAAGCTTGGGGGCACCTACACCTGGGAGTTGCCGGCGGGTGGTATCCGTTTGACGGCCGATTACAGCTTTCAAGAAGATCACTTCACGAACCTGCAAAACACCGAGCTGGCGCGTTCCGGCGACATCAGCCTGGTTAATGCGGTGCTGGGTTACGATACGGACGACGGCCGATTCGGTATCGCGCTGTCATGCCGCAACTGCACGGATAATGAGTACGTCGTGCAAAGCCTGGATTTTGCAGGGTTTCTCTTTATTACGCTGTATCCGGGGGAACCGCGGACCTGGCTGGTTACGGTGACGGCGAAGACGAACTAGGCTATCCGGCACTCGAGGGCAGATACACCAAGCCGGACAAAGGCTGACGATGGAGTTGATGGCAGAGAACACCGCCCTGATGGTCGTCGACATGCAGAATGGTTTCTGTCATGACGATGGTTCTGTCAATAAAGTCGGCTTGCCGGCCGCACGCCTGCAGCCGGCCATCGAGCCCTGCGTGCAGCTGATCGCCGCCGCCCGCTTGGCCGGCATTCCGGTTATTTACACCCGCTATATGTACCGGCCGGATTACACCGACGGCGGCGTGATGGTCCATGAATTGATTCCCGACCTGAAAAACGGACGCATTGCCTGGCGGCGGGCACCTGGGACGTGGAAGTGCTCGATGAGCTGGCGCCCGTCGATGCGGAGCACATTATCGACAAGAACCGGCCCAGCGCTTTTTTCGCCACGGGTCTGGAGCCGGTCCTGAAAGGCCTCGCGATCAGCGACCTGGTGGTCTGCGGTGTGACCACCAACTGCTGCGTCGAGACCACCGTGCGGGATGCCAGCCAGCGGGATTACCGCACGTTCGTGGTTCAGGATGCCGTTGCCGAGTACGAAGATGATCGCCATGCCGTAGCGCTCAAGTCCATGGGTATGCTCTTCGCCAAGCTGGTGAGTGTGGACGATGTGCTAAGTGCCTGGCGCCCGGCGGCCTGAAATGTCGAGTCAGCGCGCTCAAATCATGCCGGTGTGGAGTCCGCCCTTCGGCACGCCACCGTTCCCGATGTTGTCTGCCGAATTGTTAATGGTGCAGTTCGAGGCGGACCGGGCCGAGATCGAGCGGATCACGCCAACACCCCTGGAACCCGCCGGCCACAACCGACTGACGGCATTCGTGGGGCAGTGTTCCCAGCTATCCCATTCGCTGGCCTACCACGAGGTTGCGATTCTTCAGGAGGTAACCTACGAGGGTCGCGCGGCACTGACCATTCCCTATATCTGGACATCCACGGACACTGCATTGCTGGCGGGGCGGGAACTCTACGGGATGCCCAAGTTGCTGTGTGATGACGAGCCGTTGCACAAGGCAGCCAACGAAGTGGTCGGTCGCCTGCATCGGTCGGGAACCTTAATGCTCGAGCTGAGCATGGTCATCGACGACGAAGCCGATCCTGCGAATCTGCCGCTGCGCCCGCAGTTTGCCATGGTTCGCCACATACCCA
>PVMK01116853.1_pt1 | contig 13031 bp, 11 predicted proteins | sample 1853481 | NCBI WGS metagenome assembly PVMK01 (sample SAMN08533507, study PRJNA380276) | Marine sediment metagenome, whole genome shotgun sequencing project.
TGAATGGTAAAACCATTCTGGCCGATCAAATGGAGTTTTTGCAAATGCGGGTGCGCCGCAGATAATAGCAGGGCTATTGCCAAGTTTCGCAACACAGAAATTGGTCATTGTGGGCACAACTCGTTCATTCATGAATTGATCAGAGGTTCCTTAAGAAAAGGAAAACAGTATTCGTGGCGGTTAAGTAAATGCCGCCATTCAACATGCGATTGAGAATCTCTCGTTAAACGAAGTTGAGGATCGCGCATTGCGTTTTGCGGTTCGGGCTATGAGTCCCGTCCGGCGCACCCAGGCTCTAGATTGCACGGTGTGTACCAAATGTGAATGGGCGCTTTGACACCAGGAACTGTAGCTCAATTGGTAGAGCAATCGATTTTATTCGATGTGTCGCAGGTTCGATTCCTGCCTTTTCACTCAAAGCCTATGTGAAGGCTCCTTGGTAGTGGCGAAAGCCAGTGGTTCGAATCCACCCGTTGGACGGCGTGTACCGTCCCCAAGCGGCTACTTCCAGTGGCGACTTTCCGGATTCGAGGGACTTCGGTCCCAAGAGGAGGGAGAGCCCGGCACAGCACCGCGTTCGCCGGCAGGCGGAGATCCGGGTTTGCCCGGCCGCCTCTCTCCCGAGCTTCCAACCGACAGTGCAGGGATAGTGTGTTGGTCGATGCGAGGGACAACGGCAGCGCGGCGACTTGGAACCGCAGATTCGCGGGCGTTGTGTGGGTGAAGCTGGCTGCCGAGCAAGGGCATGCCGATGCTCAGAACAGTCTGGGAAATATTTATGCATTTGATGACAACAAAGCTGCGTTCAAGTGGTACATGCTAGCTGCGGAACAAGGTAATGCTGATGCCCAGAACGAACTGGTTTGGATGTACGGCAACGGTGAGGGTGTCATCCAAGACTATACCCTCGCTCTCATGTGGTTGGATATTGCAGCATCACGAAGGAATGAAAATATTTTTTGGAAGATATCTCGTTACGATATTACAAAGAAATTGACTCCCTCCCAAATTGAAAAAGCGCAGAAACTAGCCCGTGAATGTGTGGCGAAGAATTACAAGGGTTGCTGAATTACAGGTATTACCCGAGCCTCGGAATTACGGTGTTTTTAATCGCCCTCACAATTACCATAAACATAGACGCTCGTTTCTGAGTCATATGCCTTGAGATCTCCACCATGCGAACACCCGCCATATACAAAGTCCCCAGTTTCTGAATCATACCCCTCGAAACTACCATCAGAACATTGACCTGCTACAAAGCTAGATGTTTCGCTGTTATATCCTTCGCAATCTGCTGTGTAACCTGTATATGCTGACTGTGAAAATACAGCGATCAAGCATATTAAAATTACTAGATGGGTCTTCATATAGATGCGCCTCAAATTGCTACTCTCTTATAGTACTCGTGGATTCCTTGTACCAGTAGAATTATCCAGGCCTAAATTTTTAAAAATATAGAGAGAGAAGATACCCTTCGCCCATGTGAGCTGTGTGTCAGCCCCCCTATCGATATTCGCGACCTCTGATTCCTTTACACCTTGGTAACCCACATCTCCAAAGCCGACGTTCAAAAACCCTGGATTAATTTCAGCTTCCGGCACTAACCGGAACTTCGTGGCCCACCAACACAGCAGATATGAGTGCCAATTTTCACTGCCCTCGGGCTGGACGGCTTCGCGAATCTCTTTCTTTACTTGGTGGAATAGTGAAAATAGGGTGTTTATATCCTCTATACACCCTGTACACGAGCTTGGAGATTCTTCGGTCAATTTCATCGTTAGACCCCGGGTAAACACAGATGATTACTGGAAGACCTACTGGTCGATTACACGAACTGTTAAATTACGCTTCGATGAGGAGGGATCTCAATTCCTTTTTCTTTTGGAGAGATCAATCAATACTGAACCTGGTCGGGATTTGCGGTTTCAAGCAATAGCTCGCGATCAGTATCGGTAACCCAGCCGCCGCCCAGGGCCCTGTACAAACTGACATAGGCGTTGAGATACAGCTGATGGGTTTCGGATTGGCCGAGGTCTGTGTTAAACAGGGTTCGTTCGGTATCCAGCACCTCGAGGTAACTGCTGACCCCTTTGTCGTATCGTTCTTTGGACAGGTTATTGGCGTTTCTGGCAGCTTTCAACTGGCGGTCGAGGGCAGCAAGTTCCATGCGGTAGGTCTGGATTCCCACTAACGCGTCTTCCACTTCCCGAAAGGCGGTCAAAACCGTATTTTCAAATTCGAAAAGAAATTGCTGTGTTATCGCTTCTTCTATTTCGACCCGGCGCTTGTTCTGGCCGAAGTTAAAAACTGGCCCCAATAATTGCCCGCCTACTGACCAGACACCGCCGTCAACGGTAATCGTGTCCAGCTCGGTGCTCGCCACTCCGAGCGTTCCGGTGAGGGAAATGGCCGGCCAGCGCAGGGCCTCGGCAATGCCAATATTTGCTGTTTGCGCCCTGAGCAGGAAGCTGGCCCGGATAATGTCTGGACGACGCTCGAGGATTTGCGCGGGCATCCCACCGGAATAACGGGCGGCGGCGTCTGACCGGACATATTCTCGCGCAACTTGATTTCACCCGGCAGTCGACCCAGCAGCAGGCTGAGACTGTTCTCGGTGATTGAAATGGAGCGCTGGAACAGCGGAATCGCAGCGGCGGCAATTTCTCTCTGTATCTGAGCCTGGTTGACATCGAGTTCAGAGATGATGCCCCTGTCAAAACGATGCTGGATTATATTCAGGCTTTCAATGCGTGATTTGAGCGTGTTCTCGGAAATGGCCAGGCGCCGGTGAAAATCGAGCAGCTGGTAATAGCTGGATACCACATCAGACACCAGGGTCAGTTGCACCGTCTTGTATCCGTATTCAGAGGCGATCAAATCGGCGCGCGCTGCCTCCGTGGCACGACTGAATTTCCCCCAAAAATCGATTTCCCAACTCAGCGGCGCGGCGATGAAAGCGCTGGTGCCGGTGTTCGGGGATATACCTGTACCGGTGAAATTACCCCTGGATACGCCCGCTTCAACGTCCAGGCGCGGGTAACCATCTACCTCGGTAAAGCCGAGAGCGGCCCGTGACTGCGCGATTCGACTAATTGCAATACGGATGTCACGGTTGTTTAACAACGCATTAGTTACCAGGGATACCAGTAACGGATCATCAAACAGTTCCCACCACTTGAGATCGGCGAGGTCTTCGGACTGCGCCACCGGGGACCGATAGGTTTCAGGACTGTCTACTACCGGTTCCTCGAAGTCTGGACCCAGGGTACAACCTGAAGCCAGTGACAAAGTCAAAACCAGTGAGGTTAAACCTCTGAATTTAAATGTTGTGTTCATTGGTTACCTACGCCCGCGCCTTTTCAAGGTCGCGTTTTTTCTCATACCCGGCAAGCTTGCCAATGAAAACAAATAGCATCGGGTAGAAAAATACCCCGAGCAGGGTCGCCAGGGTCATGCCGCCAAACAGGGCCACACCCATGACAATCCGCGCTTCGGCACCGGCGCCTGAGGCCACCACCAGGGGCATCACACCGAGGATGAACGAAAAGGCCGTCATCATGATAGGCCGGAAGCGTGCTTCGGCCGCGTTGATGGCGGCGTCAAACAGAGACAGACCCTTGGCAAATTCGATATTGGCAAACTCGATGATCAGGATCGCATTTTTGGCCGCCATGCCGATCAGCATCACCAGGGCGATCTGGGCAAACACATTCATCTCATAACTGGTACTGGTCATACGAGCCAGATAAAGCGCCAGGAAAGCGCCGAAAATGGCAAACGGGGTTCCGAGTAAAATACTAAATGGCAACGACCAGCTTTCGTACTGTGCCGCGAGGATCAGAAAAACAAACAGCAGCGAGAAAATTAGTACCACGCCCGCCGACCCCGCGGATTGTTTCTCCTGGAACGACATGTTGCTCCAGGCGTAACCTATGCCCGCGGGTAGAGACTCGCGGGCTACCGCTTCGAGGGCGTCCAGGGCCTGAACCGAGGTATAGCCTGGCGCCGGACCGCCGGTCAGTTCAATGGAGCGAAACAGGTTAAAGCGATTGGTAAAGTCTGGCCCGACAATATCCCTGATTGTGACAAAGGCGCTTAACGGGACTTGATCACCATTACTGTTTTTCACGAAGAACAGGTTGATTTTTTCTTCATTGATCCGATATTCGGGTTCAGCCTGGATATATGCCTTGTAGAGCCGACCGAAGCGGTTGAAGTCATTGACGTAAGAACCGCCCAGAAAAGCACCCACGGTGGTATAAACATCGTTTAAACTGACGCCGGCTTTAAGCAGTTTGTCGCGGTTAATTTCCATATATCGCTGCGGTACGCTGGGCCGAAAGGTGGTGAAAATGGACCCGATTTCGGGTCGTTGGCGTACAGCCTGCATGAAGTGGGTTGCCTGATTGGCCAGGTATTGCGCGCTGTTCCCGGCCCGGTCCTGAATCATCATGGTGAAACCGGAGCCACTGCCCAATCCAGGGATTGGCGGTGGACTGAAGGCAAACACCTGGGCCTCGTTCACCCCGAGGAAAAAATCTCGGTTTAGTGCCGCCACAACCTCGTTGGCAGTTTTTTCACGATCATCCCAATTATGAAGCGCCACGAAAACGAATCCGGCATTGGAAGACATACTGCCGGATATCAGGCTGAAACCAGTGGCTGCGGTAATGTACTCGACCTCACTATGACTCCGGATAATCTTTTCCACCTTTTTGACCACTACATCGGATCGCTGTAGCGAGGCCGCGTCGGGTAGCTGAATATTCACCATCAGATAGCCCATATCCTCGCTGGGCATGAATCCGCCCGGCAGCAATTTCCCCAGGTAAACCATTCCGCCTGTCAACACCAACATCAGCACCAGGGCGAAGGCTATTTTTCGGGCCACGATTCGGGTCAGGCTGGTGTAACCCTGGGTAGTTTTATCGAACACCTTGTTGAAGCCCTTAAAGAAAAGACCGAGCGGCCCCCCCATGGGCTTACGCTTACGCAACAACAGCGCGCAAAGCGCTGGGCTAAGACTGAGTGCGTTAATCGAAGAAAACACCACCGATACCGCCACGGTAATAGCAAACTGCTGGTACAGACTGCCGGTAATGCCTTCCATCACGGCCACCGGAATAAACACCGCTACCAGTACCAGCGTGGTAGCGATGATCGGTGCGGTGACCTGTTGCATGGCAGCCCGTGTGGCCTCCTTTGGCGACATTCCCTTTTCTATATTCACCTGTACGGCCTCTACCACGACGATCGCGTCATCGACCACGATTCCGATCGCCAGCACCAGGCCGAGCAGGGATAGCACATTGACGGTAAAGCCGATGATCGGGAATACAATGAAAGCGCCGAGCAGGGAAACCGGGATAGCGATGGTGGGAATCAGTGCAGCACGCCAGTCCTGGATGAATATATATACAACCAATATGACCAGTATCAGCGCGATAATCAGGGTCACGACGATTTCATCTATGCCTGCGGTAATAGCCAGAGTGGTGTCCAGGGATATGTCGTAACGCATGCTCTTAGGGAAGCTAGCGGACATCTCGACCATCGCTGTCCTTACCGTTTCGGCTAGTACCACGGCGTTGGAGCCAGGCGCCTGGTACAGCGCGATCATCGCACAGGGCTTGCCGTCGAGCCGGGTGAAGGCGTCGTAGGTCTCTACGCCAAGTGCCACGCGGGCAATATGTTTTACTTTGACCTGGGAACCCTCGGGCGTAGTTCGGATAACGATTTCGCCGAATTCTTCTTCATTTTGCAGGCGATCGGGCAGGCGTACCGTGTAGGTGAACTCGGTACCGGGAGGCGCCGGTTCCGCGCCGAATTTACCGCCTGGTACCACCACGCTCTGGGCACGGATAGCATCGATGATTTCCGGAACTGATATGCCCAGGTGGGCCAGGCGGTCAGGCTTGATCCAGATGCGCATCGAATAGTCGCTCGCGCCGATGACGTTTACCCGGCCGATGCCCTTGATACGGGCCAGCCTGTCCTTGATGTTGATCAGCGAATAGTTCCCCAGGAACTGCTGATCGAAGCGCGGATCCTCCGCCGTCAGGGAGATCAACATGAGGATGTTGGGCAGCGATTTTTCAGTGGTCACGCCCAGGCGTTTGACTTCCTCGGGGAGCTTGGCGGTGGCGGCGGCCACGCGATTCTGGGTGAATACGGTGTTGAAGTCCGGATCGGTGCCTGGCTCGAAAGAGACCTGGATGGTCATAGTGCCATCGTTGGCATTGGTGGACTTCATATAGATCATATTGTCGACGCCGTTGATCTGCTGCTCCAGCGGCGTAGCCACCGACTGCTCGACGCTAATGGCGTTGGCACCAGTGTAGGTGGCTCGCACCTCGACAATGGGGGGTGTTATATCCGGGTATTGTTCGGTGGGCAGGCCACTCAGAAATACTACCCCCAGAATGACCATGACAATTGCCATCACCATGGCAACAATGGGTCGTCTTACGAAAAAATCACCCATGCCTGGCTAGTTGGAATCCTGGCCCATTGGTTTAACGTCCGCAATAGTAGCCTTGACGGTGACCCCGTCTCTGACCTTTTGAAGGCCCTCATAGACCACCTGCTCGCCGGGTTTGAGTCCCTGCTTGATCATCCAGAAGGATCCGAGCTTGGGTCCAACTTCAATTTCCCGGGTCACGATTTTGTTGTTGCTATCCACTACAAACACATTGTGCAGTCCCTGAATCTCCATGACACTGCGTTGGGGGATCAAAATGGCGTCTTTAACCACCTGAACCTTGATCCGTACCCGGGTAAACTGGCCCGGGCGCAGCAATTTTTCAGGGTTGGGAAATGAGGCCTGGACCAGCATCGCACCAGTGGTGGTGTCGACTTCACGGTCGACGAAGTCAAGTTTTCCTTTGTGATTATAAGTAGAACCATCGATCAGGATCAATTCGAAATTGGCTTCCTGATCCTCATCATCTATTTTCTGTTGCGTTGCATTTCTACTGGCCTTATACCGGGTAAATTCCAGATACTGGGTTTCGGTGATGAAAAATGTAACCAGGATCGTATCGACCTGGGAAACGGTATTGAGGATGACAGGGCTGGGGTCCTTACCGACGAAATCGCCTACCTTGGCCTGGGTTTTACCGATGATACCGCTGATCGGCGAACTAATTTTGGTGTAACTCAGTTCAATTTCAGAGGCTCGTAGCTGGGCTTTGGCTGCCTCCAGCGAAGACAGTGAAGCGTCATAGGTTGCCTGCGCAGCATCCAGGTCACTTTTACTGACCGCGTTGATCTCGGCCAGTGGCCTGATACGATCGAGGTCTCCCTTGGCCTTGGCCAGTCGGGTTTTCACCTCGGCGACATTGCTCATCCGGGTGGCCACCTTTTCTTCAAACGGTTGACTTTCCAGGGTGTACAACAGGTCTCCCTTTTTAACTCGAGATCCTTCCTTGAAATGAAGCCCCTCGAGAAAGCCTTCCACCCGGGCACGGATAGTGATGTCCTTGGTACCGTATGTCTGTCCGACAAACTCCAGGTAAAGCGGAACCTCTTCGGCTTTGGTTTCGAAAACAGAGACCTCAGGCGGAGGCGGGGGTGGCGGAGCCTTTTTCTCCTCGCTGCAGGCGAACAGAAGAAAGACCAGGCAGGTAATCAGAACGATGCTTCTACATCTCATGATGCCTTCTCTTCAAAGTGGTGCGTTATAAAGTTTAAAATATCCCACTGATGGGTTAGAACACGGCTAACCCAGTGTTTATTACGGATGAGGGTGATTTCCGGAAAAAGTCTTCGGCAGCCCCGAGTTTAATGGGGTAGCGTATCTTGTCAACGCTTTATAGTCAGGTAATGATCAATACGGCGAGTAGTCCCAGTATTCTATTAAGCGCTGGTAAAATAACGGAACAGAGGCAAACCATCGGGTCGAAATGCGGGTTTGATACTAGCGTTATAAATCACCGGTGTTGCCTCGTGGGTGATGAATCGGTAGGCACCGCTTTGTTCCATGATATCCTGCATTTTTTCGTACATTTTTGCCCGTTCATCCTTGCTGGTTTCGATTTTCGCCTTGGCTTCGAGCCGGTCGAACTCGGCATTGCTGAAACGCTCCCAGTTCCAGATCCCTATTTGACTGGTTACGAACCACGCCATCGTATATGAGGGATCCGGTGCGCTGGAGTAACGATTCAATATTAACTGAATATCTTTGTAACTCTCTCCAGCACTCGCATCACCCAGTGCCCAGAAGTCGCTGGACTCGTGCAGTTTAACCTCGACACTAATGCCCGCCAGCGCGCAGCTGGCCTGAATTACCTCGGCAGTTGTAACATTGACTGGCTTGTTCAATATATCCAGGGTCAGGGTTACCCCTTCCGACATGCCGGCCGCTGCCAGGTACTGTTTGGCTTTTTCAATATTTGCCTGGGGTGGAATCAGGGGATACTGGCGGTGCCCAATCAGGCCTGGCGCGATCATGCCAGTCGAGGGCTTTGCCGCATCGAAATACGCGGCTTGCATGATGGCTGGCACGTCAATAGCGTACTGGATAGCCTTACGCAGATTTGGATCGGTGAGCTTTTCATTTTCAAGATTCATGCCTACCCAGACATAAAATAATGAAGGGTATTCCGCCAACGTGGAGTTTGCCGGTGGGGATGCTTTGAGCCCGGCAACCGAACCCAATGGCACGCGGGTATAGTCGATATCGCCAGCCTCGTAGGCAATTAGCGCCGAGTTTTCGTCGTCGATGGGCAGAATATGTATCTCATCGAATTCTGCCGAACCCCCGAACCAGTTCGGGTTACGCACCAGGATAGTCTTTTGTTTTGGTTGCCATTCCTGATGCAGGTACGGTCCGGATCCACACGGCGTGGTGGTGCCGACCTTGCCGCCAGCCTGTTCCCAGGCCTTGTGGCTGACGATGTTACCGACGATATAGGGTAATGCGATATTCCAGGCCGGCGGAAAGGCTCTGGTGAATTCTATAGAACCGTCATATTTACCCCGGGAGATGATGAACTTAAGCGTTCCCCAATCCGGCCTGTTGGGTGATTTAAGTTCTTCGTCGAGGAATCGCTCGAATGAAAAATTGACATCTTCTACAGTCATTTCACCGAAGCCACCGGAAAACATGATGCCGCGCTTGAGCTTAAAATCGATTCTGGTCTTACTCACCTGTTTTATCGATTCGGCCGCATCGAGTTGATAACCCCATTTACTACCAGGCTGGTACTGAATCAGCTTGCTATAGATGCAGCTGTGAATCTCCTCGTCGGTCACACCTTGCGAAAATGCCGGATCGAGGCTACGCATATCGGAATAGCTTCGTACCTTGAGTATTTTTTTACCGCCGGCAAAAACGATTTCACTCATTCCGCCGGTTGCCGTGGCCAGACCCAGGGCGCCGGAAGTTTGCAAAAATAGACGCCGGCTAATAGCCGACCCCGATTGCATTTCGGTTTTACTTGTCACTGTTAACTTCTCCAGAACCATTCCCAGCGCGCCATAGTACTGGAAACCAGTCTTCGCGCATACGCTCGCCGTCCTGCATTCCATGATCGGCATAAGGTGGAGATGTTTCACCGGGTCTCTCACAGTAAACCACATCATCTCCCATCCATCGAGATGAGAAGGCGCGGCGCATCGATTTGATCTCGGCATTGCCGGTGCCATGCAGGGTGCGGTAATCAAATATGATGGTATCGCCAGGTTCCAGTGACCAGGCGGCGATGTCATAGTCTTCGGGATGGGCATCGATATCCGGCAAGGCTTGCATGCTCGGGTCTAGTGTACTGCGCTTGAAGTCAGCTCCATCCAGAAAAGCCCGTGGGTAGAAAAGCTTATTCCAGCGATGCGAACCCTTGATAAAGCGCACCGCGACATCGGCCGTGGCCTGGTCGAGCGACACATAAATGCTGGCGGTCTGTGTACCATCGACGCAGTAATAGGGCAGGTCCTGATGCCAGGGCGTCGGGTGTTGCGTGCCCGGTGTTTTCATAAAAGCGTGGTCGTGGAAAAACTGGGCAGTTTTACCACGCATAAACTGTCCCGCCATCGAGGCAGCACAGGAGTGGGATACATAATCGAGGTATTCGGGAATCAGCTGCCAGTTGCAATAGCTATCGAAAAAACGCCCCGGTTTACCGTCCGGGTTACTTTCACAGGGAAAGGCAAACGCCTGCGGGTTATCCAGATTACGCTGTAGGCCGTTTCGCAGCGTATCGACCCAATCACTAAATGCTCCGCGCAGTAGTACCACGCCATCCCGTTGATAGGTTTCAATGTCCTCGGCGTTTGCTGCGTAATCGGGTATGCCACCCGGGTCGATTGCTGCCGTACTGCCCTGCCACTTGACCGTTGCCTGATTCATAATTGTTCCGCGCCTAACTGAATTATCCAGGATAAAATCATAAGTAAGAATAATGAAAATAGCAAAACTGAAATATATTTTGTTACTTGCGGTAATAAGCTAAAGTTGTCCGGTTCTGGTTTTATGCGGAGCCGATTATGATATTGACGAAGCGAAGCGGGTGCCGGTTAATTGCAATGGGTTTATTCCTGCTATCGACGCTGGTACTAATTTTTCCCGTGGCGGCAGAATTGCCTCTGATCAACGCTCACATTCACTATAGTCACGACGCCTGGGAGCGTTTACCGGCCGAGGACGCGGTTGCAATCCTGAGAAAAGCCGGATTGGAAAAAGCATTCGTATCCAGTTCCAGCGACGAGGGCACGCAAAGACTATACGCGCTTGCACCGGACCTGATTGTTCCTGTGCTGCGGCCTTACCGTAAGCGTGGCGAACTGGGGAGTTGGCTGCACGACCAAACCGTGGTGGGTATGCTGGTTGAACGCCTGCAAAAATATGATTACGCCGGAATCGGTGAATTCCACGCTTCGGGTACGGCGGTTGAATTACCGGTAATGCAAAAAGTAATCGAACTGGCGAAACAGTACGGCATATTCCTGCACGCGCATTCGGATCGTGATGCGATAGAGCGAATATTCAAACACGACCCCGAAGCAGTTGTATTGTGGGCGCATGCCGGCTTCGAGGAAATCGATCAGATTCGAGCGATGCTGGGGAAATATCCGAATTTATGGGCTGACCTGTCATTTCGTGATGAACTCTATCTCACCGATGAGCTTGACCCTGAGTGGCGTCAGTTACTGCTCGATTACCCCAACCGATTTTTGCTCGGAACCGATACTTACACGCCGGTCCGCTGGTACTTCGTAGAGGAATATTCCGACGAGGCACGACACTGGTTAAAATTGTTACCGCCATCAATTGCCAGGAATATTGCCTACGGCAATGCAGAACGTTTGTTAAACAAAGTGGGTTGGCAGTAAAACGCTTAATCCGACTGGCTGACTCGCCAGCTCCATAGCGCTGAGACAAACAATATCAGGAGTCCAATCGATTCGATGATCTTATCGTAGTGGATGTACATGGTGCCGATCACTATGACGGCACCAACAGCACCAAGAATCAATGGCCCGGGAATCCTGTTTTTCCTGAATGCGATGAAAACCATGGTAAGCGTGATCAGCGCGAACAGGCTGATTACTAAGGCCTGTATGTGGGGACTGATCACCAGCGTGATACCGATCGCGGAAAAGAGTGCAATCAGAAAAATTACACCATTACAGGCGATAAACGTCAGAACGGCGCCCACGGCCGCAAACTGACTTGTCCTGGCAGCTTTTTTAGCGTTGTCGAGAGTATCGGGTGGCATGGTTTACTCGGCTCCTTTGATGCGACGCTTTTCGGCCTCGATGAAAATTCGTTTGATTTGAGGATACTGTTGTTTTATTGACCTGTCGATTTCGGCAACGCATTTTTCAATTTCGTCGGCGCTCATGGTGTCGTCAAAATCAACGCTGATGTTGGTCAGAATATAGTCGGGCCCCATGTGCATGGTCAGAACCTCGTTGACATGTTCAATGTTCATGCTGACCTGCAAAATATCGCGAATACCCCTGATAACAGACTGGTTTGCACTTTCGCCGATCAACAATCCCTTGGTTTCATAAGCCAGCCAGATCGCGGTGCCGACCAGGATCAGACCAATGATGATAGAGGCAAGCCCGTCAAATATCAGTATGCCGGTATACTGGCTTAACGCGATCCCGATAAAGGCCACCACAAGTCCGAGCATGGCGGCCGAGTCTTCGAACAGGACGACGAAAATCGAAGGGTCCTTGGCGCGTTGTATGGCCTCGATATAACCCCACTTGCCCTTGACCCGGTTGAACTCCCTGAAGGCAAAAAACCAGGCCGCGCCTTCGAACAACATGGCGAGCCCGAGTACAATATAGTTAATCAGAGGGTTAGTAATCGGTTCGGGGTGTTGAAGATGCTTTAAACCCTCGTAGATCGAAATACCACCCCCCAGCGCAAAAATCAGAATTGCGACGATAAAACTCCAGAAATAAATTTCCTTGCCATAGCCAAACGGGAAATCGGCGTCGGCCGGTTTTGCCGCCCGCTTGATGCCATACAGCAATAATATCTGGTTACCGGTATCGACCAGCGAATGAATCCCCTCCGACAGCATCGCCGAGCTGCCGGTCATAGCGGCGGCGCCGAACTTGGTGATCGATATCAGCGTATTACCGATCAGCGCGGCAATAATTACTTTTTTGGAACCTGATGACATAGTGATATCTATTAAATATAAATGTTAAACACGCTATTCTGTAAACCCCATTGTTTCCAGATTCGACTGGAACCTGTTGCGCTCTTTTAGGTTACTACTGATTGAACGAATGATTCCGGCAACCTTGAAACCATTATCAAGAGATCTGATTTCCTCAGCGATTATCCTGGCCTTTTCGGTTTTGCCAGCTTCTAACAGTGCATCCATTAAAAATATCCTCGCCAGCGGAGATTCGGGTTCAACATCGATAGCACGCTGGAAAGTTTCGATTGCCCGTTGCAATAGTCCTTTGCCAAAATAAGCGATGCCGCCGACTAATAGGTACCAGTTAGGACAAATTGGTGCGAGCCGAAGTGAAGCCTCATGGAACGGCAGGGCCTTATCATACTCACT
>PVMK01119395.1_pt1 | contig 13031 bp, 14 predicted proteins | sample 1853481 | NCBI WGS metagenome assembly PVMK01 (sample SAMN08533507, study PRJNA380276) | Marine sediment metagenome, whole genome shotgun sequencing project.
TGGGTTTGTGGATGCCTTGGAATCCTGAAGCATATAAAACAGGTCGTGTCGAATATTTGGAAGATGAATTAAATCAATTGATGAGTGAGAAAAATTTGAATGAGAAGCAAGCCAAAGTTGCATTTGAAAAACGTGTTAAGGAAGCAAAACGTGCGGCTATTGCAGAAAATGTTAAAATTGCACAGGATAGTGGTAATAAATTAACGCAAAATATCGATAATGATGGTAATTTAGTTGGAGTTGCTAATATGAATACTACTGAATCTGGATTAAACGGAGAAGTATCTTCGGCGGATATTAGAAAAGAGCTTTTTGAAGGTGCTAACATTAGAACTCGTGAATCTGATAAAGCACAAGAAGCCGCACAAGAAGCCGCGAAAGAAGCCGCACAAGAAGATAAAGTAGATATGGAAATCACAGAAAAGAAAGAAGATTAAATAATTTTATAAAATTGATTTATAAAATTATATATTTATTATAATAAAGATGAACGCCAATAAATCAAATATTGATTTCACTGCTAAATTACCACCAATGACAATAGTACAACCAATTGATAATAAAATTACTGAAAATACTCTACAAAGTTCTAATAAAGATATTACACAAGATGTAAAGAAGAAAAAGAAGAAAATTCCCAAGAGATGTCAATTAAAAGGATGTAAGCGAAAATTGCCAATTACAGCATTTGATTGTAAATGCGAAAAGAGATTTTGCAATTTACATACATATGCGGAAAACCACAATTGTACCTTTGACTATAAAAGTTTTTACAGACAAAATTTGGTAGATAGAGCAGGGTTAGGAGGTGGTCAAATAGATAAAGTTGGTAATAGGGTATAATTACCAACGACTTTTCTTGACGTTTATCCGCGGGCCTTTTCTTTGTGCTTTGGGATCAAATACTTCCTCGTCATCGTCAGACCCAATATCTTTCGACATTTCCCAAAATTCCTTAGAACCGAGTTTAAATTCTCGATGAGGATCTCCCTTATACCAAAATATTTGATCATCTAATTTATTAGATTTTGCATTATTAGATATTACTAAACATTCATAATTTTCGGTGCATTGATCCATCACTTGACAAAAGCTCTCAAATGTTGGAAACATTCCTGCATAATTTTCATATATACGTTTTCTATTGTTAATATAAGGTTCGCGAAGAATAAAAGTATAATCTATATTTGTTCTTAGATTTGGTGGAACTCCTAAAGGGTATTGCATTGTTATAACTAACATTATTTTCCAATGACGACCATTCATGAACAGAAGACGCATTAATTTATCTCGAGCCCAACTATTATCATATAAACAATCATCTAGAATAACAAATGCTCTTCCATCTATATTGCACCTTCCATATGCGGCGGTTTCTTTATTAATTTGTTTGATAACCATTTTTTGCCGTTTTAAAATATTCTCAATTATAGCAGTATTATATTCATCATGAATAAATAATTTAGGGACCATTTTAGCATAAAAACCATTTCCAGCTTCTGTACCTGAAATAACAGTTCCTATTGGAATATCTTGATGGTGATATAATAAATCCTTTACTAAAAAAGATTTTCCTGTATCACGACGGCCTATTAAAACGATAACTGGTCCCTGAGTTTCATTCGATTTAAATTTGATGTTTTTCATATCAAACTTTTTTAATTCCAAATTCATATTATTTTTCACTTATATTAAAATTAATATGAATTTACGCAATAAATAAGTTTAAAGCTAGTATAAATTTTATCAATAAACACTAATGTTTGATTTATATTATAAAAAAAATGATAATACTGTTCTTTTTAGTTCTCTGAACGATATAGGAATTTATAATGTGCAAAATTATATTCCACTTTACAAACAATTTTTTTCTCTTAAAGAATCTAATTACAAGAATCTTAACTTGAATCACGCATATCATATTACAAATTTGTCAAAGACGGATAAACGCAATAAATTTAATTGTACCGTGACTAGCAATGGAAAAAATGAAACTAAATTATGTTTTTTTAAATTCTCTCCATTATTGGATCCTGTAAAATATATGGTAGGAAAATATAAAGATTTAGGGGAAACAGAACGCATTGCATTACCAGAACTGAATGAAAGTATTTGTCATAAGAAAGTACTTGATCCAAACAATTCTGCATATGTAGATAGTTTCTTTTCTTATTTAACAAGCCAATTATATCATAATTGTTATTTTCCTCATGGTTTAGATTTCTTTGGCTCATTTCTTGGAATTCAGAAAAAATTTGTTTATAATGTCGCCGATGATATAGATTATTTACATAATTCAACATATTTTCATAAGAATCAAGAAGAAAAATTTAAAATTGAGAATATTGATCTAGGGATGTTAGTAGATTTTGATACAAGAAATTATAAGAAAAAACTAAATATTGGTAGAAATGTTAGTAACAAAAATGTTGATTCTGTTAACAATGACGATTTTAAAGAAGTGTTTCATTTATCCGATATTTCTAGCAATACTAATCTAACACTACCGGATCTAATTTTTGAATTTGATTTGCCACGCAACCAATCAAGAAAAACCGATTCCACTTGTTCTTCACGATCATCGAACACACATTCCCAATGCTCAGATAATGAGGATACCCTTTCTGTTAACAATGACAGTGATGAAGAAGAAGAAGGATCCTCCACCTTGTCCAGTCTTGGATCTGATATAGAAGTCAATAGTTTATTGTATAATTTTCCAACACAAATAATATGTTTAGAGTGTTTAGATGGAACATTGGATTCATTATTAAATGAAGAAAATGAGATGGACGGCGATGAATGGAGAGCCTGTTTATTCCAAATTATTATGATGTTAATTATATATCAAAAAGTTTTTCAGTTCACTCATAATGATTTACATACAAATAATATTATGTTTATAAAAACAGAAAAACAATTTTTATATTATCGATACAATCAAAAATATTACAAAGTTCCAACATTTGGCAAACTCTTTAAAATCATCGATTTTGGACGCGCTATCTATAAATATAAAGGTCGTACTATCTGTAGCGATAGTTATCATTCAAAAGGTGACGCAGCTACCCAATACAATTGTGAACCATATTTTAATTCAAAAAAACCAAGACTAGAACCCAATACGAGTTTTGATCTATGTAGATTAGCATGTTCATTATTTGATTATTTTATAGAAGATCCGGATGATATAGATTTAATGGATCATCTTGCAAAATTAATGGTAGAATGGACAAAAGATGACAAAGGTCGTAATATATTATACAAAAAAAATGGAGATGAACGGTATCCAGATTTCAAATTATACAAAATGATCGCGAGAACAGTCCATAAACATACGCCTCAAGCACAACTTGCAGGTCCATTTTTTAATAGATATATTGTTTCCCGTAAAAAAGTAAGTAAAAAAACCAAATTTGTAGATGTAGATAAAATGCCCGATTTGAGTGGAACTGATGATACAGTCGCCACCGCCAATTGTTAGTTTAATTTATACTAATATACTATATGGGTGATTCTAGCAAAGGATTGATTGATATATATACTTTTAGTCATATTTCACACGGGATTCTATTTTATTTTATTTTTCAATATTTACAATTTGATTTTGTAAATGGTTTATATCTAACTATAATTTGCGAATTTTTATGGGAGATGTTTGAAAATACAGATTATATAATTAAAAAATACAGGAAAAAATACAGGGATTATGATGGAGATAGTATTATTAATATAATTGGTGATATAATGGGCACTATCATAGGATATATTTTTGCATATCACTTACCCATATATCTCAATTATTTATCTGGTATTATCTGAGTTATTATTGATACCTTATAAAGCAAATTTATTAGAGCTAAGTATAGGTAGTTTGATTAAAAATTGAATTTAAAGATTAATATGAATTACTGTTCATATAAATCATGCCACTTCGGAACGGAAAAGAATATCTTCAAGATTATTTATGTAGAAAATGTACTCGATTTTATGGTGTTAAACAATATAATTATAACTGTAGTTACTGTGTAAATGGAACACAAGGATTTCCTACACAGCAAGCATTTACGGAAAAATGCAATCAATGGGCTATTGAAAATTCCTTTAAAAATACGGATGTATGGTTTCGAGCTTTAAAACGAGCTTCAAAGTTGAAAAAAGATAATATACTATATTCATTAATTCAATCAATGAAAGAACATGGAGAAAATATGCGTAATAAATATTTATTGGCTGATGATGCACTGGTATTATATAAGGATAACCCTACTTTACTAAGAAGTCATATATTGGGGCATATAGTTAGTGATTGGTGGAATATTGTTAGTAAGGATAATAAATGGCCTTCACACGCCGCTTGTTATTACGGAAATTTTAATGAACCCCCTGAAGTTGGTAAGAATGTGCCTCCAAGAATGCCCCATGGATTATTGTTTAATAATCTACCTCGTACTTAATATATATTAATGAAAAATTAACATATATATAAAATTATTTTTGATGCGATCGTCTTCGGCGTTTTCTTTTCTTTATAGTTCTTCGGCGTTTTCTTTTCTTTATAGTTCTTCGGCGTTTCTTTTTACCTCCGCGACGCGTTTTTGCAACATTGCTTTTGATTAAAGTATCGGGATTGACATGTTCAAATCTTACTTGAATTCGTTTTGATGGGGAAGGAAGTGGAGTAAACACGGCCTTTTCTAGTGTATTTTGGCGCAATGTGGGGACCGTTGTCGCTTGTGTAGATGAGGGGTGACTAAAAACTTGTCCATCATACGTCTCCATTTGAGCTCGTAGCTGATTAGCTTTTTTTTTCCTTTTAGATAATTTTTTTTTGGCTTTTTGGACTTTGCTGTGATCTGTTTCGTAGACATATATATATATATATATATCATTCGATTAAAAATCAGGAGGTGTTGTAAAAACGGATGGTGTCCCAACAATATCTTTTAATGGCTCTAATTGTTGTATAATGAAATCGCCTCCTAATACACTTAAATATACCATGACCGCCTCACGTAATAAAATTTTTAGAGGTTTATTTTCTTTTAGAATAAATCTCATTTCTAAAAATCGCATTAATAAATATAATCCAGCGATTACTAAAGCACCCACAAATGTATATGTATTCATTAATATAAGTCAAAAGAATCATATTAATATTTTACCGCATTATAAAGTTTCAATTCCTGTTAAAACAGGTGGTTTTTTTAATGACAAGGAATTATCTAAAACTTGCACATCCAGAGCATCTAATTTTAAAGAAGGTGCATCGCTGAAAATAGTCAATTTATCCTCATCGTCATCTTCCTCTTCCTCGATTTTTCTTTGATCGCTTCGGATTTGACTAATTTGCTCTAGTCTTTCGATGGTTTTTGGAGCAGCAATTTTTTCTGCTGGAGGATTGTTGGTTGGTGATAATGTTTTATTATAGTTAACAACACTATCTGTATCATTAAAAGTTATAGTGTTAGTTTTAACAAGAGGTGTTGTAGCAACCTCTGTTGTTATTTGAACGGGTGCCTTTATTTCTTCTTTTTCGGTCTGCAATTTATTCTCTAAATCTTTAATAGTTTCTTCAATTTCTAATTTAAGTTGACCGTCCTTTTTCTCTTCGGAGACTTTTGTAGTATCAGTAGATTTGGTATCCGCAGCATATTTGGTATTATCTACCCCTGATTTTATTGCGTCTGCTGCTTTCTTAATTTCTTCTTTAACTTCGGCAGAAATGGATTCCTGTAAATTATTGGAGGCATCTGTTACTTTAACAGGTTCGACTATTTCTTCTTCTACTATTTCTTCTTCTGTTGTTTCATCCATATATGCTCTGAGAATTTTCTCAACAGGCATACTTTCTCTTACTGTGTTTAAGATACATTCTTTACAAATAGTTTCACATTCACGAAAATTCTTTTGCTGTGTTAATGGTTCTATATCAGTTTCAAATAAGTAAACATTACTATAACATTTGCGAGCACATTTAATGTATACTTTATGAATAAAATCAGATATTTTGGGTATATCAATATCAATTTTCTTTTGCTTCGTAGCCACACGTATACTAGTTAATACCTTCAATTGTGTAATATGTACACATGTTAATAAATCTTCTAAATAATTACATTTGCTTTGCTGAATAATTCTTTTTGTTTCATTATCAATAAGCTCTTGATTCCATTTTGGTACTCTGGTAAGAAAATTTTGAAATGTCATTAAATATTTATCATATTCATCATTATCTTTACACAAAGAACAAGCTTCTTTAAAAATGGATTGCAAACCTTGAATTAATAATGGTGTAAGAATATTTACAAGATTGGCTGAATATTCATTTTTTGCTTCGCTCAATACAGAGGTATTATAATCATCCATTTACATTTCTTTTATATTTTCTAAATATAGCTCCGGACGCATAAATACTACATTTATGACAAAAGATAATAATAAAATTTCATTTCTAAATTCTTTCCGAATTTTATCGAAATAGATTAATATGCCAAATTTTCTCTTATTTTCAAATTTAGAACTTTTATAAATAATTTGTATTATATCTAAAGCAGAATAGGATTTTTCATATAATTTTGTAGAAAAGGCAATGCATTTTTCTATTGTCGTGTAGTTAGATTTTTTATCAAGTTGATTAATTAACCAAGTATTTCGTTTATTTATTAATTTTTTATATTTTGCTTGTATAAATTTTTTTTTATATAGATGTAAACTAGTTTCTTTACCATCAATAATGGGTAAACGAATAAAGATATTGCAGAATCTAGATAAAATAGGTTTTAATAATTTATTTTGATTTTCAATAACTATAAAAAACCGGGTTGTATGGCTAAATTGTTCTATACACCTCCTCAACGCAGATTGCGCATCCGTGGTCAATTTATCAGCATTAAATAGTACAATACTCTTGAATATATTACCATGTTGCAGATGTATATTTGTCTTAGCAAAGAATTTAAGTTCATCTCTGATAAATCGAATACCCTTACTATGCGCACAATTAATATACATCACATATCGTTTGATATTTTCTGCTGTTTTGTAAATATTGGTAATAAAGTAACGCAATATATATCTTTTACCACATCCCGAAGATCCATAAAATATAATATGGGGTATCTTTTTTTCCACAATAAATGTTTTTAATTTATCCTTTATATCTTGATGTATATCTAATTCTACCATTACTAATAATTTAATAAATATGTTTAATACAACTTTTATATTAAAGTTATATCAAATTAAGCAACGCTGTATAACGATTGTGTGTAAGGATTATTATTAAATGCATTAAGTGTAGCTGGATTATTTCTTTGACAATCTTGTGAAGTCTCTCTTATATTTCTCCCATTTACTGCTCCATATGTTGTAATATTTCCTGTTTGCTTTGGCATATTAGGAACTAATTGATCTGGCTGAATACTACCAATTTTACCTACTGAGACATTTTGAGTGTCATTGAACAAAGACATACTTCCAGTGTTTTCAAATGAGCCTTGGGCCGCTTCCAAGACTTCTTTATTTGGATTTAAATTTGCATTATAAGCTGCATTGTACACAGGACCAGCTGTAGACCAAGGCGTAGCACCCGCATCCCCGGTATATGGGCAATTTGTAGTATCCCGTTGATTATCTACTGGTTGATATTCTGCGGCTAAATAACCACCCTCATTTACACCATAAGTTCCACCAGGATTTCCATTTGGTCTAATATTATCAATAGTTTGTTCCTTAATGGTCGTCTTAGTACGGTCTGCAGGATTCCACACTCTCGCTTCATTGACACCATAAGTTCCTCCTGCATTACCATTTGGTCGCATATTACCTATTACATTTTCTTTGCGAGAAGGTCTTAATACATCTAAAATTGGTGCAGTAATAGCGTGAACCCATCCATTTACAATTCCAAATTCGTCAGCTTGTCTAGTTGTGGTACGTGAATTAGGCAATACTTGCATCCCACCTCTACCATAGTCGTCTTTTGTTGAATCGCCACCAGCTTTATAGGTTTGATTATAGGCAGGACCTTTGTATTTACCGAATGGAGCAAGAACGGGTCTTCTAGACTTTCTAAAGTTCTGTTCAGCCATACCTGCTAAACTAGCTCCATCTTGATTACCATTTCCATTACCGAAATATTCACGCCCCACATTACTTTTAATAGGTTGCATAACCTGAGCAGAACGATTTGTTTGACCTTTCTCTTGTCCTGTTGTTGTAAACCATCTATCGGGTGAATTTAAATAGAATGTATCTGGTCTATTTTTTTCAACACGACCCTCGATGCCTCGCAATGTATTAGTTACAATAGCAGGACCTTCATGATTTGCTAAACCAAATGTAACTTTTGGATTGGTTTTGGTTCTCAATTGATCTACCGTTTTTGGTAACCATTGTTTACGGGCTTCCATGCCAGCATTAAATCCATTCGAACCTTCACTAGTAAATCCTTTATTTAATCCAGGTCCAACTCTGACTTCTTCCCAAGGTTTCGTATTTGAAATATTACGAGAAGGATTCATGCGCGATTGTATGAAATCACTTGTACTTGGAGTACCATGAGCCCAAGCCATATTTTTTTGTGGTTTAAACAGAGGAGCTTGAGCTGTTTTTCTTATTTGTTGAGAACCCCGTCCTTGCATTTGATCAAGTAAACTTTCATTTCCATTAAATCCTGTCGTACGTTGTGTGACTTTGGATCCAAAAAAAGGCACCATATTATTATGTTTCATGTCGCATTTTTGCACCTCACTTCCTGCCAGTGATTGGAAAATTGCGGCATTTGTAGGATCGCCACCGTCTTCTACTTTTTTTTCATATACTTTTTGTTGGAAGTATCTGTCTGTCGCTGCATTTGGCGCAGGATAGTATTTGGTATTGCTTGTTAATTGTGAATAAGTTGGTTTTGGATAATTTAGAGGAGGTTTTACTGGTAAGTGAGATTTGACATGTCCCGCAACTAATTCGCGCTGTTGCGGTGCGGAAACATTATCAAATCCTTCTTGTGGAACTCCTTTCTTTTTTTTGTCGTTGCTTATCAACCACATTGCACCTAAAGCTACTACAGGAATTGCTATTTCTGCCATTTATATATAATGCAACATATTTTCTTACTAAATTAAAACAGAAAATATGTTTATTTATTCATGGGACAAGGGATTTTTGGAGTAAAACTATCGCGTTCTAAAAGCTGAGTATTAAGATTGTTTTGAAACGGCATACATACATTTTCTTGAGGATTCAAAAATAATGGATATCTATTCGATTGTTCTAAATCTCTGTACAAAAATGCAGGATGTGTTGTTCTAGATTGGGATGTAATTTCCTGACCACAAGTTGGATACTCTTTTTTCATGGAGAACACTACACCAGCGAAAGGAAACTCCTTTTTAGTGCAATCTTTCGAGAGCGGTCTTGTAATGCCTAAAAGATCACTATCTATATCAATTGGTGCACCACCTGGCACTCTGCGAAGATTGGTTCCCCACCCTTGCATGCGGATTTGAGGGTCGGAAAAGAAACAAGGTTTGTTACCCCAACCGGGTTTGTTGAGCATGTAGCGTCCTGGTCCAGTAGATTCTTCTAAAAGCTTCTTTGTGCGGCATGGGTCGTAATTAAATCTTGTAAAAGACATGATATAATTATGTTAGATTTTTATTATTTATTTAAAAACTAATTGTTATTTTCATAAAATGGAACTTTGTATTGAAGAAGTAACCGAAAAAAAAGCACCGACTATCTGTTTAAATATGATTGTTAAAAACGAGTCCAAAATCATCACAAGATTATTAACCACCGTTTTACCAATCATTGATACATATTGTATTTGTGATACAGGAAGTACAGATATGACCAAAGAAATTATTAAAGAATTCTTTGATATGCGATGTATTGATGGAAAAATCATTGAAGAACCATTCAAAAATTTTGGCCATAACAGAACAGTTGCTTTAAATGCTGCAAAAGATATGGCAGATTATCTATTATTTTTAGATGCTGATATGAAACTTGTTATTGATCCTGAATTTGATAAGTCTAAATTGACAGCGGATGTTTATACATTTGCACAAGGCTCCAATACCTTTAACTATTTCAATGTCCGTCTTATTAAAACTTCCTTAAATTTTCGATGCATTGGTTCTACTCATGAATATTATGATATTACAGGATCACGAAAAGAAGAGCAATTGCGCACAATAAAAATCAATGATATTGGAGATGGTGGGTGCAAAGAGGATAAATTTATTCGAGATATTAGACTTCTTGAAGAAGACTTAAAAGAAAATCCAAAAAATGAAAGAACTTATTTTTATTTGGCGAATAGTTATAAAAATGCTGGGAATCTAGAAAAAGCCATTGAAAATTATAAAAAAAGAATTGCAATAGGTGGATGGATAGAGGAAAATTGGTACAGTCGTCTCGAATTAGGAAAATGTTATATGAAAACAGGAAAAGAAGCTGATGCAATTAAAACTTGGTTGGAAGCATATGGTTATCATCCAAAAAGAGCTGAAAATGTATATGAAATTGTTAAACATTACAGAATTAAAGGACAACAACAACTATCTTATATTTTTTATAAATTGGCTAAAGAAATTCCATATCCATCAGACAATGTTTTATTTATTCATAAAGACGTGTACAATTATCTATTGGATTACGAGTTTTCCATCATTGCTTATTATATTGATAATAATGTAGATATGCGACCAATATTTATGAAATTAATGAATATAAGTGCGCTTAATATGGATAATCTATTGGCCAATTATAAATTTTATGTTAAAACCCTTAAAAAATATGAGCAAAAAGAAGTCGTCTTAAATTTATGTAAAGAAGTACAGGAGGAAACTAAAGGCGATTTTAAAGCAACTACTCCCTCCATCATTGCCTATAATGACGGATATCTTACTAATGTGCGATTGGTGGATTATATACTTCATCTAAACGGTTCTTATAGTTATCCTGATGGATACAGTGTAAATACAAAAAATATCGCATTGGTGATGGATAAAGATTTCAATGTAATAGATTGTAAGAAATTCGCCCCTGGATTTAACAAAGAATGCCGAGTTCGAGGTTTGGAAGATGTTAAGATAATTGATACCGGAGAGAATATTGGTTATATCTCAACAAAACAAAGTGACACAACCTCCGATTATGTATTAACTATGGCGGGAGGAGTATATGATTTATCTGGAGAATCACTCGAATATAGCGAAATAACTTCACCTGAAAAAGCAAAGTGTGAAAAGAACTGGGCATTATTTATGCAAGATGATCGTTTGAGAGTCGTCTATAAATGGCATCCACTTACTATTTATGATTTTGCGAAAATGCAATTAGGAACAGTAACTAGAAAAGAAATGCCTCCTTTTTTCAAGAAAGTGCGTGGTTCGACCAATGGCACAATTTATAAAGATGAGTTATGGTTTATTGGACATGTAGTAGAGCACGGCGACCCAAGACATTATTATCATTTATTTATTGTATTGGACAAAAATACCTTGGAATTACGGAAATATTCCTATTTATTTCGATTTGATAAGGGAGAAAAAGTAGAATTTTCATTGGGATTGGTCGTAGAGGATGATCGTTTGATTGTTTCTCATAGTAATTGGGATCGTACCAGTAAACTTAAGATATTTGACAAAGAACAAATATTAAAAGAATTATTTGTATAAATAAACATTATGTTTAATATTGCATTATTAGTGCCTGTTTGCAGTCGAGGACAAAATTATAAAGATTTGTCCTCAACACCCATTGTTCAGCATTTTTTACCATCATTTATAGCACAGTATGACGCAGCGTATTCGTATACATTATTTGTAGGATACGATAGCACAGATACATTTTATAAATCCTGCATTAATCAATTACCCGATATGTATAAATCCATCAATATAGTTATTATTGAATTAGAAGATTGTGAACACAAACCCGCAAAAGCGTGGAATACGTTGTTTAAAAAGGCGTATGACCAAGACTGCGATTATTTTTATCAAATAGGTGATGATATTATAATGAAAGACGCTTGGACAAATATTTTTATACATCATTTACAAAGCAATAATAATCTTGGTGTTGTGGGCGGTTGTCATTTGGCAAATTATAAGGGTAGATTATCTAGTGGTGCACCACCTGTGATTGAAAATGCATTTGTTCATAAAACGCATTATCATATATTTGGTACATTTTTTGATGAAAGAATAGACAATTGGTATTGCGACGATTGGATAACAGAAGTATATAAACCGGATTATTCAATACACATAAACGATATTTTTGTGAAAAATGTGGTAATGGATAGATATGAGATAAGAAATATTAATGATAAAATCGGGGAATATATTAAAGAAGGTAAGAAAAAAATTATTATTATTCAATCCTAAACCATAAGGAATATTCCACAGAAGAAGTTGCAGGGGCAGGATTTGCAAGAATAGGTGGGGTTCCCGCAACTCCTACATCTTGTATTCTAATAGTTGGACCAATCACTCCGGCTAAATGTCCTGCGCCAAGCCATAGAGATTGTCCACCAGCGTGTGAAGAGGCTACTGCTAGCCAGTATGCTGTATTTTTTGTTAGAGGAATAGGTGCTGTAAAAGTAGCTGTAAATCGTTCATTTATTGGTGCCGAAAAGCCTGTGGCAGATGTTGAGCCAATCAAGGTCTGTGGTCGCCCAGGTGAGGCTGCAATAGGAAGATTCGTATAAATGCCCGCAATACTACTTGTACCCGTGACAGTTGTAAGGGATGTGCTAAGGAATGTGACTTGAGTATAATGCGCCGTTGATGGTGCATGGAATAGGAAATACATTATCTGTCCAGTTCCGAAATTATGAGGCAATTCAACTTCACCTCGTATTGACGAAATACCAAAGGGCTGATATGGAACAGGCAAAAAGGTTGAAGTAGTATCCCAAGTAATTTCCCCAGAGTCATTATCATAATATAGAATATTACCACAAATATCTTGACTTATTGGTGGTAATATTCTATATTATGATAATGACTCTGGGGAAA
>PVMK01157432.1_pt1 | contig 13027 bp, 17 predicted proteins | sample 1853481 | NCBI WGS metagenome assembly PVMK01 (sample SAMN08533507, study PRJNA380276) | Marine sediment metagenome, whole genome shotgun sequencing project.
GTTTTCGGTGGATTCTTCGCCTGGGCCAGGGGGTAGACCTTCAGCTTTGATTTCGGCTTCTACGAGGACCTGAACCAGGTGATCCAGAAAGAGCCGATCGATTCGCTCGACCCGGAGACCCGGGGACTGTTGGCCTCCATCGGCATGGTCAAGGGCAAGCCGTTCAAGCCGGATGCCAGGATGAAGAAGCTCCTGACCGAAGGGGTGGCGATCGGCAATGCCACGGCCCGGGCCATCCTCTTCCAACCGCGCGAGAAGGAAGCCTACTTCTATCCGGATAGCGACAGCAACTGGGTCATGGCATATTTCGACCATGACGTGTTCTTCGAGGTCGATGGTGCCCGCAATCTCGATGCCCGCACGAACTTCTTCTATGCCTACACGGGCGTCAGCCCTGCGATGGCGGAGACGACGCCGGGTAAGGGCTCGGATTACGCGATGGCCTTCCTGGACTCGAAGAAGCAGCCCATGGACGGCGCCAAGAACTACAAACTGCATCTCCCGCCCAACGTGCCGGTCAACAACTTCTGGGCCGTCACGCTGTACCACACCCAGACCCGCTCGCAGCTGCAGACCAGTAACCCTCTACCGACCCTGGGCAGCCAGACCAAGGGGGTGAAGAAGAACGCCGACGGCTCCTACGACATCTACTTCGGCCCGAAGCCGCCCCAGGGCAAAAAGGGCAACTGGCTCGAAACCGTTCCGGGGAAGGCCTGGTTCCCCATCCTGCGGATGTATGGCCCGCTCGAGCCCTGGATCAAAAAGACCTGGCGCCCGGGTGAGATCGAGTTGGTTAAATAGTAATCATAATCAGGAGAAAGGACACAAGAGGGGGAAATGATGCAACAGGCGGCCGCAACCATCGGCCGCCGGGCAGCAAAATCAACTCATTGGGTGGTGGCATTAATGCCACCATCCAAAACGCCTTTGGAGAAACCCATGAAAAAGCGTAGATTGTTGAATAATTTTGGAACCGTTGCTGGTGTTTTGGCCTGTGTTGTTTTGGCTCTGGCGATGACATCGACCGCATGGGCCAAGGACAAGTTACCGGAGGTCAGTAAAGACGGCCTCCATTTGCTGGAACATACCAAGGTACGGGTGGCTTACGCCAAACCCGGCGCCTCTCTGGATAAATATACCAAGGTGAAGATTCTGGACTGTTTCGTCCAGTTCGAGAAGAACTATGAGCGCGACTATAACCTCAATGAAGTAGGGCTGGATGGCCGGGTTACGGATAAGGATATCGCTACGATCAAGACGCGCCTGGCGGCGGAATTCAAAAAGGAATTTACCAAAGTATTGACCAAGGCTGGTCACGAAGTGGTTGACAATACAGGGCCGGAAGTGCTTCTGTTGCGCCCGGCGATCATCAACCTGGACGTGACCGCGCCGGACACCATGAGGGCTGGCTTCAGCACCACCGTGGTTGCCTCAGCCGGGCAAATGACGCTCTACATGGAGTTATATGACTCGGCGAGCAGCGAACTCCTGGCGCGGGTGATCGACCCGCAGGCGGGGCGGGAAGGTGGCATTGCCGACCGGGTATCGAATACCGCGAGCGCTGACCAAATCCTGCGCCACTGGGCGGAGCTCCTGAGTAAGCACCTTGGCGATCTGAAACAGAATACACCGGGGTCCTGAATAACCCGCACCGTAATCTCTAAGGCAATTTGGCTTCGCAATCCCGCCAATCGCTTTCTGGTTTACGCGAGTTTTCCAAGCGGCAGTTGAATCGGTTTGCCCAGTATGCTCTCACGGTGTGTTCTTGCGCCCATGAGTCACTCGCTTTGGCTTTCTTGCCGGTCTTGATCTTGTCGACAATGGCTACAAGCACGGCCTGGCTTTGGCTGTCCTGAACCTCCATCTCGAGATTCATATCCTGCAAAATAACTTTCTGCTCCATCGCCTGGCCTGAAGCAACCGCGGTAGTCACTACGAATCCAGCCGGCGTATAGCCGAGCAGTCCGCGGCTCTTCTTTTTCAGGTGCACATTGCTTGCGGCGATGCGCACGTACAGCACGCCCGGCCCAGCCTTGTCGACAACGGTAATGTTTTTACTCACGGCGTCGGTAAACTGTTGGCGCAGTGCATCTGCCACGGCTTTCGCGTCGTCGGGCTTGAAGCCCTTGTATTTGGAGTCATCCGCGATGACGAACTCGGGCTGGTCGATCATGACCGCAGTGTAGTTTTTGAGGTCGGTATAGACATCAGGTGCTGTGTACATGCGTATACCAGTGCCAGCAACAGGTTTGAGTTGGCTGTAGTCCGTCAAAAAGCCGGAGTCGACTTCATCAGCAAACGAGCCGGTGGTAATCAGTGTCAGCAATGCGGTGGTCAGGACCCACCAGGTGTTGATTCTGCGTTTCATTTTGTACTCCAGATAATCCTGAGATGTGCATCATCCCAAGCATAAATAATGGATCAGATTTTATGCTTTTACCTTAGCAGGGGTTGCGACGGGGCCACATGAGCCGTGCGGCCCAAAATAAGGCCCATTTTTACAGGTATCGGCGAGGCCACGGCATATCCGGTACTCACAAAATGGGCCGTATTTTGGGCCGTGCGGCTCATGTGGTCTCCTGCCCCCTTTGCTACCGTAAATCCATGGAATCTGTGTGGTGCACAGCACCGTGAAAACAGTGAACAGTTCAACTACGGGAGCTAAATAATATGAACCGGAAATTCTTAAACGTAACCACTGTATTGTTCCTGGCATTCATGCTCAGTGCGACGGGTTCATGGGCCATGGATGCAGACGATGAGGATGACGCTGCAAAAGATGCGCCGGCAGCAACACTGGAGGTGGAAGCCAAACCGACTGCACTCGAAGAACACGTTTCCAGTGCCCCTCCGGGTCACGTCTATACCCACACTGCTGTGACCAAAACAATCGACTTGCCGGCTGCGGTTGTCAAAACGGATGCGACGGGTAAAAAAACGGTGGATGTCCAATCTGCTGCGGCCCATGCAGCAGCCATGGCCAAGGCAGCCACCGATCCCTTCGGCAATTATGACCCAGTGGGGAATGTTCGGCTGGACGGAAAGCAGTTCCGATAACAAAAACATTGCAAATACCGTGCTGTTCCAGCCCGTGCTGCCGCTCAGCAAAGCTAACTTGTTGCGTCCGGCATTACCTATCATTACCACGGGTGGTTCAGATGGAGTGACGGGTATCGGTGACTTGTTCCTGATGGATCTTCAGCTCATACCCAAGGGCAAGAGTACCTTGGGGATTCGGCCCTGTGGCGACTTTGCCAACAGCAACGGATGACACGCTGGGCTCTGGCAAGTGGCAGGCAGGTGCTGCTTTTGTGTATCTGTATAAAGGCGTGCCGAAAGATCTCCTGGGTGTCCTGGCTTATCAGCAATGGTCGTTCGCCGGCAAATCCGATCGCGACAAAGTCAGCGAGTTGACCGTTCAACCGGTTTTCACTCACCACACCAGTTGGGGCTATTTCGGCTGGACGGACATTTCCAATACCTACGACTGGAACACCCACCATTTGACGATTGCCCTTGGACCGCGGATCGGCAAGGTTTTCATGGCCAAGCACCCCTTAAATCTTGCGGTTACGCCCTACTACAAGATCAATAACAAGGGCCGGGATAATGTCTGGGGGATCAAGCTGCAGATGACCTTGATCACGCCAGAACTGCTCAGACATTGAGTCAGATTTTCCAAACTTTAGGGCATGAGTCAACGAAGGAGAATTTCATGAAACAGATATGGACGATATTGGCAGTAGTACTGCTGGCTGCAAGCTCAACCGCTGCACTGGCGGCGGACCCGGCAGAAGAGGAATCGGCTTTGAGTGAGTGGCAGTACGATTTTGAGGTTTACTTCTGGCTGCCCAGAATCTACGTAACAACCGCTACACAGGATCACATTACATTGACCCTTTGGGACCTGATCAGCAACCTGAATTGGCTGACCATGGTTGACTTTGGGGCACGAAAAGACAAGTGGTCTTTCGGCGCGGATGTCATATATTTACACATTGGTGACCATGTTCAAGAGACCACCGGTGGCCCTTTCGGTCGCCCCGAAACCCTTGATGTTAATGTTACCCTCAAGGGCTTCATTTCCACTCTTAGCGGCGGTTATCAGATTGCCGGCAATGACAGTTACCAACTGGATGTCATAGCCGGTGCACGTTATCTCAAACTCAAACTACCACTGACGATTGATATAGACGACAAGGCAGAACATGTGGACCCCGGTGGTAATACCTGGGATGGCATCGTTGGTGTGAGCGGCGTGACCACGCTAAACGATAAATGGTATGTCGACTATTACGGTGATATCGGCACGGGTGATTCCGATCTTACCTGGCAGACCAGAGTGGGAGTCGGCTACAAGCTCAAGAAATTCACCGCCACGGCCGGATTGCGCTATCTGCGCTGGAACTTTCCCAAAAAGGATGAATTGAAAAACATGCGTGTTATTGGCCCATATGTTGGCGCCAAGTGGTTTTGGTGAACCCATCATGGCCAGGCACTGCGTCCGACCCAACGCTACCAGATCCTGGAAGGCGACAGCTGAGGGCGTTAAAGTACAGGGATGAAACACAAGCTATTTATCCCCCTCATCCTCCTTGGCCTGTTGATCATATGGCAGCCGCTTGTTGCACATGAACAGGATCTGCAGGCCACGCTGCAAAAAATGCAGATTCAGCTGGAGCAGCAACAGAAGGAGCTGGCTGAACAACGCATCCTGATCCAGCAACTCCTGGGATCACAGCCAGCGGCCAAAACCGAGTCCCATGCACCAGCAGTGGCAAAACCAACGGATGATTCCGCTGTCGCGGCCCAGCAGCCGGGTACGGACACTCCCCTTCCCGCAGCGGATCAGAGCGGTCAGCAACAAGCCGTGGAGGCTTTGACGCAGCAGCAAGTTGCTCCGGAAACAAGCCAGGAAAAGTACGAGGCGCTGCAAAAGAAAATTCTGAATGATCCTTCAAACACGATCTACGATCCGGACTTCCCCGGCGCCTGGTATCTGCCCGGCACCACGGCTGCGATGAAAGTGGGCGGCTATGTCGACCTGTCGATCGTCAACAGTTTTGACCCGATGCTGCAACCCGACCGGTTCATCGTCGGCAGTATCCCGCCAAAGGGCGAACCGGTGGCGGGCGCGGAAAAAGGCACGAATGTCACGGCATCACGATCCCGGGTGAACGTGGAATACCGGGAGCAGACCAAACAGGGCGAAATACGAGCATTCGTGGAAGGCGACTTCCAGGGTGACGGCGATACGTTTGAGTTACGCCATGCATATGGCCAATTCCACTCAGTGCTGGCAGGAAGGACCTGGTCCACGCTGATGAATATGAACGCTGATCCCGAGGTACTGGATAACCAGGGTATCAGCGGACAGATTCACCTCACTCATGCAGAGGTCCGGTGGTCGCCGTGGTTCGGACAGAAACTTCAAATGGAAATAGCGCTGGAAGACCCGCAAACCGATGTCATCAACGGCCAGAGCGTTCGAGGGCGGGTTGATCTCGTCGCGAGCCTGAACCGCATGCCCCGCGGACTGTTTGGACACCGGAATTACAAGGTAGGGTTCATCCTGCGGGATTTAAAGGCAAGCCAGAGTGATGGCTCGCCGGATGAGAACACCACGGGCTGGGGCATCACTGCCAGTGGCAGACACCCTTTTAAGCGGTCGGACGGAAAGGATTTTCTGCTCTGGCAGTTGACCTACGGTGAAGGCATTGGCCACTACATCAATGACCTGAACACCGTGGGAGGCGGCGACGCGGTATTTGACCCCCAGGGTCAATTGCGTGCGCTTCCTGTGTTTGCAGGATATGTCTCCTATATGCATGAATGGCCCATGACCTGGGGCTTTGTGAAATCATGGCCGGGGATATTGCGATCGAGTTTGAACCTGAGCTGGGTTGATATCAATAACTATCAATTCCAGGAAGGCAGCGACTATAAATCCACGCGTGAAGCCTCGGTCAACCTGATCTACAGCCCCACGGCCAATATCAGTACGGGGATTGAGTTTCTGTGGGGCGAACGCACCAACAGGGACGAAAGCAAGGGCACGGCGAAACAGCTGCAAGTAGGCATACGTTACGATTTCTGAGTTTCTTCCAGGACCTGGTATTCCATCCGGAAGGTGAGCCCGAAGGTTTGTGGTGCCTGCACGAATTTTGGAAGGTGAAACCGGACTGCTAGAAGTAATTCCTGTTCCACGCTTCCCAATCGAGAGCATTGGCCTTGTCGCGACAATCAGCGATTGCGTCTATCAAGGAACCCAGGTGGGCGGTTATATTGATGAGACGGACATCCTCAGCCTTCGACTCAAGCTCGTGAACCAGGCTCCCGGTGGCCGGCAGGGCCTGGACCGGTTTCTGGTCCCCAACAGAGTTCGCGATCATCTGGAAAGATTCGATGCAGGCGTCATGGAGGCGCTGCAGAGTCTGCCGTTGGGACTCGGCCAGGGTGCCTGCGGAATGGCGGCGGGCGTGCTCGAGCGCATCAAGGCGCAGGGCCGCGTGTTCGATCGATTCAATCAGGGCCTGGGTCGCCTGCAAATCACGATCCGGCACCCTTTGGTAATCGACCGCACTCGACCACATCTGCAGTTGTTTGAAGAGTCCCGGCCATTTCTGCCGGTTGGTCTTGACCATTGCGGCTCCCGCGGGCTGTCCCCGGGGGGGTCTTGACAAGGTCTTGCATGGTTTGACTGCAAGCGGTAAAAAAAGCACGCACCTGTTTCCAGAATTCGTGCTCAGGCACCACCGGCCAGATCAACCCAAAGATCATCAGTGTGACCGCGAATCCACCGCAAAAACCCATCCAGGTGTTGAAGAACGAGGAGAACGAGTATGACTGGCTCTCTTCGTCCAGGGACAGTAAGGCGATAACAAAAATCGCCGAAAACAGGTACTGGATCGTGTTTTTCGGATTGGCGACGGCGACCAAATAGAGCAGTGGAAACAGCGCCAGGAAAAGCCAGGGTATCAACTGCCCATACCGGTCTATGCCGGGCATGATCCCAAGATAGAGGGGCGCGGCAATCGCGGCGCCGATGATCAGGCTGAGCAACAACTGGCGGCGGATCATGACCAACGGGATCAGGGTACCCAGGCAGATGGCGATCGACGCGAAGACCATCGAGAGCATTAATCCCATCGGCCATTGCGTCTGAATGAAGAACCAGCCCAGCAGCAGGACCACCAGGCTGCTGCCCGCGGCCTTGTGCATCTTCGCACCCGTCAGGTGGAAGGAGGCAGACGGTGGCGCCGGGACCGGCACAGGAGCCTGCCCGGGGTCCTCGACACTGGCGACAGTCGAGCGCACTCTCGCGACCTGCTGCGCCAGGTCGCGGACGCTGGCGCGAGCATGCCGGGTTCATCGATACCCGCTCCGGCAGCCGCATCGAACTCGCGGGGAACCGCCGTGCCGTCGCGCGGGCGCTCCAGATCATTTACGAGATTCTCCATCTCTGTTTCAACCGCTTGCAGGCCGGAACGGATGTTGTCGGGTACCGGAGAGATTCCGATGCCATCGCGTACGGCGAGAATGACCAGCAGAAGATCGTAAAGCTGGGAGTTTAGCTGTTGATATCCGGCCTGAAATCTCCTGAACCGCTCCGTATCGGCGGTGGCCGCATCCAGGGTGCCGGGGAGTGCGCGATCGCCTGGATCTGAGCCGTTTCTGCCTTTCTCACGACGTGCGGATCGGGCACGTCGCCGGCCAGCTCCCTGGCTCGTGAGTGACACCAGCCCGTGGCAGCCATCCAGGAAGCCGTGCAGTTGGCGCTCGTAGACCTTCCCGGCGCGAATGGGCCAGAGTATTCCGTGGACGAGAAACGCAATGACAACCGACAGGCAGATGGTCGATGACCGCATGACTGCGATTCCAAAGGCGCTCGAAGGGTCCTGTACGGAGAAGAAACCCACCAACATCGAGGTGACGGTGAAAATCAACCAGGCGTAAGGGTAGCGGCTCACTTGCAGGCGATACACACCGAATCCGGTCAGCAGGGCCATGGCGGTGATAAACGCGACGCGATCATCGGGCGAACAGTGCAACCAGGGTCAGGCCGGTGATCGCGCCGCTGAGTGTGCCGGCGACATACAGCAGACCTTTCCTGTAGGTCGCCCCCGCCATGGGTGTCTGCAGCACGACGACGAGGATGGCTCCGAAAGACGGCTTCCAGTCCAATTGGAGCGCGATAGCGAGGCTGAGAATAATCGCCAGGCAAGTCTTGAATGCGATCAGCGCGTTTGTGGCATCCAGCTTGGGAGGGAAGTGTTTCACATGTCAGTCTTCCCGCTCAGTCTTGCCGCTCAGGCCGGATCGCCACCGACGCCGTCATTCCGGAGACCAGTTGGATGTCTTTGGGAATCTCTTCCAGGCGGATTCGTACCGGCACCCGTTGCGGCAGGCGCACCCAATCGACAGTCGGTTCGATCTGGGGTACCAGGTTTGATACGCCCTCGGTGTCGGCAATGTCCGGCGGATTGATCGCGTAGCCGATGCTGTCCACGACCCCTTTCAGCTCGATGTCCGGGTGACTCATCAAGGTGATGACCGCACCATCTCCGGGCTGGATGTGCTTCAGCTTGGATTCCTGGAAGTAGCCATCCACCCGGAAAGAACTGCTGTCGACAAACGCCGCGATCGGGATTCCGGGAAAACCGAAGGCCCCCTCATTGACATCCAGATTGGTGATGTATCCATCAAATGGCGCGTTCATCGCGGTCCAGCTCAACTTGAGTTGTGCTTCCTCGAGTTGGACCATGGCCTGGCGGATGCGCACGTTGGCGTCGCCGTGCTCGCCGAGGGTGGCGTTGGCCTGTTCGAGATTGGCCTGCGAGGTCGTCAATGCAGCTTGCGCCTCACTCAGTGCGGCCCGGGCGCTGTCAACTTCCGCCTGGACCTCCAGGGCACTGGCAGCCGTTTTCTCGGCGTTCTCCACCGACCCCGCCTGTTGCTCGGCGAGACGGGTCGCACGCGCGGATTCCGACCGGGCGTTCGCCAATGCCGCTTCCTGTTGCTTGATCACGGCGCGCGCGGCAGCGATGCCGGCTTCGCTTTCACGGACCATGGCCTCGGCCGCTTTGACAGAGGCTTCCAGCGCGGCGACATTTTCCCTGGCCTGTTCCAGCTGGACCTGCGCCGTGTCGACCGACAACTGAAATGAGCTGGGATCAATCCTGAACAGCAATTCGCCCTTTGCGGACGAATTGATTGTCTTTGACCGCGACCTCCACGATGTAGCCCATCACGCGGGGGCGCGATCTTGACGATATCCGCCCGCACCTGGCCATCCCGTGTCCACGGTCTGTCGGTCCAGCGTTGGTACACGAAATACGCCACCAGCAGGGCCACCAGCACCAGCACGAGGGTTGGCAGTTTCGATTTGAGGTTGTTCCGGATGTCGGGCGCGCTTGTTGTCATGATGATTCTTCAGGGGTGTGATGATGAAAAGAGAGATCAGGGCCGTCGCCAGCAGCCACAGCGCGGCGTAGGCCAGCGGCGGATGCCAGAAGAAGCGGCTGAAGCGGGTCTGATTGAGCAACCTGGCGGCGGCGATCGCACAGACCAGCCCGGCTACGATCGCCACGAAGAGCGGCGGGAAGTAAACGCCAAGGATCATTACCTCGGATGGGAGCATGGCTGAACATGGCTAGTTCTGATCCTCCCGGGGCACAAGATAGGTTCCGTCCTCGTCCCCGGGCCGCTCAAATCCCAGGTCCGTTTTGGTCGAGTAGTCCGGTGGCGCCAGCAGGTTGCCCCATTGGGTCCGCCCCCTCATTTCCTCGATCGTCTCCTGCGGTACGAACTCGTGACCGGAACGCAGCTCCCACCCGCCACCGAGCGCCTTGTAGGCGCTGATAAGGTTGGAGGCGACCAATCCTTCGACGGATGCCTGGCTGTCCTGGGTCTCGGCCAATTTTACGGCGGCGATGTCCACCCGAAGAAAGTCAGTCTCGCCTTCCTTGTACTGGATCGTCGACAGTTCGAACGACTGCTGCACACTTCGTGTGCTCTCGGTCAGGTAGCCCAGTTGCTCGCGTGCCCTGGCAACGCTGTAGAGCGCGGACTCGACCTCCGCTGCCGCCTGCAACACGGTGTTCTGATAGTTTACCGCAGCCTCCTGGTAGGCCGCGTCCTGCACGCGGATGTTGTTCCTGATCCGGCCGTAGTTGAGAATCGGCCAGCTCAATGTCGGGCCGATGGACCCGATGAAGGAACTGCTGTTGAAGAGATTGTCCAGAGACTGGTCGCCGGCGTTCGATGCCGCGAAACCCGCTGAGCCTGTGATCGAGATTGACGGGAACAGATCGGCGGTCGCGATGCCGATCTGCTCGCTCTGGAATGCCGCGGCGCGCTCCGCGGAACGAACGTCGGGCCGGCGCCGGAGCAGGTCCGCCGGCACGCCGGTGAACACTTCGGCTGAGGTTTTGGGAATGCCGGAGCCGCCTGCCAGTTCCGCCTCGAGTTCGCTCGGTGTTCGGCCGAGCAGAACGCACAGTGAGAGCTTGGAATCGCGCAGCGACGACTCAAGATCAGGCACGGCCGACTGCGTGTTCGTCAGCGTCGCCCGCGCCTCTGTGACATCGAGCAGCGACACTTTTCCGTTCTGGTAGCGCGACTGCGTGAGTTCGAGCGACTGGTGCTGCAGCGCGACGTTCGCCTTTGCCAGCTCGATCCGTCGCTCGAACGTTCGGATTTGGACGTAGGTCAGCCCAACCTCGGCGACCAGGGTGACCAGCACGTCGTCATAGTCCGCGATCGAGGCCAGCAGCGCCGCGTCTTCGGCGTGGATGTTGCGGCGGAACTTGCCCCAGAAATCAAGCTCCCACGCCGCATCAAAGCCCAGACCCGCAGTCTGGAAGCTGTCGAAAGGAGGGTCGTTGCTGTTGATCCGGATACTGCTGTAGCCCGCGTTGATTCCCTGCTCCTGCGGGAAAAACTCGCCGACCGCGATGCCGCGAACAGCCCTGGCCTGGATCACGCGCAAGCCGGCCGCACGCAGCGAGAGGTTTTGCTCGTATGCCTGATGGACCAATCTGTTCAGCACCGGGTCATCGAACACGGTCCACCATTCGCGAATCTCCGCAGGCTCCTGTGCAAGCGCCGGCGGGGACTCGAGCCATGCTGGGTTAACGTCCGCTTGCGGGCGTACATAGTCCGGGCCCACCGAGCAAGCGGCCAGGGAGGCGGCCGCAATCGCGACCAGAACCCGGTTGGCGGATGATGCCTTTGCAGTACCCTGTATGTTCATTTGCCCTCTGTACGGGCCCGACCGTTGTCTCCAGGAAAAAATAACGGGCCAGACTCAGCGAGTGTAGACTACAATGGCCAAAGTATATCGGAAATTATTAAAAATGGGCCGTAGTTTGGGCCGTGTGGCTCATATGGCCCCCTCGCCATCTTTGCTAAGGTAGAGCCATGATTAACATCCATCAAAGCACCTGGTTCATTTTTTTGCTCGTCCCGTTGCTTACAGCGTGCAGCGGCCCGCGTGTAATGATGCCCACACCCAACATCTATGTCGATTCCGGCACCGACGCCTATGCGAACCTGCACGAGAACCTGAAAAGCACGGAAGTGCCGCTGTACTATATAACCGACCGTGTACCCGAGCAGGACGAGAACGGCAACCTGAAATACGGCTACCAGCGATCCGCATCGCTTGCATTCGGCAGCACGGTGGTGGATTTGGGTGAAGACATCTCCTGGGAGCAACTGCTTGAAGCAAGCCGTACAGATCATCGTCTCGATGATGTGAAGATGGAATTGCGCGAACTCACTGAAATTGCCCGCGGCCCGAACGCACCGATCCCATACACCGAGGTCGATGGCAAAATCGTCGAGGACCCCGAATTCGTGGCGAAAAGGACTGCTGCGGCTGAAGTGTTCCGCCAGGTCATGGTGCAGCAGTTGGCGCTGACACCACGCAAAGAAGTGTTTATTTTCGTGCACGGATTCCACAATGATTTCAACGACGCCGCGTTTGCAATGGCCGAGTTGTGGCACTTCCTGGGGCGGATCGGCGTGCCCATCATCTATACCTGGCCGGCCGGACACCCGGGCTTGTTTGGCTATACCTATGACCGCGAATCGAGTGAATTCACGGTCTACCACCTGCGCCAGGTGCTCACCTTCATTGCGAGTTTCCCGGAAGTGGAAAGAATCCATGTTATCGCTCATAGCAGGGGAACCGATGTTGCGGTCAACGCCCTGCGCGAACTCACGATTGCGGCCCGTGCCGCGGGAGTCGATCCGAAAGAAAAATTCAAGATTCACAACTTTGTGCTGGCGGCGCCTGACATTGACAGACAGGTCGCCCAGCAACGCCTCATTGGCGATCACCTGGCCCACAGCGCCTATCGTTTTACCATCTATACCTCGCCGGCAGACAAGGCCATCGGGTGGGCCGATACACTGTTCGACAGTCCGAAAGGCCGCATTGGAAACGTCAGTGTCGAGGAAATGCCCGAAACAACCAGGGCAGCCCTGGAACGAAGCAACGCGAACTTTGCCTATGTCAACTTCTGGTCCGCCACGGATAAATCGGATTCAGACGCGGACAAATTCGGCCACAGCTATTTCCGCGACGCGCCGACCGTGAGTTCCGACCTGATACTGATGTTGCGCGATGACCTGGATCCGGGCCCTCCGGGTCGTCCCCTGGAGTACCTTGGCTTCAAGTTCTGGCGGGTTCCGCCGGGTTATCCAGCCATTAACTCCGAACCGTAGAGATGCCAAAATTGCGGACTGACCATCCAATTTCCTACAGCTTTTCACCAAAACCACCTCTTCCTCGCTGGCTCAAATTGCGTCATTCTCGACCCGTGGATGATCAAAGATTGAAGGGATAATTGTTTAGTTGTCTTGGCGTAATGGGATATTTTTCAAAATCTCCAATAAGTATTTCCAATATTTTTGGCTGGAAGAAATACTGGCCCGTTCATCCGGTGAGTGCGCTCCTCTAATCGTTGGACCAAAGGAAATCATGTCCATCTCCGGGTAATTCGTTCCCAGGATCCCGCAT
>PVMK01148157.1_pt1 | contig 13026 bp, 13 predicted proteins | sample 1853481 | NCBI WGS metagenome assembly PVMK01 (sample SAMN08533507, study PRJNA380276) | Marine sediment metagenome, whole genome shotgun sequencing project.
CAACTCCCCTGCCCGCGCCCATAGCAGAGCGTTGCCAGATTCTTCTTGCAAAGCCGCCTCGATAACCGCCAGGGCCTGCTCCAGTTCGAGCCGCGCCTGTTTCACATAAGAACTTGCGATAGCCACTGCGGGGTTGATAGGGTTGATGGCCGCGGCTCTATCGGCGTAATCCTGAGCACTATCCAGATCGTTCAGTGCGATAGAAATTACCGCCCGTAGAGCGAGGCCTAAATGCGACTCGGAGCTACTATCGATAACTTCGTCAATCAGTAGCCCGGCCTGGTCAAGTCGGCCGAGTGCCAGCAGTTCGGCCGCCCTTTGTAACTGGTCGGAACCCTCTGCTGACAGTACTGGCGGATAGTAAAGTCCCCACTGCACCTGTTCGCGAGGGTTAACCAGTGTCCGCATTATCGGTGCGTTACCCTCACTTGCTACCGCCGACTGACCACTCTCCAGTCGAAGTTCGCCCTGATTATTGGCTGCCACCACGAAACCTTCAAACACTGTAATCTGGGTCTGGTCATCGGTAACACGAAAAACAAACTCGGTTCCTTCGATTGAACCATTGAGATAGGGTGAATTGATGGCTAATTTCTTCGGCTTGCGGCTAAACGAGTGGATAGCACCTTTAATCATGTCGAGGATTGAAGGCTCTTCTTCTTCCTCGGTGATATCAACCAGGCGCATGGTTGTATTTTCGTCTAGCCTTAATACCGCGTCATTAATCAGGGAAATGGCGGCACGGCTTTTAGCTCCTACCCGTATTGAACTGCCTTCACACAGCGTAGTATCAAGATTGGCTTTTAACCACTCCTCTCCATCCACATCCTGAAATTCAACCTGGCCCTGGATATCGACAAACTGACCCGCAGGTTCTGCACAGTCAGCCAGGGCCTGACTACTCAGGGACATGCAGATCAGGGCTAAAACAATAGGATATTTAATATTAATTTCAGGCAGGTGAATATTGAAAGAAAACCCTTTGCATACAGAGACTTCTCTTTTTTTCAAAATCTGTTCCCCCTATGATGTCCCTATTAATTAATCCTTCACTCTTCCTGGTAAAGTCATTAATCATTACTTTTATTGGTTGGTATACCTTATACCAATATTTTTTACTCGCCACACCTTATACCCATTTATCACCTTTCACAACTATGTGTAAAGTTGGCTATGACATGTTCCCGATTCACTAGTGAAACCTGGGCAAATAGTAACCTTGTCCCTATTATTCATTATAATAGCGCCAATCAAAATACCGGGCTTCAGTGGTCCGGTGACAAATTCTCTTCACCACAGCATTAATGCTGAATAAAATTCCCATATAAGGTAGATTCATCGCCGGTGGACGGTGCGATAAAAATTCCCAATAAAATAGACACTAGTGATGCGGCGCGGAATTAAAGGCCTTCTGCTGGGCATGGTCATAGGCCTGATTGGTTGCCTTTTGGGCTTATCACCCTATGGTACTGTGTTCGAGAGAAGTATCGGCCTGGATTGGCTATTTAGTACCCGGGGTAAAATTAACTCCCCCCCCTGATACCGTTGTCATCGCCATCGATGGATTGACTGGCTTGAGATTAGGTATCCCCTCCTTACCGCGTGAATGGCCGCGATCTATTCATGGGGAGCTAGTCGATGGCCTGGTCAAGCTTGGCGCATCTGCCATCGTTTTTGATATTGATTTCCACAAACAAAGATCGCCGGAATATGAACAAGTATTTGCCAATGCAGCCAGACGATCGCAGCGGGTTGTACTGTTTCAACATCTCACAGGCAAGAGACAACCGATAGAAGATAAAAGCGGTAAAATTCGTGGTAGCGTCTGGGTCGAGGAATTACTTTCACCTGTCCCTGTACTCGCCGAAGCTTCTCGAGGTTTAGGGCCTTTCCCCTTACCTAAATACGAGGCTTCTGTCTATGAATTCTGGGTGTTTAAAAGCAGCGCACAAGAGGCGCCGACAATGCCTGCTGTTGGTTTCCAGCTATACGCTCTGAAATCCTATAATCAATTCCGCCGTTTGCTCAACAACAGCGGTATAGCGAAATTTATAGAATTACCTGAATCAGTTTCAGATATTTCTTCTGCCAATGATTTGCGTAAATTAATGACCGGCATTCGAAAAATATTATCCGAAGAACCCGCACTGGCTAATAATCTTATTCTCGAATTGGGTAAGCCCTGGGTGAGAGATGAGTCTATAGAAACACAGCATCTACTTAAGTCACTTGTTGGCATGTATATCGGCAGTAATGAACGCTATCTGAACTTTTATGGACCACCCGGGAGCATAAAAACAATCCCCTATCATGCCGTCATCAAAGGTCAGGATCCCAACGTTACTGCAGAAGACCTGGACCTTACTAACAAGGTTGCTTTTGTGGGTTTTTCAGATTTTTATGATCCAGGCCAACCGGATCGGTTTTATACCGTATTTACCAATGAAGAAGGTGTTGATTTAAGTGGCGTCGAGATTGCGGCAACTGCTTTTGCTAACCTGCTTCACAGCCAGTCTCTGCAAATTCCTGACTCCCAGACTACGCTACTCATCATATTTTCTTTTGGTTTTTTATTGGCCCTATTGATCTATTTTACACCGGCCATCCTGGGTGTTCCTGTGTCGATTATCATTGTTGCAGGATACGTGTTATATGCGCAAATTGTTTTCAATGATAGTTACCTGTGGCTACCCCTGGCGACACCGGTGCTGGTTGAGTTTCCGCTGGCTTTATTTATTGGCCTGTTAATACAGTATCTACAACAACGTCACCAGGTACAGCACATCAGCGAAGCGATCAGGCTTTATGTACCAGAAGAGGTATCAAATGCCTTAGCCAGCAGTGACCTGGGCCCTGAAAATTTTAATCAGGTCATCTTTAGCACCTGCCTGGCGACCGATATGCAGGGGTTTTCGACCATTGCCGAAAATATGGGGCCCGGGGAACTGGCTGAATTTTTAAATGACTACTTTGAGACGCTATCGACAACCTTGCGCAATCACGATGTAACCGTTACCGAATTCCGCGCTGATGCGATCATGTGCGCCTGGACGGGGCAGGAATCCGATATTGAGGTGCGCAGAAAACCTGTTCTTGCATCATTACAGGCTGCTGACGCTATCCAGGATTTTAAGGCCAGGCATGATGCTTTCGATGCGTCTTTGCGTATCGGTCTGGAATCTGGCGAAGTTTACGTCGGACATTCCGGCGGCGGCGGCCACTTTGTTTACAGTATTGTCGGTGACTGTGCTAACACCGCATCTCGCATCGAAGGCTTAAATAAGCATGTGGGTACCCAAATCCTCGCCACCGAATCCATCATTGAAGGCATCGATAATTTACTGACTCGCCCCATTGGGCGTTTTGTTTTTGTCGGAAAAACGGAACCCTTATCCATCATCGAAATACTTAGCTTGGCAAATGAAGCCACTGCACAGCAAAGTGAACTTTGCGAGCGATTTGTCCAGGGGCTTGATTTATTTATGCGGGCAGAATGGAAAACGGCTTCCAGCGAATTTAAGACGATCTTAAAAGACTTTCCTCATGATGGCCCCTCCCGTTTTTATTTTTCCCAGAGTCAGCAGAGAATCGGTGCAGTATCGTTACCCGATAATCCTTACATAATAAATATGTCAGCGAAATGAATTTGCAAATAATTTATCAATTAGAAGATGAAAGAGGCGCGTTTCTTTTCAAGCAGCAGTTGAGAGTCTGAGTTGGGTCGTAAGCTGCCCCTGATCGAAGCAATCTGAGTGTCTGCTTTTTTACTATGTTACTCAGTAATACACTCGGATTCGTAATCCTTAGGCCAGGCGTAATCTGTAAATTTAGATGCTAACTATTGATCATTGAATTATCGCATTACGGCTCATCTGATGAGCCATTAGTTTTATTAGAATGACCAGTTATGCATATTATCTGGTGAAAACACGTGAAAGGTATCAACAAGGTTGATGGACCTGATTTTAAAGCGGTGTGTCTTGTCTGAGCCAGATGATAAACCGCTATCAGCTGATACTTCGAGCAAACCGAAGAAGAGGCTATGGCATTATTCCCCAAAAGTAGCAGTCCTGGTGTCACCGTTGTTTAGGCAGCCCTTCAGCTTCTGGGCGGCTTTAAAGTGGTTTATTGGTGGCTGGTTCCCGTTGTCGGAACGCCTTCCCGCGGCACAGCGAAACTGGCCCGATGTTCATTTCGACATGCGGGCGGGAATACGCCAGGTTGCGCGCCATGCTGATTTTCCCGAGGAAGGTATCGTCCATCCCCAATCGGCACCGCCCACATAGACAGCATAATATTAATTCAACGGGTCTGATCCCGTGATACTTTGTAATTCGGACACTAAATGACCGGGGTATTTAAAATGAACTTTCGGACTTTTATACAGCAGAACAGGGAAAGATTTACGCCGATGTTTAACCCCGTTTTAACCCGGGATAACACCATTGACATGGATTTCTCATCGTCCAGCGATGTATACGAAGGTCTGGGAGAATTTGAAATGGACGCCGCCATCCTGCGCAAGCTGAGAGATGCGGGGGCCCTGGCAGGGGTCGGAGGATATCTCGAAAATCGTTCGGTGTACGAGGAAACCGAACTATTTGATGGTGATGCGGAGCGTTGTATCCATATCGGCGTGGATGTATTCATGCCTGACGGTGTTTCGGTTTATGCCCCCCTGGACGGTGAAGTGCACAGTTTCGCCAATCGCAAGATGATAGGCGATTATGGCCCGGTCATCATTCTGCGGCATCGCCTCAACGATTACGTGTTTCATACTCTCTACGGACATTTGAGCGAGGCTTCGCTCGCTGGCCTGGCTATCGGCAAGGTCATTGCCCGCGGTGACAAGATCGCCGAAATTGGTCCCAGGCAGTTCAACGGTAACTGGCCGCCACACCTGCACTTTCAATTAATCGAGGATATGCAGGAATACCAGGGTGACTACCCAGGGGTGGTGCGGGAAGCAGAACTAGATTATTTCAAAGAAAACTGCCCGGACCCATTTCCTTTACTGGTTGGATAAAATCCTCGCGCCATTTTGCAGCCAACCGTTCCCAGGTACCTTGGCCTGTCGGGGCTAGCTCTTTAGCTGGACCGCGATCCGATTCAAGGCGCTACCCGCCTTGAACCACTCGATCTGCTCGGCGGTCAGGCTGGGTTTTACCTCGAAGCCGTGGGAGCTGCCGTCGGCGTGGCTCAGCTCGAGCTTGACCGTCTTTCCAGGGGCCAGCCCATCGAGCCCCTTGACCGCAACCCTGTCGTCTTCCTGGACTCGATCGAAATCGGTCGAGTTGACGAATGTTAGTGCCAGGACGCCCTGCTTCTTGAGATTGGTCTCGGCGATACGCGCGAAGCTGCGTGCGATGATCGCCTTGCCCCCCATGTGGCGCGGCTCCATAGCCGCGTGTTCGCGGCTCGAGCCCTCTCCGTAGTTTTCGTCGCCAAAAACGACCCACCCCACGCCTTCGTTCTTGTAGTGGCGCGCGATGGCCGGGAACGATTGGCCCGACTCGCCCGAGAGTTGATCCTTGCCGGTACCGGGCTCGTCCGTGAAGGCGTTGACCGCGCCGAGGAACATGTTGTCTGAAATATTGTCCAGGTGACCGCGAAAACGCAGCCACGGTCCGGCGGCCGAGATGTGGTCAGTGGTGCATTTGCCCTTGGCTTTGACCAGTATCAGCAGGCCCTCGTAGTCGTTCCCGTCCCACGGATCGAATCGCTCGAGGAATTGCAGCCGTTTGCTATCCGCGGCGATCTCGACCTGGATGTCGGCCCCGTCGTCGGGGGGGTTGACGAATCCTTCGATCGAGCTGGAGAAACCACCCGGGGGGAGCTGTTCGCCCTCCGGCGGCTTGAATTCGAAGTCGCCGACGCGGTCGGTAAGCGGATTGAAACCGAGCTCGCCGGAGAAGGTCATCGCGGTTACTACCTCGGGACTCATCAAGAAACTCAGTGTTTCGCGGTTCTGATCGTTGCGACCACGAAAATTGCGGTTGTAGGACGAGATGATCGTATTGGTGTCGCCCATTTCGATGTCATCGCGTTTCCACTGACCGATGCATGGCCCGCAGGCGTTGGCGAGGACCGTCGCACCGATGCCTTCAAACACCTCGAGCAAACCGTCACGCTTGATCGTGTCGAGGACGCGATTCGAGCCCGGCGTGACCATCAGCGGGATCCTGGTCTCGAGCCCCGCCTCGATCGCCTGTTTGGCCAGATGCGCGGCGCGTGTGATGTCCTCGTAGCTCGAGTTGGTGCAACTGCCGATGAGGCCGTACCGGACCCTGGTGTCGTACCCGTTCTCCTTGGCGTCTGCGCCAAGCTGGGAGAGAGGGCGAGCAAGATCGGGGGAATGGGGACCGACGACCCAGGGCTCGAGAGTCGACAGATCGATCTCGACCACGCGGTCATAGAACTTCTCAGGGTCGGCCTCGACTTCTGGGTCCGGGCGCAGTAGCTCCGCTATTTCGTCGGCGAGCTTCGCCCATTCGGCCCGCTCGGTCGCTTCGAGATAAGCCTTCATCTTGTCGTCATAAGGGAAGATCGAGGTGGTCGCTCCATGCTCGGCACCCATATTGCAGATCGTGCCTTTGCCGGTAGCACTGATCGTACGCGCACCCGGGCCGATGAACTCGACGATGTGGCCGGTTCCACCCTTGACGGTGAGCACCGACATGAGTTTGAGGATCACATCCTTGGCACTGGTCCAGCCGCTGAGCTCGCCGGTGAGCTTGACCCCAATGGCGCCGGGCCAGCGCAGACCAAAGTCTTGATCGGCCATGACGTCGACCGCGTCCGCGCCGCCGATGCCGATGGCGATCATGCCAAGGCCGCCAGCGTTGGGGCTGTGGGAGTCGGTGCCAATCATCATGCCGCCCGGGAACGCGTAGTTCTCGAGTACTACCTGGTGAATGATGCCGCTGCCGGGATCCCAGAAGCCAATACCGTAACGGGAGGATACCGACTTGAGGAAATGATAGACCTCAGCGTTCTCGTCGTAGGCGGTGAGCAGGTCGTTGCGGGCACCAGTGTGGGCGCGAATTAAGTGATCACAATGAATCGTGGTTGGCACCACGACCTTCTCCATACCGGCGTGCATGAACTGCAGCATGGCCATCTGGGCAGTCGCGTCTTGCATAGCAACGCGGTCGGGGCGCAGACCCACGGTGCTCTTGCGCCGTTCTGGGACTGGCTCATCACCCTCAATGCTCGGGAGGTGACCGATCAAAATCTTCTCGGCGAGAGTGAGCGGGCGTCCCAGGCGCTGCCGGCCCCTGGGAATTCGTTGCTCGAGACGGTCGTAGGTTTTTCGAATCAGATCCAACATTTCAATCTCCATCCTTCGAATCAGTGATCAAGAGATACGTTCCGGTGGCGATAGTGACAGCACCATTGCAGGACCCAGCCACCACGACGTTACCAAATTCCAGGAGGTCTCAAAGTATGAGAAGTATAAAATCTAAATTTTTAAATATCTAGCGCCTATACATCCGCGACAATATTGCTTCCCAGCTACCTCAATGAATTGAAAAAAATGGTTTCAATTCACGATAAAGAAATTCTGTGGTAATACGAATCCGTGTAGATTTAATCAGATCCCGATGCGTCAGCACGGTACTGCCAAATTAACGGTATTGTCAAGTTAACTGGATTAGGGCGTAACAAAAGTAAATTGATGGCTCTAAGTCATTGATTTCTCGTTGTGGCGAAGGGATATTTCGCCTCATAAAAGGCATGATTTACGTTAACTTGACAGTACCCCGCCCTGGTTTTCTTACAAGGTCTCCAACAACTGTTCACCGATCGTGCAATTTATACTATCGCTATATTCAAAATCATGCCGATTAATCAGTTAACCAGTTTTCGACAGCCAGGCCAGGTACGCGTGAGAACTCCCTGGTATTGGCCGTTACCATCGTCAGACTCGCGCCAAGGGCCTGAGCCGCTATCAGCATGTCGTTCGGGCCTATGAGTGTTCCCTGGCGTGCCAGATAATGGCGTAATTTTCCATATTCCCGATCCGCAGGTGATTCTAGCGGCAGGATTTCAATTGCGGAGAGAACTAAATCTACTCGATCCACCAATTTACCGGAGCCTGATTTCTCGGCGCCGAAGCGTAATTCCGCCGCGGCAATAATGCTCGTACAGATCGATTTTTCTCCTACTTCAGCAATTCGATTTGCTATTTCGCCTTGCGGGTGACGAACCAGGTCGGACAGGATGTTTGTGTCCAGTAAATAATGAAACGACTTTGTCAAAGCTCCGGCTCATCCAACGGAGGCAAATCTTGGTCCACATCGGGAAAGGTTTCATCTAGAGGAGACAGCGTGGCCAATAAGGAAAGAAGCCGGCCCTTTCTGATCGGTTCCAAAATCAAGCGTCCACCTTCTTTGCGCATGATTGCTTCATCCCCCTCCAATTCAAATTCACGAGGGATACGTACCGCCTGGTTTCTCCCGTTACGAAACAAGCGAACATGTCGTTCAGTTTGTGGCATTTTGCTATTCTCTTTAAAAGTATAGGCCATAGCATATGCCAATAATATGAAACTGTCAATTACGGAACAATGATTCCAGGAGCGTGTCCAGACCATCATTATTGGATGCAATTCAACACCGACTAGTAAGAGTTTGGTCCAATTACCTGATCGAATGACCTTCAGATTTCCATTACCACTGAAAATCAGGGTTCCGTGTCCCGCGTCAATTACTTTGGCCGGTTCGTGCCTGAGCCCGCGTTTTGTAAGGACCCTAACGTCGTACCGATAATCGTGTAAGTCTTAAATTTTTATTCTCAAAATTAAAGGGAGCTTTATCACCCGATTGATGTACGAGGACCATCTATCCAATAGGAGTGAAGGACAATGGAAAAAATGGATATATTTCGGTTAGGTGCAATAGTTAATAGAGAGTGGTTTTCGGCTGTTAATCTGAACTTCGAAAGGCTCCTCTGTGCCGATCAGAAACTAACTGTCAGAGATACTCCGGGTATCTCGAATGACTGTTCAGGCTAAGTAAGCTGTCGGCGGGGCACTCGAATGGTAATAGACCGGTTGAGGTGACAGCCCATAACAGACATTCTAATCAATAACGCGTATAAAGACATCCCGGCTAAGATTGCATCTACCGAACAATATACGCTCCACTGAAATACATGGGGGGATGAACCACTGGAGAGCTAAATGAAAATAACCAAATTACTGCTCACCTCTTTAATCTTCGCGCTCAGCACACCAGTTATCGCCAAAGACATAAGCGTTAATTACGATAACTACAATCAGGCGGAGACCGCACGCAATTTCGATAACTGGGCGAAATTGGGCGGTAATAACGTCATGATGCACCTCGATAAATTATCACCTATCGGCAACACGGCACCGACTATCAGAATGAATTTAGACACGCTGTACAGTGTAGGTGTTTTCGATAATAGCCAAGGCGAAATGACCGTGGCTATTCCTGATTCCGGTATAGACCAAAGCATTATGATTATGGATACCGACGGTTACACGCCATACTGGTTAACCTTACCGGGCGTTTATGCCATCAAACACAGCTCTAAAACGTTGTTTATCCTGGCGCGCACCGTGGTTAAGAATCGTCATTCAGAAGATTCCTTTAATAAGGCCTATGCCGCACAAGCAGGTATAAAAATTGAAGGCTATGGTCCAAAGAAATACATCATGCCCGCGTATAATCAGGAGCAGCTACATAAGCTGACTGCTGAGTAAAACAAAAATATGTTAGAGGCAGGTATTGCATATGTTTATGGTGACGGCAAGACATCTGTTAACGAAAAACACAGAACCTGGACCAACGCAGCGGGTTGGGGTGGCATGGTTCCAGAGGTAGGTGTCTCTAATTATTACACCAGCTCCGCCAATTTAGCTGGCGATGTGTGCATGGCGGTGACTTTCCCCGAGACAGGAAATAAGTTTTTCACTTCCTTCACTATTTACGATACCGAAGGTTATTTGATGGAAGGCAATTCCCACATCAACAGTTACACGTGGAAGTCTAATGAAGATGCTTCAACCACGATTCATTTTAATTGTGGTGATGATGCTTTAAACAACATTAGCTCTAACGGCAATGAGTTTAATTATATCGTTCGTAGTTATGGTGCGAGTCAAGCAATTATTGACGAAACCATTAACCCCATTAACGCCATGCTTGTTAAATAAAACTAAAAGTATGATTTCTTCAACAAAAAAATACTCATCGCTGTTGCTATTTCAGCGGCTTCATTTTCTAGCTTTGCCCATGATACAACGATGGTAACCACACAAAACTTTGTGCGTGCTGAAGGTGATATGCAATTTCAGGGTTACGTGGACAACTTTAAATCTTTTGGAACCTTTCACCATAATCGTGCGATGTATGATGTGACCAAGCAGGTAACGATTCGCCCCAATACCGATACACTATATTCCTTTGGGTACTAATGTATTGACAAGCCAGGTGCTTACAATCGATTGGTGGCGTCATTTTTCATTTATAAAATCCATAACCTCTTTAAGCCGATATTTCTCCTGTGGGAAATCTGTACGGCCGCCTTTTCGATGATCTAGTATTGAGGGCATACAGTATTCCATCCAGTCTTCTACCCCAAAATACGTATTTAAAACTTTTACCGGATTGTCGGGGATTTTAAGGGTGGCTCCTAAAAAGCTTTGTTCTTTCAGGGGGAAAAAATCTTCAGGATCATATTGAATATCCTCGGGAGGGAAACTGATCAAGCCGGATTCATTGGTTTCGTGGACCCAAATACCAAGCCAGGGGAAGCCGAGTTCTGGATTTAGCCCCGATTTCGAATTGCTGTTATGAAAAATACGACAACCGCAATTTTTTTCATTCCGGATATCCGCCTGAATAATATATCCTCTCTCTTCCAGTTCCTGCTGACATCGATCGAGAAATTTCTCATAATCGAAAATAACAATATCGATATCATCATCCCATGGAATAAAGTCTTGATGCCTTAACATCCCCAATAGAACTCCAAACATGACACAGTAATTTATGTCATGTTTATTTAATATTTCTGAAAAATCTTTCAGATGTTGAATCGCTATTGGTTTTTCATCAAAAAAACCCGTCGCCTTAAACATTTCCAGATCCTTATTAGCCATTTTTTCTTTTCCTCTTAACAATCGCATTGATATTTTGATCAAAGTACTCACTGAAGGCATAATGCCAGACAATATGATATACCCTTCACTGAAAGATTTTCTTAACGAGTTACAACAAAACTGCCTGCTATTGGCTCGTCACGGAGAGACGGACTGGAATGCCATGGGGTTGATCCAGGGCCAACAGGACCGCCCCCTTAGCCCGAAGGGGTTTCAACAGAGAAAGAACCTCTTTTTCCAGCTTCAAACAGTGCCACTGGTAAAAATCTATTGCAGTAGTTTACAAAGAACACTGCAGACTGCCCAGCCACTGAGTGAAGAAAAGGAAATACCCATAATCTCTATTCCTGAATTAAACGAGGCAAAACTCGGTGTGTTTGAGGGTGAACATAAAGTTAACTTTGCAGATGAGCCATCCCGCTTGATGTACGAGGCTTTTTTAAAAGACGAAATAAATATTACGCTTCCCGGTGGGGGCGAAAACCTCAGGGCCGTTTATGCCCGTATTCAAAAACCTCTTCAGGAAATTACACGTTCAGTTGCCCAGGAGGGACACGTGCTGGTCGTCGGCCATCGAAATGTCAATAAGATGCTGGTGCAGAGTTTGCTCGGTTTGGACTTTCAGGCCGGATATCGAGTCGAACATCGTAACCATTGGCTTTATATATTTGCGTTCAAACTAACCAGATCTATTTGATGAAAATCAAATGCTCCGCCGATGAGGTAGAAATTATTTCAGGCTATGGCGAAATTGATTGATCAAGCTGGGATACCTTCCACAGGCGGAATAGAAAATTAATATATAAAGCCAGGGTCATGAGTGCGATCAGCCAGAATAGAATGAACGGATTTCCCGTTACCACAAACCAAACGATGCCGACAGACAGATAAAGTAAACGAATATCACTGCCCGCACATACCAGCTAAACAGGCGTTCAACGCGTCTTTTGGGATAGTTACCGTGATAGGCTGACCGATATTTTTCTGAGGAATTAGTAATTAGAAAAACAGCCCCGATGTAGGCAAATAGTAGGGGCTGCCATATTGGTGTCGATAGAATTTCATCGAAAGAAAAGAGTATGCCGGCGACAATAATAAGCTCGCTTGCGCGGTCAACCATGGTATCGTAGAAATCCCCCAAAGTGCTGGTTTTGCCACTGAGCCGGGCTAATTCCCCATCCACACAGGACCAAATACCAAACAGCTGTATAAACAGCACCGCCAACATAAAATTCTGTAGATAAAAAGCAATAGCGGCAAACACCGCGAAACAAAAGTCAATTAATGTTGCTGTGTTTGGCGACATGCCTCTAGCATGGCAATAGCCACTGATAACACAAGATATGCGACGTTGGATATAGTAACTATATACACCGTCACTTTCGGGTTTGGCCAGATCTGGATAGTGATGCAACGCCTACTCGGGGTCTGCTAAAGGCGTCGTATCAATCATACATTATTACCACTGCCAGGTTCATAAGTGTAGCCGGAATAGCTCGATTGGCTGCTGGCCCGGAGGTGAAATTTCAATATTTCCACTTACCTGCGCCTGATTAATGATGGCTGGATAGACCGTATCCTGGGTACGTCTCATATCCGAGGGTGTGTCAATTTCCGACCAGATAAGGTCAGGGACAAGGCAGTGGTAAAGAGGGAACCTGGCCGATACGGCCGATAGACAGTCGGTTTCGTAGGCTACCTGAAGTGTATGCGCTCAAACTGAATCTCGGCTTCGACGATCATTTCCTGAAACAAGAGCTGGGATACTTTCGTGATCCCACCAGTTCACCGGCATTGTAGGCATTGAATTTGTTGCGATCTTTTGACATGCCGACAATTCGTATACCCTTGGTGGCAACATATACTTCATCGCCTGAATTAGTAGGACCGGA
>PVMK01132172.1_pt1 | contig 13024 bp, 12 predicted proteins | sample 1853481 | NCBI WGS metagenome assembly PVMK01 (sample SAMN08533507, study PRJNA380276) | Marine sediment metagenome, whole genome shotgun sequencing project.
TTGCTTCACCATCCGGCTCACCGAGCACATGACCTTCCTCAACAAGGCTGCGCTCAAGCGCATCCTTCGGGAGGTGCCCCCCGACTGCGAGCTGACGATCGACATGTCCGGCACGCGCATCATCGACCACGACGTGCGCGAGGTCATCGACGACTTCGCCACGCACGCGGAGGCCGACGGCATTCGCCTGACAATCGTGGCCGCGGCGCACCCGACGATCGCGCTCGCCGATGGCGCGTGAGCTCTTCCAAGAGATCCGAGGTGGCCGTAAACACTGCAAGCGTTTCGAGATTGCGTTGTGTTTTCGTGACATGACGGCCGCCGGTGGGTGTTGCCAATCCACCAGGCTCGCGGACCTCAACTGCCCGAAAAGACGTAGCCCCCCGTCGGCACGGCATTCGCTTCTGTCGAAGCGGCATGACCCGACCCCGCATCGTAGACCCCGGGGCCACCTTGGCGCTCAGTCGCCGCACCACGCGGCGCTACTTCCTTCTCCATCCCGATGAAACGCGACAGATGGAGCAGGTGTATTGGTACTGCCTCGCGTACGCGGCGAAGCTCCATGGCGTGGTGGTCCACGCCGCCTGCCTCATGTCGACGCACTGCCATGAAGTCATCACGGATGTCCGAGGCGAGTATCCGAACTTTTTGGAGACGCTTCACCGCAATCTGGCCTTGTGCACCAAGGCCTATCGCGGTTGGCCCGAAGAGGTCTTCAACAAGCGCAGCACCGGCGTCCATGCGCTGCTGACGCCGGAAGCCATGGTGGAGTCTATCGCCTACCTCATCGCCAATCCGGTCCAAGCCGGGGCGGTGCGCTATGCCAAGGACTGGCCGGGGGCCACGACGCTTCCGCCGCACGTCGGCACCCGCGTCATCCGCGTCAAGCGTCCCACCCACTACTTCAACCCTAAGAACCCTGAGTGGCCCGAGGAGCTCGAGCTCCGGCTAGAGATGCCGGTGGCGCTGCAGGTGGACTACGGACCCGAGCTGGCCCGAGCGCGCATCATCGCCGCCGAGCGGTCGCAGATTCCGGTCCGGCTCCTCGGCACTGACATCGACGAGCACCAGCTCCGCCGGGCTGCAGACGCCTGTTATTCCCTCGGAAGCTTGAAAGAGCTTTCCCCTGATTGGCGCGACTATGCGTTCGAGCCGCGGGACGCGAAGCTCTGTCTGCGGTCGAGATTTCGCGAGCACGTGGAGTTCCGCAAGCAAGACATCCGCCGCGAGATGCCCCAAGGGCCCTTCCACCTGATCCTTTGTCGATACCTTGCGTTCACCTACTTCGAAGAGAATGTGCAGCGGAGAGTTGCCACCCAGCTCTGCGACCGAGTCGCACCGCGTGGCATGGTGGTGCTTGGCAAACACGAATCGTGGCCTACCGACGCTCCGCGTGTAGCCGAAATGAACGAAGGACTACGCATCTACCGCGTGGAAAAGCCGCCCGTCAGCTTCGGAAGCGTGCGGATCTAACGCGCAGGCGAAGCGACGGTCAATGCATCGACTTGTTCCACGTGGGAAGCTCTCTTAGCCCATCGGGCTCATGTTGAGTGCCCAATTGCGCGGTACTAGATGTTATGTCGCGTGGGGCGCGAAGCTGACAGGGCCTTTGAATTCACTATGACCCCAACATCGTGCGAACCCTTATTACCGGTTTCGACGAGACTTCGACGGCCGGCGGACGCTTCATTTCGAATGAGGCAATCGCAGCGATCGTGGAACGACAGCCAGGTCGTTTTCTTCCGTTTGCCGGGGCCGACATCATGCGTCGCGCAGAAGCTCTGCACGAGCTCGAGTACTGGGTGAAGGAAAAGGGCTTCGTTGGCTTGAGCCTTCGTCCGTTCATGATCGACCGTCCAGCGGACGACAAGCACTACTATCCGTTCTATGCGAAATGCGTGGAGCTTGGGATTCCGGTCAGCGTTCATGCGTCCGCGAACTGGACCACGGTGAGGTCGAGCGAGCTCGGTCATCCGCGTCACTTCGACCGCGTTGCATGTGACTTTCCGGAGCTGAAGTTGATCCTGAGTCACGCGGGGTATCCATGGGTACTCGAGGCCTGCCTCCTCGCTTGGAAACATCCGAACGTCTACTTGGAGCTCGCGGCGCACCGCCCAAAGTACTTCACGGCGGTTGGTGCCGGCTGGGAGCCGCTACTCCGTTACGGACAGAGCACCATCCAGGATAAGGTTCTCTATGGCACCGGAGCGTTCTTGCTTGGGCGGCGTCCTGCCGACCTTCTAGCAGAGATGCGCGCACTTCCGATCCGTCCCGACATCCTCGAGAAATGGCTGTGGCGAAACGCAGCCGCCTTGATGGGCATCGATCTCAGCTGACGGTATTGGGAGCGAGACTCAGATGCAGCCTTTTTGGCCAGCTACGAATACGCCCGTACTATTTTCGGGGTCTCGGTACGGCGCAGCTGCGAGGTTTCACGGTGACCAGAGGTGCCGCCACTGTCAGTGGGGGCGGTTTTTGGCCGGGCTACGGTGGCGGCATCATAAATCAAGGCGCGCTAGTAGTGAGCGACTGCACCGTCTCGGGGAATACGGCGATAGGCGGCGGCGGCGGCATTACCAACGCTTTGCGTGGGCAGATGACCATAACGAACAACACGGTGTCGGAGAACACCGCTTATCGAGGCGGTGGCATTGAAAACTGGGGGATACTGACGGCGAGGAGCTGCACCTTCTCGGAGAACACTGGCGGCATTTGGAATAGAGGGACGGTGACGATGACCAATAGCGCGGTGTCGGAGAACGGCGCGAGGGGCATTGTGAACACCGGCGCACTGACACTGACGAACAGCACCTTGTCGCATCAGGATTCCTCTCAGGTGGCTTTGTTCAACTCTCTTATGGTTGGTGGCCCTTTATTTGGGTGCCTTCCCGGCTCGGCCACGTTTTCGAGCGTCACCGTCGTGGGTCGGATTTCCAACTTCTGCGGGGGGGAAGCGGTTCTCGCCAGGACGTTGGTCGATGGCGATTGCGCAGGTAGCATCACCTCCAACGGCTTCAACATTGAAAGCCCCGGGGACACCTGCAGCTTCGACCAGTCAAGCGATCGGGTCGGCGTTAGCGCGAACGACTTGATGCTTGGCGAGCTGGCGGACAATGGCGGACCCACCCTGACGCACGCGCTAGAACTCAGCAGCGTCGCCATCGACCGAATTCCGGAGGCGATGTGCGAGGTCGACGAGGATCAGCGCGGAGAGCCGCGGCCTGCCGGTCCTGAGCCGAAACGGTGTGACGTTGGTTCGTTCGAGGTGCAGCCGTAGCCTGTGGCCATCTACGGAACCGGAGGTTGGAGGTTCGCCTGCTATCCGCGCGTGACGATTCCCTCGGAGAGGTAGCTTGCGATTGCGTAGACCGTCTCCTGAGGGTTCACGAGCAAGGTGGTCGGGAACAGGCTCGCGTCGACGACATAGACGTTGTCGAGGTCGTGCATCCTCCCGTCAGGCCCGACGACGCTTTTCGTCGGATCGCTGCCCATCCGCATGGTCCCTTGGGGATGATAGGAATACATCCTGTATTGGTGCTTTTCGTTCTCGAGCGCGTTGATCATGGAGTCGATCTGGTCGGCGCTCTCGATCACGGTTCGCCTCGCCATCGGCAGAAAGACTCGCTTGGCTCCCGCGGCGAAGTAGATTCTCGCAGTGTTTCGAAACGCCTCCTGCATGCTGACGAAGTCGCGGTCGTCGAGGTCGTAGTCGATGCGCTTACGCCCGTTCTCTCGGTAGACGCGCCCGACGTTGTGGTCGTGAATGAGCGTCACCGCTGCAAGGAGCTTCTTGGTGTTGCGGATGAAGTCGACGTACTCGTGCCCGACACCTCCGGCGGAGGCTGCCCCGAACTCCAGTGGCCCGCCGGCCCCGGCCTCGATCAGGTAACTTCCATCACTGGGATTCTCGATGCTGCCCGCGTAGGTGCTGACAGTCGCGCCCACCCACGGATAGATGTCCTCTTCATGCTCCCCCACCATAATCGTCGAGGGATGACAGGCGAAGTTGTGTCCGATCAGCCCGCTGCTGTTGCCGAGCGCGTTGTCTTCAAAGAGCAGCGGGGTATGGATGGCCCCGGCCGCGACCACGACCAGCCCCGCCCGCACCGCGACCCGCTTTTTCTTACCGTGTTCGTCGGTTGCGACCGCGTTGACCTGGGTGATGCGGCCGTTCTTGACCTCGAAGGTTTCCGCACGCGTCCCGCTCAGGATCTTGGCGCCGAGCTCGCTCGCCCACGGCAGGTAGCTCACCAGCATCGACTGCTTTCGATCGACCTTACAGCCCGCAAGGCAGTGGCCGGTCAGGGCGCAGTCCTTGATGTTTCGTGACAGCGGGCCCGCGGGGATGCCGAGTTTTTTCGCTCCCTCTGCGATGAGCTGACCGTTGCGGTTGATCTCGTGCGGACCGTTTTCGTGGATGTGGAGGTTTCGCTCGACGCGATCGAAGTAGGGCGCGAGCGCCTCGGGTGAGAGATTGTCGAGACCGTGCTCTTTGCCCCAGCTCTCGAGCACCGCGTCCGGGGTACGAAAGCAGATGGCGGCGTTGACGACCGTCGAGCCACCAATACAGCTCCCTTGAAGCACGACGAGATCACCGGTCGCGTTGGCTTGATTCCCGCCATCGACGTACATCATCTGCATCGAGTCGTTGAGGCGCTCGGTGAATCGCTCCGAAGGGACGTAGCCTCCCGCTTCGAGGACGACGACCTTCACACCAGCACGGCTGAGCTCGTAGGCTGCGACCGCACCTCCCGCACCCGAGCCGATCACCACGACGTCGGCGTCGAGGGTTAGGCCCCGATCTGGAATATCCGCTGGCTCCTGCACGCGGAGCAGTGGGAGGGTCTCAGCTGCCCTCGGTGCGCGGCTCACGGCGCCTCCCTCACTGCTGTGACCGCGACCGGCATAGGGGCGTTTCCGAGCTTGGGGGTCTTCGCCTCGTCCGAGATGGGCCCCTTGAAGCCGACGCGACGTCCAGCTTCGTCGTCCTGCAGATAGCCGACCGTGATGAGCCGCTTGATCAGAACGACAATGCCACGCTGCGTCTCGAAGCCTCCTTCCCACTTCCGAATGTAGGCGAGCCTGTCGTTCGGACCGAGCTTGGTGAAGGGTCGGAGGTGGAAGCCAATCAGGAATGGCCCGAGGTTGAAGAGCTTTAGCCCGGCATGGATGTCCCCGACCGTCGGCGGATCGACGAACGAAAGGGTGCGCTCGATATGGTCCACGTACGCAACCTCGGAGAGCGGCTTGAGTTCGGTGCCCCCCGTCGGGAGATAGACCTCGGCGAATCGCTCGAACATGAGCCGCTCCTCGGGTGTCAGCTTCGCCGCCGCGACGCCCGCGGGCGAGGGGGTGCCTTTGCAGGCCGGGAGGACCATCGTCCCGACGCCCGACAGCAGCCCAAGTCTTGTAAAGGTTCGACGAGTGAGTTTCATGCGAGGCTCCTATCCCGCTTCCACGAGTCGATTGCTGTCGTCTTGGTCCCACTCATATAGACTGCCCCCTCGGTCACCGTATGCTGCGCCTTCAGGTCGCTGTCTACCCGAAGGTTGTCGACAGCGGGTCCGCTACTGGACTGGATAGACGTTGACGTGGGCTTCGTCGTCTTGGGAGGCGAGGACGGCGCCGGTGATGATCGAGCTCTCTTAGCCCATGGGGACCATGTCGAGAACCGAATTGCGCGGTATTAAATGTTATGTCGCGTGGTGCGCGCCGCGGACAGCCTCTTTGAATTCGCTATGCTCACGCTCGACTCCACTCCGTCGCCCTGCATCTCACAACTCCCTTTCTTCGTTGGAACGGCCTCGTTCCCGCTCTCGTCGGCGTAGAAGTCGAATCGCACGGGCGTCGCGGTGTGCGGCGCGACTCGCGACGAAATGACGCCATGTGCCGGGGTGCGGAGTCTTCTGAATCGCCCTCCGTTGGACTGCGAGCGTCCGCTTGAGGGCCCGGGATTCGATGGCTTGGCGGAGCGCCAGTTGTTGTGAAACGCGCTTTCCGTCGCGGTTCGACAGGGGTAGGGCGGCGAGAAGGCGTCGCTGGTGTCGATACTTCTCCTCGTTCCCCTAGTCCAACTACGACTTCTCCACGTAGGGGTGTTTGAAGGGCGGATCTAGACCGCTGACACCAAACCCCAAACATGATGTTCAGGATCAGCTCGAAGAAAAAGATGGTGCTCTATCGTCGCCGCCGCAGTAGCGCTGCCAGAACGAGGAGGACGAGCCACCCGCCGGGTTGGCTCTGGCCTTGCACCGCGCAGCCGCCGGAGTCGCCCGTGCCCCCCGGCGGCCCCAAGCTTGGCACGCCGCCATCCGAGGGGAGCGGTGCCACACTGCCGTCGTGCCACTCGTAGGCGCCCACGTCGACGCCGTCCCCTTGCGGGCGAGGGATGAGGTCTCGGTCCAGCTCGGGAGCACCGGTCGTCGTCCCGGTGTCGACGGCGGCCGCGTCCTCGCGCAGGTGAAGGTCGGAGTTGTTGAAGTCCACGAAAAACGCCGCCGTCTCATCCATGCTGAACGTGATGTTGTTTTCCTCGATCACTTGCTCGGAGTTGTTGAGCGCGGTGGTCAGATTGTTGCGCACGACGCACCCCGTCGGGGCGGTGCCGTTCTTGTGGTCATCGATGCTGATCCATGGAGGGCCAGGCCGCTCCTGGTTGAGGTCGACCACGGTGTTATTGGTGATGGTGGAGTTGCGCGCACCTAACAGCGTGATGCCGTGCCAGTGGTCCGTGACCACCACGTTGTTCTCGACTACCCAGTCTACGAAGGTGCCGTCGAAGCACCCGATCCCCTGCAAGGTTCCGCGGTGCGGCTGGTTAGGATCCTCGTAGTTGATGAAGGTATTCCCGCGCAACACGATGCCGACGACCTCGCCTGTCCCGACTCCGCCATCGCCGACCGACCACGACTGAAAACCGTCATCGTGGTGATCGTCTACGGCGTAGCAATTCTTCACGGTGTTGTATTGAAACACGGAGTGGTCGCCGAGCCCGCGAAGCCCGTCGCGCGAGAAGTTCTCGATGAGGTTGCCCTCGACTAGGGAGTGGTCGGCAGAGACGCTGATGCCGTAGCCGACGTTCATGAGCAGGTTGTTGCGAATGGTCATCCGCGTCCCATCCACGCTGATGCCGCTACTTGCTCTGTTGATCCAGTCCTGGGCGCTCCAGTTCGAGGCGTCCGCAGTGGACATCAGCACGCAGGCTTCAACGCGCACTCCTTCGCTGTTGCCGTCGACGTCGATCAGGTAGCCCGCGTTCTCGCCCCTGACGTGCAGCCCACGTAAGGCCCAGGCTGAGCTATCGCGAACCAGAACGGACGTGAACAGTGGCTCCTGCTCGTTCGCGGCGGCGATCGTGATCGTGTCGGTGTTGTTGGCGGATTCAATCCTGAGCTCACCATAGTCGCCCGACATCAGCCAAACCGTATCGCCCGCGGCGACGTCGCCCGCGTCAATGGCGTCCTGCAGCGAGGGCCCACGGATTGCTCTCGCTTCCGTCTCCTGCGCTCCCCGCGCTCGGGTCAACGTAGTATTCCGCGGCGTCGGCACTCGTCACCGCCGACAGAAAGAGCGTGGTCGCAACCACAAACATGCCCGTTCTCGCCATCGTGCGCTCCTTGCTACGTGCCCCCAGTCGAAGCAGACGTACTCTCAGCGTAGAATCGCTCTGTGCGACTTGCCACCATTTCACCACTCGAGTCTGGAATCCCCCGGCTGAACCGTCGTGGATCGCGCTAGGGCACGCTGAAGCTCACCTTCGCCGTCGCCGCGTCCTTTTGGGATGTCATCATCGAATAGCGTGATCAGTCCTCGTCGGGGGTATGCGGCGCGATGGACCCCACAACTTCCAAGCCGGACACGCACCGCTCACCCACCCGTCGGGTCCAGATGACGCGCGCGCGTTTAAGGATCATTCGGCCCGTGTGAGTCGTGATGCGCAGATCACACAGCGTGCCCGCGGCGAGCCAGTCGTCGAGCGAGAGCTGGATGCCGGTGCCGCTTACATCGAGGGCCGAGGCGATCCCTTGGATCGGCGACAAGATCTCGATCTCCGCATCCGAAGGCCGACGGTGCTTGCGGCGCCGCTCGTCCGCCCCAACAGCAGGACGAACCTCGGAGTTCTTGGGTATCGGAGGCGGCCGATTCGAGTGTTTGTCGTTCTTAGAGCTCATGCTTTCGCCGCGGAGTCGTCTGGTTGAGTCGACGATCTAGAGTTGAGTCGACGATGTAGAGCCTCATCATGCCGACCTCAAGGGCCGGCGGTGACGATTAGCCCAATAACCGTTCCTCAGCTTGAACGGTCCGTCCATGGATCTTTACCGCGATCTCTTGCGCGCTCGGCAAGCTCCTGCGCGGAACGTGGGCCGCACTTCAGGCGACGCAAGGAATCCGTGAACTCGAGAGCGGCAGCGCTGCGGAGTGAAAGCCTCGCCGTTTCGCACTAGACCTCCAATCGTTCCTTGATGTTCTGCATCGACAGGTCGGCCTCCCTTTGATTCCGCTTGAGCACTAGCTGTTCGGCCAGCTTCCCCAATACGGGAACCGGGATGGTGTAGTCTGAGCTATCACGAACCAGAACGGACGTGAACAGCGGCTCCTGCTCGTTCGCGGCGGCGATCGTGATCGTGTCGGTGTTGTTGGCGGATTCAATGCTGAGCTCACCATAGTCGCCCGACATCAGCCAAACCGTATCGCCCGCGGCGACGTCGCCCGCGTCAATGGCGTCCTGCAGCGAGGCCCACGGATTGCTCTCGCTTCCGTCTCCGGCGCTCCCCGCGCTCGGGTCAACGTAGTATTCCGCGGCGTCGGCACTCGTCACCGCCGACAGAAAGAGCGTGGTCGCAACCACAAACATGCCCGTTCTCACCATCGTGCGCTCCTTGCTACGTGCCCCCAGTCGAAGCAGACGTACTCTCAGCGTAGAATCGCTCTGTGCGACTTGCCACCATTTCACCACTCGAGTCTGGAATCCCCCGGCTGAACCGTCGTGGATCGCGCTAGGGCACGCTGAAGCTAAGCTTCGCCGTCGCCGCGTCCTTTTGGGACGTCATCATCGAATACCGTGATCAGTCCTCGTCGGAGGTGTGCGGCGCGATCGACCCCACGACTTCCAAACCAGACACGCAGCGTTTCCCCTCCCGCCGCGTCCAGATGACCCGCACGCGCTTATGCATCGTTCCGCCCGAGTGAGTCGTGATGCGCAGGTCACACAGGGTGCCAGCGGAGAGCCAGTGGTCGAGCGAGAGCTGTATGCCGGTTTTGCTCACATCGACGGCCGACGCGACCTGCTGGACCGGCGACAAGATCTCCACCTCGGCATCTGAATCCCACCGGTCCGCGCGACGCCGTTCGTCTTCTCCGGCAGCAGGGCGAAGCTTAGAGTCCTTGCCTATCGGAGGCGGCCGATTCGAATGTCTGCGTTTTTTGGAATTCATGCTGCCCGCGGAGTCGCACGGTGCAGACGGCGACCTAGAGTTGCATCATGGCGACTTCAAGGGCCGAAGTCGATGACGCGCGCCATGACCATTGCTCAGCTTGAATGGTCGGTCGATGGGTCCCGGCGCAAGCCTCTTTTGGCTCGGGCCATCTGAGCTCTCTCGGACTATCCGGGCACCCTGGAACCAATTGATGGGTCTTTTTTCCGGGGTTCGCTTCTCAGCGCTGGCGCTCTTCCGTAACTTCCAACCCTCGCTCCTCTGCCAGTTGGGCCAGCCGCTCTTGTGCGCCCCTGGTGCCGAGCAGCCTAACGCGCTTCGTTCCGAACCGTTGTTTGGCGACCGTCACGAGCTGCTCGAGCGCTTCATCGCGGGAATCCCCAAGTAGCTCGATTGCTCCCGCCGACTCACGGAGGCGTATACCACCCGGCAGGTTGTGAACGATGTTGCCCCGACTCGTGCGCGAGCCACGAGAGGGCAGGGCGCGAAGATGGCTATCATCGCCCTTGATTGCCGCTCCTCGCAGTTGCCGAGTGAGCCGCCGCATAGCCCTCTGGTCTCCTCGGGCGGCCCGTGCGGCCAAGAACTCCTTCCAGGACCCGGGGTGGCCTTTAACACTCATGGACCGCCATCCCTTGATCTTCACGCCAAGCTTTCGCTCAGCAGCCTTCCTCTCGAAAGAGAGCAGCCTGTAGAGTTTGCGTTTGTCCGTCCCAGAGACGGGCATGGCGGCAATGGCGTGATGTCTCAACTTGAAGCGCCGTCTGTGCTTAGCTCGGGCCACGTCGATCTTCGATGACAACGCATCGCGTAGCTCCTGACGCCGAATCCGTGCGACGCCGAGCGCATCCTGATAGTCGCGCCATAACTGGTCCTCACGCAGGGGTCCCAGCGACTCGGGTCGATACGCCTGTTGTTTCACTGTCGTGACATGCTCCGCGGAAGGGCCTTCAACGAAATCTCCGAAGCGCTCGCAGAGCCTTCGTTTGGACCATTGGCGCCCAAGTGATGAGGCCTTGCACGCTAGGTTCCCTCGCGACACGTCGACGACAGCTAAGCCGTTGCCGCGCCTAACCACTCGCACGCCGTGCAACGCCAATCGCGCGTGGAGCTCCTCCCAGTCCGAGACGGTTCCTAGGTCGATCGCCTCACCGATCCTACTCCTCGCCCAGCGCGCGAAGCTCTCTACCCCTCGCGCCGTCTCAAACTGCCTCGAGGCGTAGCTCTGTGCGGTGCGCCGCTTCCCCGGGGAGCGGTCGACCCGGTGAAGATCGAGCTCGTTCTCGAGCTCGCTGGCGAGAGCCATGAAGTTCTCGATATCTTTCCAAGGGTGGTGAATCCTGAGCGTCCCTGGATGAATCTTGTTCACCGCCACATGGACGTGCTCGTGCTCTTGGTCACTGTGGCGTGCCGCAATGTACTGGTGCTCCGAAAGACCCGCCGCAGCGACGGCTCGACGCACAACGTCCGCTAGCTCGCGATCGCCGAGTGTTCGGTCCTCGGGGTGAAGTGAGATGACCATGTGATAGGTCTTATTGCTCGTCGCGCGCGCGTTGCGCCTCTGGTAGGCCTCGACGACGCGGATGGCGCTCTCGCTATCTTCGCGGCGCTCCACGCCCCCGAGATTGCCCGCCATGTACCAAGTGCATCGCTCCGTGCCCTTACCCTCGAGCATGTAGCGAACGAGTCCCCGAAAGCGCGGCTTGGCCGATGCGACGGCCTTGTGCTTCCAGGTCTTCGGTTCGATGATCACACGTGCTCCGCGAGCCGACCGATCAATGGACGCAGCTTGGCGCTAGTGCGTTCAATGGCCGCGAGCGTATGCCGCAGCGCGGCTTTGTCGACGCCGTTGCTGAGCGCGAGCTTCAGGAGCCCTCCGAGTCGATTCTGATCCGCCTGCACCTTCTGAATCCGGGCAAGTCCTTCGAATGCCTCCCAGCTCGGGATGTTGGCGTCGAGAATCGCCCGCCTCAGAACCTCGTTTCGGTCGAGCCCGCTGCTTCGACAAAGCGCCTCGAGTTGCTCGATGTGCTCGTCGCCAAGACGAACCGTGACTCGATACTGGAACCGCTTCGGTCTCCCCACGGTTCAAGAGAATAGGGAGCGCGATCGCCTTGTCCAGCAAGAACGTCACTTCACACGCGCGAATAAGCCGAAGGCGTTGAGCGCGCAATCCACGTGACCGATCACGCGATCAGCGAGTGAGGGCGCGTGCAGTTTTGGTGTCTGCCAAAACTATGCCTTGCCGCAGCCAAGCAGGGTCCCTTCAGCACACTTCCGTAAAACCAACTGAGACCCTCTGAGACTCGCCGGAATCGAGTGCGCCAGAAAAAAACTCAGCGCACCTGCTCGCAACTGTCCGCGACGGACCGCAACTCAGTACCACCTAGTCTCGGCGAGTTGCTCAGGATCACAACGGCGCGCGTACGATTTCCTTCAATCGCACCGCTGTGCAAGGCATTGCAGCCAATCTCACTTCGGGCTGAACCGAGAGGGGAAAAAAAGTTCGCTCTTTGAGAATACTTTTGGCTCCCAAAACCGATAACCAGGGTGTGAGCGAAAGAACCCACTCAGATCACCGGCCGGCGGAACCTCCCGAGGACGAATCGTACGCCTGCTTCCTGAAACGCAAGGACGAGATCGAAGGATGGCTTCGGTCCGGCTATTCGATCAAAGGCGTCTGGGCCGCGTGCCGACGCGCGTCGCCACCCTTTCGAGGCTCGTACCAGACGTTCTGGCGGTACTGCCGAAAGCATGACCTCAGCCTGCCGCGGGGCACGCCTGTAGCGACGTCGTTGCAGCCACCCGCCGAAACGGAACCCGCTCCCAAGGCTTCGCCAGCGGTAGCGACCTCTCGAACGGTTTGGCCAAGGCTGACGGAGAAGCCCCGGGAGTTCGTCCCGAGGACGGAGGAATAGAGATGAAGGAGTTTCACTGCATCCTGCAAACCAAGGGCGGCATCGGGAAGTCCGTGGCCGCAGCCTGGCTCGCCCAATACTTTCTCGACCAGGGTAGGGAGGTCGTCGCCATCGAGTGCGACCAGTCCAACCGGACCCTGTCTCGGTATGAGCGACTTCAGACCGAGCGACTGGATCTCCTCGATAAGGACCAACAGATCGACCGTCGGCGCTTCGACGCTCTCATGGAGCGCCTGGTCGAGGACGACGATCCGATCCTCATCATGGACAACGGCCAAGCCTCATTCGTCCCGCTCACTCGCTACCTCGTCGAGTGCGAGGCCCTCGCACTCCTTAGGGAAGCGGGCCGCCAGTCGTTCGTCCATTGTGTGGTCACCGGCGGGCAGCTTGGTCCCTCGACCCTGAGTGGACTCGAGCAGGTCCTGGGCGCGCTCGCGGACAGCGCGGAGATCGTCGTGTGGCGAAACGCCCACTTCGGTCCCATCGACGAAGAGGCCTATCAGAAAATCGTCGCTGCGAGCGGAACCGAGCTCCCGGAGCCGGTCCACCTCGAACGCTGGTCCCAGCCGTTCGAGGATGACGTTCAGGACATGCTTCAGAGGTTCCTCACCTTCGAGGAGGCCATTCAGTCTCCCGACCTCGGCCTCATGACGCGGCAACGTCTCGCGATGG
>PVMK01115301.1_pt1 | contig 13023 bp, 8 predicted proteins | sample 1853481 | NCBI WGS metagenome assembly PVMK01 (sample SAMN08533507, study PRJNA380276) | Marine sediment metagenome, whole genome shotgun sequencing project.
ATCATCATCGCCGACAGTGCCGGTGCGGCAGTTTCTGCCGCCTGGTCGGAGACAACCAGTTTCATCATGTCATCCAGGTAGGATCGACCCAGGGTGTCGATAGAGCCAATCAGGATGGCGCTGTAGAAGGCGCCCTTGATGGAGCCGATGCCGCCGACGATAACTACCACGAATGCCACGATGATAATTTCATTGCCCATGCCGATACTTGCATCGGTGATGGGTGCAATCAGCATGCCGGCGAAACCCGCCATGGCAGCGCCGATGGAAAAAACCACCAGGTAGAGGCGATCAATGTTGACACCCAACGCGGTTATCATGGTGCGATTGGATGCGCCGGCACGAATCAGCATTCCGAGACGGGAGCGCGTAACCAGGAAATACAGGCCCACTGCCACCCCCAGGCCGGCCAGGATAATCAGCAATCGGTAGCTGGGAATGACGAAACTGGCGATGACAACCTGGCCATTAAGCCATTCCGGCAGGGGAATGGTTGCACCCGCCGATCCCCAGATAATATGCGCCAGGGTATCGAACACCAGGATTAGCCCGAAGGTCGCCAGCACATGGTCGAGATGGTCATTCCGGTACAGTCTCCTGGCGATAAACCGTTCGACCAGGGCACCCACCACGAATACCACAATCACCGCCACCACAATGGACACTATCAGTGACCCGGTTTTCTCCACCAGGCTGGCGCAGACGAGGGCGCCGATCATGTAGAACGAACCGTGAGACAGGTTGATGAAGTCCATAATCCCGAAAATCAGGGTCAGACCCGACGCCAACAGGAACAGCAGCAGGCCCAGCTGCAGGCCGTTAAGCAGCTGTGCAATTAACAGGTGCCAGTCCATGGTGAATTACCGGGGTAGGAAAAATACTGCGCTGTTAAAAAGATCGCACGGTAACAGCCGTGCGATCTTTAACGGTTACAGGAAACTCAGTGCGGGACTACATCGAGCACTCGGCCGCGTAGGTGTCCTGGTGGTTTTCATATATGGTACTGACCACGCTGGTTGTCCAGTTGCCATCCGCATCGACAACCACTTCCCGCAAGTAGAAATTCTGAATCGGGAGATGGTTGTTGCCGTAGCTGTAGGAACCACGGATAGAATCGAAATCCGCTTTTTCCATGGCAGCACGTAACGCATCCTGGTCATCCAGGTTTCCGCCGGTTGCTTCCAGAGCGCTGTTGATGAGCATGATGGTGTCATAGGACTGGGCGGCATAAAAAGACGGGTAACTGCCATGGGCGGCCTTGAAATCACCTACGAATTTCTTGTTGGCAGCATTATCCAGATCGGGTGCCCAGAACATGGTGCTCTTGGATCCCATAACCCCTTTCATGTTGGCCGACTGGAATTTCGGCAACGAAATGGAATCAACAGTAAACACGCTGTACAACGGCAAGATGTCTTTCAGGCCGGCCTGCTGGTACTGCTTGATGAATGCACCGCCTGCGCTTCCCGGGTAGAAAATAAACAGGCCATCTGCACCGGAAGCCTTGGCCTTGGCAAGTTCCGCGGAAAAGTCGAGCTGCTTGTCCTTGCCCCATTTGGTCATATCCCTGCCAATGATTTCTCCGGTAAAGGTCCGCTCTACCCCCGCGACCATGTTCTTGCCTGCAGCATAATTGGGCGCTATTACGTAAAGTGACTTGATCCCCTCGAAATTGAATACTTCGCCCATGGCCATGGGGGTCTGGTCATTCTGCCAGGAAGTGGAAAAGAAGTTGGGGTGGCAGCCCTTGCCAGCAAGCCGGGACGGGCCAGCATTAGAGCTGATCAGGAATTTGCCGGAGTCCAGCACCGATTTGCTTGCGGCCAGTAAAACGTGAGACCAGATAAACCCGGCAACGAAATCAACATCGTCTTTCTTGACCAGCTTGTCTGCTTTCTGCTTACCGATTTCAGGCTTGAAGCCGTCATCTTCAAAAAACATTTCGATATCCTTGCCGGCCATTTTCCCGCCAAGATGTTCTACCGCCAGGTTCACAGCTTTCTGCATATCCTCACCGATAACCCCGGCCGGGGTGGTCAGCGTGGTTACAAAACCGATTTTCACGCTATCGGTGAAACCGGTGACCGGCAAACTGGCTACGGATGCGGCCACAAGGGTTGCCGCCAATAGCTGTTTTTTAATTGTCATGTCATATCTCCAATGTATTGTTGTAAACCATCAATCCCGTCCAGGGTTTCGCCGTCTTGTGGCAACTAGCCAGGATTTCACTTGATACCTCTATTTATATTTTGCTTGCAGCAACACCATACCTGCAAACCCGTATATTTCGAATTTTGATTATTTTAACCCGAACCGCCGGTCGACGTACGCCCCGAAGGAATGTTTCGTGGAATTTTGCAGAGCTGAATTGTATGACCTGGAACCCGGGCTGACAATGATTCGCACATTGCCGAAAACTTTCAACTCTTCAGGAATACCCGTGCTCCCATACGACGGATATTCCAATTTTACTATCGAGGGGCTGGCATATACTCTCTGTAGAAGTCGTTTCCATCCAATTTCCTTCTTCCCCAAATTTCTATTTGCAAACAGGAGAAGGGGTTTGGTGAAACTGGTGTGAAACGCTGCTAAACAGATATGGTGACAGTTACCTTATCTCTCAGCGATTCCGAATATTTGAGGTAACTGTCACTTTTATCTTTGTATCTTCTATACCAGGCTGATCCGCTGTGGCCGGTTTGCTCTGGAACGTCGTCCATAATAGAAATTACTTCACACCGACTTCAGCGAAATATCTCGAATATGCGTCCAAATGTTGTTCATGTACGAATGGATAGGTTCTTTTGACATAATCCAGATTGAACGCGGGCATCGCCTTTTGCAACTTCGAATATTCTTGTTTTGCCTCAGTCATTTCACCTGCCGCCACAAGGGCCGCTATAAATCGCTGCCGACCACGCGAATATCCTGGATCAGCCTCCATGGATTTGCGGGAGTACTCAACTGCCTCGACCGCATTTCCGCTGAGAAGCAAGCAAGTTGACAGATCTCCATACAGAACCGACAAAGCCGGAGCATGGGGATCCAATGCCATCATGTATTTGCATTGTTCAACCGCTTCATCAAATTTTCCGCCAAATTCCAGACTGCATACCAGATAGTGGCGGGACACTATGTCAGAAGGATTCATATCCAGAGATTTGCGCGCTGTTACCTCACCACCAGGAATATCGTGTTGTCCAAAAACCTGAATGATCGAAGTGGTGGCCATTGCCCTGTAATTTGTGCTATCAAGATCAACTGCCTCCTTCGCCCGACGCATAGCACTTTCGCCTGATTTTACCGGGTCGCCTGACCAACTGTTGATTGCGTCGTGCCAGTGGCAGGTGGCAATCCCACTTATCGCGTCGCTGGAATTCGGGTCGCGCGCGGCGATCTCACGAAATATTGCCATTGCGGTCATATTGTCTTCTTTTGTGCCGAAGGCATGCCCACTTTGGAATTTGGTGACCCGCGCCTTGTGTAACATTTCCCAAACCGACAGTTCCGACGGTTTCTGGCGATAAAGCCTGACGCTTTCTGCCCGACTGATTTCCGGCTCGACCAGGCGCGCTATGTCATCGCTAATTTTGTCCTGTATTTCAAATACATCATCCCTATTCCCTTCGAAATGCTGAGACCAAATCTGTTGCCCTGTTGCGGCGTCGCAAAGTTCGGCCGTTACGCGTAAACGCGACCCGCTTCGCCGGACCGAACCATCTATAACATATCTTGCGCCAATTTCATTCGAAATAATATCCATTGCGCCGGGTGCATCGCGATAGTGACTTGTCGTGTATCGCCCAATGACAGGAAACCATCGCCAGGCGGCCAATCCGTTCACAACGTCTTCGGTAATTCCGTCCGTGAAGAATACGTCGTCATCTTCACAGCTCAGGCAGCGAAATGGTAATACTGCGACTGCTGCTCTACCGCTAAACAGGTCACTCAAAGCGGATGCAGGTACTGTTGCATTGCTCGCTCGGTTAACGGTTTGCGAGGTGAAATTTTCTTCCGGTGCGGGGATTTTTTCGCCGGGTTCGAGCGTTGCCACATATACCCTAACCGGTTGATCGAATCCCTTTAGATTCTGCTCACCCAAGTTCTCGAACTTAAAAGGCATTCGAGTTGGTACTATCTCAGAAACCGACCCCTGCACCACAACGCCACCGGAATTGGCTAACTGTTCTAGTCGCTGCGCCAAAATCACGCCAGCTCCAGTAATTGTGTTGTCAGCAATGATTACCTCTCCCAAGCTAATCCCGATCCTTAAATTCGGTTGGATATTGTCACTCAGTGTCGAATTAAACTCATCATTTAAGGCCTGAAAAGCGAGCGCTGCAGCTACAGCATCGGAAGTACGTTCAAATTCTGCAACGAGTGCGTCGCCACGAATTTCGTGTGAGATTCCCCCATATGCTCTTATCGTTTCAGAAAAACGCTCAAAAACACCGTGGATGCGCTCATGTGTAATTGCTTCGTTTTGTTGGACGAGCGCCGTGGAGCCGACCACATCGGCATGGAGGATAACTGCTAGTTTTCGCGGTAATTGCTTTTCCATTCTTACATACCTCTTGGCGGTGGGCATGCACTGTGAATATTACCATAAATTGTTGTAGGCGATTTGTGAGAGTCCGTTATTGGCTAACTACAGCCAATGAAGCGATGTGCCTGAATGGCTCTTCAGGGCAATAAGCGGAAGTTTTTTCCTAATCCCTGATAGGCAGCTTTCTCAACAGCGGCCATTCACTGGGATTTTATAGGAGTCCCCTATATACTCATTGCAGCCGCTCGCTGTGTTCGTTCTTGATTCAATTTTTAGCAACCTTCTTTGGTGTCACACTCCCCCTCCCATTAGGGCAGCCGCACATAAGTACTGAAGAATGGGAGTATATAAGCAGAGAATTAGTGCGCCTACACCTGCGGCGTCCTCGTTATTGTTAGAAATAGAAGGGATGCAATCGGAATCCAGCGAACATAGTTGGACCCTCGCTAATTGATGTTCCTGATCGGCCGCCTTCTGATACAGGACTGTGGCTTCCACGATGTCCTTCGAAATGCCTCCCACCCCTTCCTGGTACATAATACCCAGCGCAAACTGGGCCTGTGCATGGCCCTGATCTGCACTTTTACGGAACCATCGGGCTGCTTCGGCAAGATCCTGCTCAACGAAGCCTTCATCGGCAGGTTGTAACTGAGCCATAGAGAAATACCTGTCCAGTTTGAAGAGATTAATCGCTGTCTCTTTTACGCCCCCCACCGGAACTACTTTTCCGTGCATCCGCTGACCAGAAACCGAAAGCTCTCCCTTGTATTTACACCACGCGAAGCCCCAAATCCGAACGTAGTAGCCATAACCAGATGACTGTTTTTCCAGGTTGATTTCGGCATTAGTGCAATCAACGCCCCCTATGCGGTTGCTCTTTAAAATCCGGCCACTGTAGGAATTGTTTTCGTGTTCTGTAATCTCCAACCGTATCCCATTGGTCCCAAATTTGCCTCCCCATATCCCTATGATGGGTCCGCCATTTCGAGGTGATGTGCTATCTGAGGACGCACCGGTCGTTTGTATGAGATTATTAATAGTTTGTGTGCTACCCGATAAATAATATGTCCCCAATTTATACTGTGCTTCGGCGTCCCCATTTTCTGCAGACTCCTTGACTCGTACGAATTCAGCTTGTTTTTTTTCTGCCGCATTCCGTTTTTTTTCTGCCGCATTCCGTTCTACAATTTTCTGTTCTTCCGCTTTTTTTCTCTTTTGTGCTTCTGCCCGCTGTTTGCAACCAACCGGATCGAGTTCACAGTCTAGCTTTTTAAGGGCAATTTTGGCACTGTAGTGCCCCTGCTCAGCAGCCTTTTGATACCAGAACCTGGCTTGTTCCAGATCCTTCTCCACACCGATTCCACTATAGTAGTAACGACCCAATCGGTTTTGTGCAGTCTTGTCTCCCTGCTTGGCCGCTTTTCGATACCAGAATGCAGCCTGTATCGGGTCTTTCTCAACCCCCAGTGCAAGTCCACCATTAGAATAAGCATTTCCCAATCTCCTTTGGGCATCTGCGTTACCCAGCTCGGCTGACTTGGTAATCCAGAACAAAGCCTGTTCCGGGTCTTTTTCGAAGCCGCCGTAGAAATCCACGGAGAGCCGAACCCCCAATATGTACTGGGCCTGTGCATTTCCCTGTTCCGCAGCTTTTTTCATCAATTCCCGCGAAAGACTGAAATCTCTTTTCAGGCAGGTCCCGGAATAATAAATATTAGCCAGGATATACTGCATGCCAGCGTCTCCAGATTCAGCCTGCTGCGTAATATTGGTAATTTCTTCATCAGGATAGCTACAAATCCCTTTTGAGCTGGTTGTACTGGCGCAACCGGATAGTGCCGCTGACACGATCAGAAATGCGGTAACTAGTAATCTGGCTCTTATACACGGATTTGCTGATTTCATTGCATTCTTCCTCTAGTGTGATTGCAGTGTGTTCTCGCTTTCTAAACTGGATACGCATAAATCGGAGTTGAAGCCCGGGGGACTGTACGCTTTAGTGCTTTATATTTAAACTATTACCTTCATAGTATGAATATGTTGAACTTAAAGTACTACTAAATAATACTAATTATGATAACAATGCGATTTTCGAGCTTGAAGAAAGTGTGAAAAACACAGGAAGGGGGGGCAGGTCTTGAATGTTGAATTGTCCGGATCGGGCAATAAGCGGAAGTTTCTCCGTAGTTCGTGTACGTCCGCTTCCTCCAAACCACATATTTTTTGGGTTCTGAAAACTTCCGGGTTATACCGGAGCGGTCATAGTCGTATTAGTTCACGCAACTGTTAATATTTGCTGAATGCTTGAATGGAATTAAGTATAGTGTTTTTCCTATCGCAGCACTTTACAAACAGGAGAGCACAATGATTCAATTAAATGATACTAAAGACAAGTTAGATGTAATCCAACGTCATGCTGAGAAAATTGGCCACTATATGGTCGATCTATTCCAGTATACCGCGCTATTCGTTATTGGTGGGACTATAGTGTGGTCGGGTGTAACCACATATGCGGGATTGATTGCAAAAGGAGCGGCGGAGATTGATGATATTTTGTTATTGTTTATTTTTCTGGAATTGGGTGCAATGGTTGGTATTTATTTTAAAACGAACAGGCTGCCCGTTCAGTTTTTGCTGTACGTCGCAATCACAGTTATGACAAGGTCATTAGCGAGCACGCTCAGCATTTCAGAAATGCCCGACATACGACTGCTTGCTATCACCGGAGGAACGTTAATATTAGCGTTCTCAGTTTGGATTTTGCGTCATGCATCTTGGAAATTCCCTCCGTTCATATCGCATACTGAAATTGACGACAACTCTGAAGCGAGACAAGAATGATAATGGTCCTCTGAGCGCAATAAATGATTGTATGTGTATGGGGACAGACCACGTTTTCCACCGAACGTCGGCTCAGGACAATAAGCGGAAGTTTTTTCCTGATTTATGAGCACCTGCTTTCTCCAAAGCGGCCAAATTTTGGCATCTGAAAATCTTCTGCTATATACTCTTTGCGGTCAATTTCAGATTCCGATTTCCATTCACAGGTTCATAATAATGAAAAATATTCTAACGATAGCATCCTTGCTATTCATTCCGGTTTTAGATCATTTTGGCTTCATATCTTTTGACGGGAGACAGTCGTATACTAACCATTGAACAATTAGACGAGACTAAAAATGAAAAGACTTCATACTTTAAGATTGGTTTTGTTGGCTTGCTTTATGGCATTTTCCGTAACCATTTTTGCTGATGGGATCGTAAGTAAGCTGGTCAATTCTCCTTTGTCTGCTGCCGGCCTGGTAAAAGGAGCCGGTGTCGGTATTAATGTTTACTTGCAATCAGAAGAGGTTCAGGGGATTGAATTTATGGATCCCAATGTCATTGGATACGGCGTTGAACCGGGTGGCCATATAGAAATCGAAATGGGCGGTGGGTACGAACGTATCACCGAAGTTGAACTGGTACAGAAGACCATGATGGTTGTAACGGGTGCGCCCCAGCAGGGCATGCCTGGCAAAGCAGTCGGCTACGAAGTTGGTGAAGGTAGTAATCCCAACATTATCCGTATTACTCCAACAGACCCTGTTGGTCTGGTTGCAGAAAATCTAATGTCACCGGCTCCCGGAGCAAAAAACGACCCCGTTCGTAATAGAGGTATAAAAGTCTTTCATATCGGATTGTTGCAGTCGGCATATCGCAATAGTGGCGACAGTGGATTGGTAACTGTGCGGTTTGTTGATGGTGCCGGTAGCGTCGTTCACGAAGGTTCAGCCAGTATTGAATTCGCCGATGGTGCTGTGCCACAAATTCAGCCGACGAACTTTCCCGATCAAAATCGTAGTCACAATTGGCAGGTTGTTAAATCTGGTGAGACCCTGGGTGTTTCCGTGGATACGGTTCCGATTGCAGCGATGCTTTATGCCAAAGCGGATGGGGCCGACGGCGCAGCCATGGGGCAATCGAAAAAAGGTATTGTCGGTGCGGGTGTCCTTTCAACCCAGGAGCTAAAAGCTTTGGAGTATGAAAAGCCAGAGGCGCTGGCGCGATACAACGGTGGCTTAATTCTCCAGGATTCAAATAACGATGGCCAGCTTGACCCCACAGTCGATCAGATTATCGGCGGCGTAATCGGTAAAGCACCGGAAGGTGCGAACGGGCAGGAAATCCGGAGCTTGGTTGTTCACGGTGCAATAGATCTATCCAAGCCAACAACCGCATACCATGCCAAATTTGGCGGTATTTTCGGTGGAGCGGTCATGTTGTTGCAGTTTACTGCCGGTGACAAGAGCGGTAAATACAGACCTACGCTTGCTCTGCTTTCTGATCCAGCGGATACCAGTAGCGGCGATGGCTCATCTTATACATTTACCATCGTAGTCGAGTAACCAATTTGGCGTTATTTGGATAACAGTGATGTAGGTAGACCGTGTAAAAACCCCTTCTGAATAAACGGGCAAGTACCAAATTTTGAGTTTGTCCTCAAAGGGCAATAAGTGGAAGATTTTTCCTGTCTCCAGATCGTCAGCTTTCTCCTAAGCGGTCGTTGGCTGTGAATTATTGGGAGTCACCACTCAAAGCGGCCATTTACTGGCATTTCCGTGCAATAAAAACCCCGCCGAAGCGGAGTGAAAATATTTACCCCAAGTAGGTCAATTTTGGGTGCAAATTAACATGCACAAACACATCAATGACTTCGCCCATCGATAATACAGCCAGACCGCGTATTGAATGATTTCGGGTGGGAATCGATGGCGTTTGTAAGGATTGGTTCCAATTTTCATCCCAACATTATCGCTCAGCCAAAGTTAACTTGCCAATACCCCTGCCCTGACTCTCCTCCAAATCAGTATCTTGTTACCTGCCAGTCAGTGGAGCCAGCCAAGACATTTGATTTGCCACAATTGACAAATTCTTTGTGGCAAGTCACTTGGGCGCTTGCGAACCTTACTTCATCTCAACGCTAAGCGTCAGCAGGTGGTTAACGAAGTCGATTGTTTCGTTGACATCCACTGGCTTGTAGATCCTGAATGTCCCGTTCCATCCTTCGCCCACAGTGACCGAATAAGGCGTGTCGCAGTTGAAATCGATGGTCATTGTTCCATCACTGTTTTCCAGCATGCGCTTTGTGGCCGATATAGAAATTGTCCTCGGCGATCCAGGATTCGGCGTCGTAGGTGGTCAATGAGAAGAACCCGCCGTTTTCGAATTCAACGATTAGGCTTTGGGGAAGGTGATCGTCTGGCACTTTGCGGCTGAACCCTGCCCGTTTACGGATGCGGTGTATTGCGCATGCTGTGGCGGCAGACCGCCCCATCCCCCGGCTGCGCCATAGTAGTAATCCTTGAAATCGACATCGTCGAAAGTGGCCCCGAACGCCCTTGATGCATCCGCCATCGCGCCGTCGCCGAAGGCTTTGCCACTGAGGTGCTCTGTATTCTGCCTGTCGCGGAAAGCCACGACCTCGGCGGCGTCGAAGCCCTTTGATTGGTAAGGTCTGGCCGATTCCGCAGTCTATGACCATTGATCGCTGCGCGGCTTTGGTTTCCGCCATGTCATCGCTGATCTGCGTGCGCGCCAGAATATAGATGTATTCGCCATCCGTGAGATCGTCCGGTGTCAGCGCGACTGACTCCCCGGCGTAGATAACGCCATGTGTCAGATGGTTTTCGTCCATGTAGTGGATCAGCTGCAACGCGCCATTTTCCCGTTTCGGGATCGACAGGGTCGCCCCCTCGGACACGTCAACCAGTGCCAGCGAATACACCACGTCGGCATTGGAACGGATGATCGTCTGATTGTCCTTCGTGGCCTGATCGTTGTGCGTCCATGTGTTGATCGGAGCCTGCGCTTGCTGGCCTGCAAAGTTCCAGTCGGTTTCTGCCACGACATAGTTTTCAGGCGTCACCGGACGCGATGTTTCCTCGATTTCCGGCAGAACATATGCCTTGAACGCTTCGACATCAGGCCGGTACGCACGCATCAAAAACGACCAGTTGTTATCGGGAGTGTAGAGGTAATTCTGCCCGGCGACCTGACATTCCGGCCCACCGAAATGCACTGTAAATGAGCCATCATCGTTGATCAGCGCGCCCTGCCCACTCGAAACAATATTGCTCTCGTTCGACATCAGGTATTTGTCTTGTCCGTAGGCGGTGATCGAAAAGAATTCCTTGGCGGGAACGGGCGGGTATGTCGCCACATAGCATTTGCCGCCCATCACACCTGCCTTGGCATACGGCAGATACATGGCGTATTCCTCTTTCGACAGCCCCAACGCACCGGCAGTGACATAGGTGAATTTCTCCCAGTCTGTTACCTCCGACGTGTGTTCAACCATCACACCAAACGTATCTTCGAGCCGGTCGTATTCCGCTATCAACGCCTTGCGAACTTTCAACATCGCCTCAAGGTCCGGGCGTTCGATCTCCGCATCGTTCTTCGCGCCGATGATCTGATATTGCGGTTGCAGGGTTTCGATTACGTATTTCACGTCTTCCGGTGTGCCGTCAGTGCCCATCCGAATGCCGACGCCTACGAATTCCGACTCAAACTGATCCGGTGTGAATGAGTATTTACCGCCACCAAAGAGATAAAAGGGCATTACATGGTTTTCGTCCCCAATTTGGATCGAGAGGAAACGATCAGCTCCCACATCGGGCATCACCAGTTCAAAACCCTCGGAAACATTCACCGAGGAGACCGAATAAATCGTGTCGTTGTTCGGGCTGACAACCCACCTGTCGTCTTTATCGGAAAGCCCTTGAAAGTGGAACCACTGGTTGACGCCAACGCGGTCGATGAAATCGCCAAAAAAAGCTCGGGACTCTGCCTGAATAAATTCTTTTGCGGTCATGCCGTAATTCACGGGATCGGTATTCCAGTTCGACGAGTCGATTTTGTCAATGCTTCCTGCCCATGCGCTCTGCGAGGCGACAATAACCAAGCCTGTGAAAACTCCGGATAGAACTCGTGAAAATGGTGTCATCGTTAATTCCTCTTTCCTGCCAGCGGGATCGCACAATCTAGTATTTCCGAATGCACCGTTCGATCTTCAGCTGATTAGCCGCTTTTTCGAAGTCGAATAATAGCGTAGTTTCGGTATTGGCAAGTTAACTTTTGACCTGCTACCAATTAATCGCAATATGATCTTTAAACTGCCGCTGCCTGTCTCCAGGACAACATTGCCCCTTGTCTGAGTAATCGATAGTGTATGGCTGAAAGCAGGTGACGGCCCAGATTGAATAAATTGTAAACTGCTGCATGGATACTTAAGAATCGTTGCGCCTGTCGGGGTGATTTGAATCGACGCACTCCCCTCTCCCGTACTCGAGTTGGTTGATGCGAAAGTTCAGCACGATTATTCGCATATTGGCTGGTATCATGAATGACGTCAGGCATCAACTCTCGATGGGCAACCCCATAGCTTCTCAGTTTATCCGTGACAATCTGTCTTGGTTCTCCCTCGTTTGATTTGATCAGCCGCTTGAAAAATTGTTTCGCAGCAGCACCATCTCGGCAATGAGGGATCGTTCTATTTGATTTTTCGCCAGCTGCGATTGGGTGAAGCCTTTGGATTCCAACCGTGATACGGATGTCGGTCCACCAGCTCTGGCACCCGGAAGATAAGAACCAAGATCGCTCCGGCTACGAAGCCACCGATATGTGCCCAGAATGCGACGCCACCGCCTTGGGCGCCAATTGACCCGATACCGCCCAGCAGTTGGAGCAAAAACCAATAACCGAGCATCCAGATAGCGGGTATCGCGAAGGTGGTTACAAAAAAGCCCAGAAATATCAGCATATGCACCTTTACTTTGGGGTAAAGCAGGATATAGGCGCCCATCACTCCGCCGATGGCGCCGGAGGCCCCCACCATTGGAACACCGGATAGGGGATTTGAGGCGATTTGGATCAACGCTGCGGCGATTCCGCAGAGCAAATAAAATGCAACGAAGCGCCCGTGTCCCATGGAATCTTCGACATTATTTCCAAAAATCCACATGAACCACATGTTGCCAATGATATGCATCCAGCCGCCGTGCATGAACATGGAGGTAATAACCGTGTGGGTCGCGCTGCCCCCGGTGATGAGGCACTGGGTGTTTGGGCCGATGGCGTATCCGGAGCCTACCGGCAAGGTGCCCAGCAGATCACCGGGTATCAGGCCCAGGGTACACACGGAACTGGCTAGGGCAGGCTGAGATCCCATGCCTTGTATCAACACCCAGGCTGCAACGTTTAGGGCAATGATACAGTAGGTGGCGTAGGGTGTCAGGAAGTGAGGGTTGTCGTCACGAATCGGAAACATAGTGTAAGGCCAAGTCCGGCTGCAGCATGAAAGGAAGGCAAAACATGGGTGCTGATTATGCTTGAATTGAAAACAATTGAATTATGCACGAAACTCGGAGTATCAGAAGGAGCAGTAACCTATTGTCGTCAATCGTGTGGTACAAGGTGCTGAGAATTCGCCCGAT
>PVMK01116551.1_pt1 | contig 13019 bp, 13 predicted proteins | sample 1853481 | NCBI WGS metagenome assembly PVMK01 (sample SAMN08533507, study PRJNA380276) | Marine sediment metagenome, whole genome shotgun sequencing project.
CCATCCATCCCGCGATAATGTGAAGATAAAAGCCTTCCGGCCGCAGTTGCATGATATGGTCATGACCCTAATTGAGTCATAACTCAATTAGGGTCATAATTTCTCTTGTAATTACAGAATAATTTTGATTGCATTTAAAATTTTATTGGTGATAAAATATAAGTTTAAAATCAACAGATCAAAAACAGTAAATAAAAATATTGGATGGGCACAAAGCCTTGTGTCTTAAACAGAGGTGCTATGAACCTATTTATAGATAAAATTTTGGGCGCATTTTCCACTGACCTGGCTATTGATCTCGGAACCGCCAATACACTTGTTTATGTTAAAGGTAAAGGTATTGTATTAAATGAACCTTCAGTGGTTGCGGTTCGCACTGACAACCGCATGAAAAACCGTGTACTGGCCGTCGGCGTTGAAGCCAGGAATATGTTAGGGAGAACTCCCGGTCATATTGTGGCCATTCGTCCTATGCGTGATGGTGTGATCGCTGATTTTGAAGTTACCGAAGCGATGCTCCGGTATTTTATTCGACAAGTGCACAACAGGCGCAGATTGGTCAGACCCAGAATCATCATTGCTGTCCCTTCTGGTATTACTCAGGTGGAGATGCGTGCTGTCAGGGAATCGGCGGAATCGGCAGGAGCCCGTGAAGTATTTCTGATTGAAGAGCCCATGGCCGCCGCAATTGGGGCCGGACTGCCGATTACTGAACCTATATGTAATATGGTAGTTGATATCGGCGGCGGCACGACCGAAGTCGCCGTGATTTCTCTGGCGGGGATCGTTTACAGTAGATCTATCCGGGTGGCCGGTGACAAAATGGATACAGCCATCATCCAGTATATCAAGCGGAAATATAACCTTTTGATTGGTGAGAGGACCTCCGAGATCATCAAAACTACCATCGGAAATGCATACCCTGATCCCGAGGATGTGGAGACCATAGAAGTAAAAGGCAGAGACCTTGCTTCCGGAATCCCCAAAATTCTCGCCATAGACTCGGAAGAGATACGCATAGCAATTTCAGAGCAGATTGATGCTATTATAGAAACAGTAAAGATCGCTTTGGAACAGACCCCGCCGGAATTGGCAGCCGACATCGTTGACCGGGGAATTGTATTAACGGGCGGAGGGGCATTGTTAAAAAACCTGGACAAGCTTATCAGAGAGGAAACCAGCCTTCCGATAACCATTACCGAGGATCCCTTATTAACTGTGGCGCTTGGTTCCGGGATGGCTCTCGACAGCCTTGAAATCCTAAAACAAGTTGTGATTACATAGTTTCATGATCCCGAAAAAGATGGTCGTGATCATTGGAGTGATTGTTCTGATCGCTGCCAACATCATAGCCCTTTCTGTTACAAGCCGCCGTCATGCTTCTCTTGGATCCGGTCGTATCGCCCTTTCGTTTGCAGCTCCTTTTCAGAAAGCTGTTACCCGTTCGATTCGTTTTGCCAGCGGTTTATGGAAACATTATTTTCTTACAGTCTCAGTGGCCCAAGAGAGCTACAAATATAAAAAAGCACTCGGTTTTGCCCAACAACAAAACAACCAGCTTGGAGAACTGAAGCTTACCAACGTTCGTCTGCGAAGTTTACTTAATTTTAAAAAAACAATGACCAATCAAGTTCTTGCTGCTGAAGCCATCGGCAAGGATCCTTCTCAATGGTATAAAACTATAATAATAGACAAGGGCCGAGATGAGGGCGTAGCTAAAGGGATGGCGGTGGTGGTCCCCGAGGGAATTGTTGGTCAGGTTATGGGTGTCTCCGCCCATTATTCCAAAGTTCTGCTCATTATTGACCCCAACAGTGCAGTCGATGCACTAGCCCAACGGACACGGGCTCGCGGGGTAATCAAAGGCGAGCCTTCGGGGCGGTGTCTCTTCCAATATGTTTTGCGTAAGCATGATGTTGGTGTCGGTGACAGGGTTGTTTCGTCCGGAATGGACGGTGTCTTTCCCAAAGGCCTGGCCGTGGGGCACGTTGCAGGAGTTATCAGGCGCAGCTCGGGTATCTTCCAAGAAGTGACCGTTACACCTTTTGTAGATTTTGAAAAACTTGAAGAAGTTTTAGTTGTATTGAGTCCTCCCAAGCATTAAATTTAGTGAGCCTGCAATGACGTACTTTTTTTATATTTGCACATTTGTGTTGTTGCTTATTTTCCAGACAACAATTATGCCTTGTTTTCTGCTGTTCGACAGATTTTATGATCTGCTTGCTCCCTTTGTTATTTACCTTGGTCTTTTCAGATCTACCCGTGAAAGCATACCAATAATAATTGTCTTTGGATTCATAATGGACAACCTCTCCGGAGGTCCTTTGGGCCTGTATTTAACGACGTACCTATGGTTGTTTGCAGGTGTAAAGTGGGTCATTACCATATTACAAGTGAGGGATAATGTTCTTTTGCCGTTTGTTGTTGCCGTAGGCGTGCTGCTGGAGAATATCATTTTTATGGGGACCATTACTATGTTTGAGTCGGGTTCACGTTTTTCTCAAGCGGACTTGGGTACGGTTGCCGTCCAGGTGGTATGGGCTCTGGTCACAGGCCCAATTTTCCTTATTTTATTTAATAGGTTGCATCAAAGATGGGACCAATATTTCAAAGAAATGTTTAGTCCTTCTACAAGTTAGTGTTTAGTGTTTGGTATTTGGTGTTTGGTTTGAACTGCATGTTGATGTACCGGCTTGTTAAAGGGCCAAACACAAAACACCAAATACTAAACACTTTCATAAAAAAATAAGCGTTTTTCTAACTTTTTACGTTTAACCTTTTACTTGTCACTTTTTACGAGATCATATCCATTGACTAAATACTTAAATGTTGCCGATACGGATTGGTACAGACAACGATTAATCCGGGTCATGTATTGCGTTGCAGCGGCTTTTTGTCTCCTTTTTGTCCGTCTGCTCCACCTGCAGGTGATTCAAGGAGAGGAGCTAAGACGACTCTCCGAAAACAACTCTGTCCGTTTGGAGGATACTGATCCTTCACGAGGATTGATTTTTGACCGCGATGGAAAAACACTGGTAGATAATCGGCCTTCGTTCGACTTAAGTATAATTTTGAAAGACGCTCGGCCCGTTGCTGATACCATTGAAAAATTGGCAAGAGTGATAAATGTTCCGGCGTCCGAACTGATGTTGAAAATTAATCACAGCAAGGGGGTTGCAGCTTACAGGCCGATTCTTTTGAAGCAGGATTTTGGTCGTGACGCCCTGGCGGCGGTTGAGGTTCGGAAATTCGATTTGCCCGGTGTGGTAATGGGTGTCAGGCCTCTCAGGCATTCGCTCAACAAACAGAGTGCTGCCCATCTTATAGGATATTTGAGCGAAATCAATGCAGGAGAACTTAAATCCGGAAAATATCCAGGAGCCAAACGCGGTGAATTTATTGGAAAGTTTGGTGTGGAAAAGGCCTTCGAGTCGTTTTTAAGGGGTAAACACGGCGGTCGTCAGGTCGAGGTCAATGCCACTGGTCAGGTGGTTGAAGTTTTGAAAACCGTTGATGCCCAGCCGGGACATAATATTTATCTAACCATTGATCAGATGTTGCAGAAAAGAACTGAAGCGCTTTTAAAAGGACGAGCAGGTGCTGCCGTGGCCATGGACCCTGCGACCGGGCATATTCTTGCCATGGCCAGTTCGCCTTCATTTGATCAGAATGATTTTGTCAGCGGGATGTCCCATGAAAAATGGAGTACTCTTATCTCCAACCCTTTCAGACCGATGGAAAACAAGGCTATCCAGGCGGAGTATCCGCCGGCATCTGTTTATAAGATTGTAACTGCCATGGCCGCCCTCGAAGAAGGTGTTATCGATGAAAAGACCAGTTTTCATTGTCCGGGATATTATAAATATGGAGATCGCGTTTTTCGGTGCTGGGAAGAGAAGGGTCATGGTACCGTAAATGTTGTCGAGGCATTAATCGTATCATGTGATGTGTTTTTTTATCAGGTGGGTCAAAAACTGGGTGCAGACCGCCTGGCATGGTATGCTACAGCCAGCGGTTTGGGATCAATAACCGGTATAAACCTGGATCAAGAAGCAGAGGGTTTAATTCCTACCACAGTCTGGAAGAAAGAGCGCACCGGCATAGCCTGGCAGGGGGGAGAAACGCTTTCGGTGGCTATTGGACAGGGGTACGATCTTGTGACGCCCATACAGCTGCTGGTCTTGACTTCGGCGATTGCCAATGGTGGTGTAAGATATAAACCATTGATATTAAAAACAATAAAGACGGCTGAAGGTAAAATTGTCGTTCAGGCTCAAAGCCAGGTTAAAGGTAAGTTGCCGGCCGGCAGCCAGACATTGGAGCTTATTAAAAAAGGCCTGTGGGGGGTGGTGAACGGCAAGAGGGGAACTGCGCGGGGTGCCCGCATTAGAGGCATCGATATCAGTGGGAAAACAGGCACAGTACAGATTGTTGGCCGCAAAGATGGCGAAGAGACCAGTGAAACCGAAACACCGGACCATCTGAAAGCACATGCTTGGTTTGTGGCTTATGCACCATCAGTTGACCCGCAAATCGCTGTTGTGGTTATTATCGAGCATGGGGAATCCGGATCTAAAGCAGCGGCTCCGATTGCCAGGGAGATGATCAGAACCTATTTGAAAAAAACCGGGCCCGGCAAGCAGCTCAAGGCTGAAGGCTCAAAACTTGAAGGTGTAGGTGCAGTGAATGACGGCTAATCAGAGGCCAGAGGTCAGAGATCAGAGGTCAGAGGTCAGAGGTCAGAGATCAGAGGTCAGAGATCAGAGGTCAGAGGTCAGAGATCAGAGGTCAGAGGTCAGAGATCAGAGATCAGAGGTCAGAGATCAGAGATCAGAGATCAGTGTAATTAGTAACCAAAGCCAGTTGGAGCGAAGCGGAAATCCCGCTGAAAGCGGGGCAACCAGTAACCAGCAACGAGTAACGAGTAACCAGTAACGAGCAACAAGTAACCAGCAACCAAAGCCAGTTGGAGCGAAGCGGAAATCCCGCTGAAAGCGGGGCAACCAGCATCCAGTATCCAGTAAAAGGAGCTAAGCGAATATGTTCGACCGGCGGTACGTACAACATTTTGACTGGGGCTTATTGGGGCTTACTGTTCTACTTGGATCCCTGGGGCTTTTGATGCTGTATAGTGCTGTTATGTCGGGATCTCCCATGCCGCACGAGCTTTCTGCATATCAAACAGTTGATCTGGTTTGGTATTGGATTCGCCGTAATGATTGTTTCATTTTCGCTGAATTACCAATTGCTGGATCTATCTTCTCACGCAATTTATATAATAGGTATTATCCTTCTGGTTTGTGTTTTATTGTACGGGAAATATGTCGGCGGTGCAAAGCGCTGGCTCATGTTGGGTCCTGTATCTGCTCAGCCGTCGGAGTTGGTCAAAATTGCAGTGATCATCGTTCTGGCTCGCTACTATTCAAGAGTTGCAAATCCAGCAGGTCTTACCTTGCGTGATCTTTTTACCCCTTTTGTACTGGCGATTATACCTTTCCTTTTAATTGTAAGGCAGCCTGATCTGGGAACCGCCATGCTGGTAGCCTTGATTGCCGGTTCAATGACTGTTTTTGTAAAAATTGAAAGGCGCTCGCTTTTATATTTCATTGTTTCAGGCATGCTAACCGTTCCTCTGGTATGGTTTTTCATGAAAGGATACCAGAAAAATCGTATATTGACTTTTTTGAATCCGGACCGCGACCCTCTGGGCGCAGGCTATCATATTATTCAATCCAAAATTGCCATCGGTTCCGGCATGTTTACCGGCAAAGGATTTTTGAAAGGAACCCAGAACGCGCTATCTTTTTTGCCGGAACAGCATACCGATTTCATATTTTCGGTTCTGGCTGAGGAATGGGGGCTGGTTGGTTGTGTGGTTTTACTGGTTATTTTTTTGATGCTTATTATCTGGGCCTTGAATGTTGCCCACCGGTGCAGAGACCCTTTTGGAACGATCCTTGCCGTTGGCGTTACCGCCATGATATTCTGGCAGGTCTTTATAAATATTGGAATGGCGATGGGGCTGATGCCGGTTGTCGGTGTTCCATTGCCGTTTATCAGCTATGGAGGCTCGTCGATTATCACAACGATGATTTGTATTGGCCTTTTAATGAACGTCAGCATGAGACGTTTCATGCAATAGGCAAAAACATTTGACTTTTTGTAAATTTTTCAATAAATAAAGCATTAAACGGGCGCAACATCAGGAGGCTTTATGCGAAAATCAAAAAAGGCAGATTTGATTTCAACTTATTTGGGGTCAGATGGAATTATTGAAGGCACCATCGAATTCCAAAATGCCATAAGACTGGATGGGAGTGTTAAAGGCAAGATTTTCAGTAAGGCCGGAACTGTAATCGTCGGTGAAAAGGCTGTGATCAACGCCCGGATAAATGTTGACATTGCAATTATAATGGGGAAGGTCAACGGCACCATCGATGCTAGAAAAAGAATCGAGGTTTACCCTCCGGCCTGTGTTGTAGGTGATATGCAGGCCCCCACGATTTTGATAGAATCAGGTGTGATCTTCAATGGGAATTGTTCCATGAAAGCGAAAGAAATTTCATCAAAAAAGCCGGTAGCTGCAACCGATTCTGTTCAGAAGTTTCCGATTCAAAAAGAAGGTCAAAAAAAACCCGATTCTATTCACAAAGCCCCGCATCAAAAAGAAGGTAAAACAAAAATCGATTCTATTCAAAAAAGCCCAATTCCGCAAGAAGGTCAAATACAAGCTGATTCTATTGCAAAGCCCCCGGTTCAAAAAGAAAGTCAAGCAAAATAAAAATTATAAAAAACCTTTGACAATTGATTATGGTGGATGGTATAGACCGCCTTTGTTAAAGAGAGCTGGACGTAACAGCTAAAAGATATTTAATTATATCAACCCACCTGTTTTTGCGATGGAGGATCCATAAATGAAATTTTTTGGTTCAAACCGGAAACGTTTTTCGGTTTCAGTACATTTCTGGGTGCTTTCTTCTTTATTTTTTGCCGGAAGCGCTTTGGGGGCGGGCGGCGGCATAACAGTGATCCCCGATGAGTCCTTATTCATTCAGATCGTCAATTTTCTCTTCTTAATTTGGATTTTAAATGTTCTCTTGTATCGTCCGATTCGTAAAATACTGATTCAAAGAAAGGAAAAGCTTGGCAATCTGGAGCAAAATATCGAAACCTTAAGCAGTGATGCCCATGAAAAAGATAGTGAATTTTCAACAGGCATTAAAGACGCCAGAGCCAGAGGAATGAAGGAGAAAGAGGCCCTGATGCAAGCGGCTGCTGACCAGGAAAGAGAGGTTATCGAAAAAATAAATAAGAAAGCACAGGCTGACCTTGCTGAAGTACGTAAAAAAATTGCAAAAGATGCTGAAGCCGTCAGGGCATCCCTGCGGCAAGAGATTGATGCGTTTGCCGAAGCGATCGGTGAAAAAATTATAGGGAGGGCTATTTGATGAACTTGATAACGATAAAATGGCCTGGAATAAACCGCAAGCGTCGGATCGTTAAAAAAGGATCGATGGTGATAGGTATTGCGACCCTTGCTCTTTTCTGCGTTGTCGGCATTGTTTTGGCATCGTCAGGCGAAGCAGGCGGAACCAAAGGATGGGTAGCGACCGACACGTACCGCGTGATGAATTTTACTGTTTTGGCCGTCGGTCTTTTTTTGGTTATGCGCAAACCGGTATCCAAGGCGCTGAACGCTCGCATTAAAGGGATCGAAGAACAGCTGGTTGATTTGGAAACCAAAAAAAAGGAAGCCGAGAAGCAACTGGCGGCCTATAATGAAAAATTTGCAACGCTGGAACAGGAGGCCGATAAGCTGATTGACGAATATATCCGGCAAGGCAATGAAGCCAAGGAGAGGATTCTTGCAGAGGCGCAGGCTGCTGCCGAAAAACTGGAAGAGCAGGCCCGCCGCAATATTGAACATGAGTTCAAACAGACCAAATTAAAATTGCAGGAAGAGATACTCGTAAAGGCACTTGCCAAGGCTGAAGAGCTTATCAAAAGTAAAATTTCGGCCCAGGATCATGAAAAACTGGTAGAAGAATATTTAGAGAAGGTGGTGGCATAGTGAAGAATCTAACGGTTGCACGGCGATATGCCAAAGCACTTTTAATTATCGGCAAAGAAGATGGTCGGGCGGAAGCCTATAGAGAAGAACTTGACGGATTTACAAGCCTGATGGCCAGAGAAAAGGAACTTGAACAGGCGATTTGCAATCCTTTGTACGGCGCTTCAGAACGTAAAAAAGTACTGCAGGCGGTTATTGATAAGGTCACTGTTTCCAAAGTTATGGGCTCTTTTCTCCTTTTGCTGTTTGACAAGGGGCGCTTTGGATCTTTGAGCGATATCAATGAGTTTTATCAAAAACTGGCGGATGAGCTAAAAGGCGTACTGCGTGCCAGTTTGGTTTCGGCTACGGAACTTTCATCCGAGATCGTTGAAAAGATTCGTACAACCCTGTCTAAAAGGACAGGTAAAGATATTATCCTGGATGTAGAGCAGGACCCCGGCCTTATCGGGGGGATTGTTTCCAGAATAGGGGATTTGGTTTTGGACGGTAGTATCAAAACACAATTACTCAATATGAGGGAATCATTAAAAAGGGGTGAGAGTGTATAATGGAACTAAAAGCTGAAGAAATAAGTCAAATTATCAAAGAGCAGATTACGGATTACGACAAGCAAGTCGAATTGAGCGAAACCGGGACGGTCTTGTCGGTGGGTGATGGCATTGCCAGAATATATGGCCTGGAAAAGGCCATGGCCTTGGAGCTGGTTGAATTTCCAGGCGGCATCATGGGACTCGTATTGAACCTCGAGGAGGATAATGTCGGTGTTGCCATCATGGGCGAGGACAGGTACATCAAAGAGGGAGATATTGTTAAACGCACGCGCAATATCGCCCAGGTTCCGGTAGGGAAGGTCGTGCTGGGCCGCGTTCTTTCGGCGGTGGGTGAACCGCTGGACGGCAAAGGGCCTCTTGAGGCCAAAGAATTCAGAAGGGTCGAAATGGTTGCACCCGGTGTTATTGACCGCAAAAGCGTACACGAACCTTGCTATACCGGTTTAAAGGCCATTGACTCTATGACGCCGGTGGGACGGGGACAGCGCGAACTGATCATCGGTGACCGTCAGATCGGTAAAACCGCGGTGGCCGTTGATGCCATTTTAGCCCAGAAGGAGACGGACATTTACTGCATTTACGTGGCCACCGGCCAGAAAAAGTCTACGGTTGCCCAGGTCCATGCGATCCTGGAAAAAGAAGGCGCCATGGAATATACGACCATCATAGCCGCATGTGCCAGTGATCCGGCCACATTGCAGTATGTTGCCCCCTACGCCGGATGTGCCATGGGCGAATATTTCCGGGACAACAAAATGCACGCGCTGATTATCTATGACGACCTTTCCAAACAGGCGGCGGCCTACCGGCAGGTTTCCCTCCTCTTGAGACGCCCGCCCGGTCGTGAAGCCTATCCGGGCGACATTTTTTACAACCACTCGCGCCTGCTGGAACGTTCTTCCAAGCTGAACGATGAACTGGGCGCCGGCTCTTTGACGGCCCTGCCGATTATTGAAACCCAGGCCGGCGACGTGTCCGCCTATATTCCGACCAATGTTATTTCGATTACCGACGGCCAGATTTATCTTGAGCCGGCTCTTTTCTTTGCCGGTATTCGGCCGGCGATTAATGTGGGACTGTCGGTTTCCCGCGTCGGGGGCGCCGCCCAGGTCAAAGCCATGAAGCAGGTGGCCGGTACTCTGCGCCTCGACATGGCCCAATATCGCGAGCTTGAAGCCTTTGCCGCCTTTGGCAGTGACCTGGATAAAGCCACCCAGCAGCAATTGACACGCGGCGAGCGATTAGTCGAAATTTTAAAGCAGCCCCAGTATCAACCGCTGAGCATGGAAAAACAGGTATCCCTTCTGTTTGCCGGAACCAAAGGTTTTCTCGACAAATATCCTGTGGATGTACTGGGCAAGTATGAGGCCGGGCTGTACCCGTTTCTCGAAGACAGATATCCGCAGATTTTTGAAGGCCTTAAGGAGAAGCAGGAATTTACCGAGGAAATTGAAAAGCAGATGACCGAGGCCCTGGAAGCTTACGACGCGGAATTCAAAGACACCATTTAGTCAGTAAATCGTCATTTGTTGATTGATGGGTTAATGGTTGCATTACAGACAGCCAATCAATAAATAACTTTAAATATAAGGTTTTAAATATATGGCGACTTTAAAGGATATACAACTAAAGATAACAGCGGTTAAAAAGACCCAGCAGATTACCAAGGCTATGAACATGGTCGCAGCTTCCAAGCTGCGCGGAGCCCAGTCCAGTATGGAGGGTTTTCGTCCATATGCGAGCAAGTTTTCCGAAGTTTTGGGAAGCTTGGCGGAAAAAGCCGGCGAGGAGGCCAACCCCTTGTTGGAGGCGCGTGAAGAGGTCAAAAAGGTGCATCTGGTTTTGTGTACTTCTGATAGGGGTTTGTGCGGTGGTTTCAATGCAAATCTTATTGCCAGGGCTAATTTGTTCCTTAAGGAAAAAAGAGAGCAAAACATCGATGTTTCGGTTACGAATTTTGGTAAGAAGGGCCGCGACTGGTGCCGTAAAAACGGGTTTGAAATCCAAAGCGAACATTTGGGAGTCGTTGGAAGCAGTTTCGGGTTCAATATAGCTTCAACAGCCGGGCAAGCGCTGATTGAGGGTTTTCTCAACAAGACCTATGATGAGGTCCATATTGTATGTTCTGAGTTTGTCAGCATGGCAAGACAGACTCCGCTATTAAGTCAGATGCTCCCGATCATGCCGATTGAATCGACGGAGGATGAATCTGAGAAAGAGGAAACACCGTATTTGGCGGAGCATATTTGTGAGCCGTCTCCTGCTGAGCTGCTGGGTGATTTACTTCCCAGAAACGTTTATGTCCAGCTGTACAGCGCTTTGTTAGAGACATCTACCAGTGAGCACGCGGCACGTATGGCTGCAATGGATAACGCCACCACAGCCTGCAAAGACATTATTGAAAACCTGACCCTGACGTACAATAAGGCTCGACAGGCGGCCATTACCGCCGAACTTATGGATATCGTCGGTGGTGCCGAAGCTCTTAAAGGATAATTTCGTTAATAGTTAATCGTTAATAGTTAATCGTATTAAGTTGTGTGTTAGTAGGGATTTCACAGCGAATAACAGATAACGAATAACAAATAACCAATTTGGAGGTCTTTAGATGGGAGAAAATATAGGTAAGATTACGCAGGTTATGGGGCCTGTTGTTGATGTGGAATTTGAACAGGGCAATCTGCCGACTATTTTTACGGCATTGACGATCAGCAACCCCACCATCAACGATGAACCGGGCAATCTTGTTATCGAGGTTGCTCAGCATTTGGGTGACAATGTGGTTCGCACCATCGCCATGGATGTAACCGACGGATTGGTTCGGGGACAGGAAGTAACAGACACGGGTAAGCCGATCCTCATGCCGGTGGGCGAAGCCGGCCTGGGCCGCATCCTCAACGTTGTCGGCAGACCGGTGGACGGACTCGGTCCGGTAAGCCAGGAAAAAATGATGCCGATTCACCGTGAAGCACCGAAATTTACCGAGCAGGACGTTACCGTACGTGTTCTTGAAACCGGTGTTAAGGTTATCGATTTATTGGTACCCTTTCCCCGGGGTGGAAAAATGGGCATGTTTGGCGGCGCCGGCGTCGGCAAAACCGTTATCATGATGGAAATGGTGCACAACATCGCCATGCAGCACGGTGGTATCTCCGTGTTCGCCGGTGTGGGGGAACGCACCCGTGAAGGAAACGACCTCTACCATGAGATGAAGGATTCCGGGGTTCTGCCCAAGGCAGCTTTGATTTACGGTCAGATGACCGAGCCTCCCGGCGCCCGTGCGCGTGTGGCGCTTTCGGCCTTGACGGCTGCCGAGTATTTCCGTGATGAAGAAGGACAGGATGTGCTGATTTTTATCGACAACATCTTCCGTTTTACCCAGGCCGGATCGGAAGTTTCCGCTCTGCTGGGCCGCATGCCTTCTGCGGTTGGCTACCAGCCGACACTGGCTGTTGACCTGGGTACCCTCCAGGAGCGGATTACATCAACGGACAAAGGCTCGATTACGGCGGTTCAGTGCGTATACGTACCGGCCGACGACTTGACCGACCCGGCTCCGGCCACAACCTTTGCCCACCTTGACGGTACCGTTGTTCTGTCACGCCAGATCGTTGAATTAGGCATTTACCCGGCGGTGGATCCCCTGGATTCAACTTCCCGCATTCTTGATGCAGCTTATATCGGGGATGAACACTATCTGGTCGCGCGCCAGGTGCAAGTGATCCTGCAAAAATACAAGGAGCTCCAAGATATTATCGCTATTTTGGGTATGGAGGAATTGGCGGACGAAGATAAGATAACCGTGGGACGCGCGCGCAAAATTCAGCGTTTTTTGTCCCAGCCCTTCCATGTTGCCGAAGCTTTTACGGGCAAAAGCGGCAGCTACGTTAAAATTGAAGATACTGTCCGCGGCTTCAAAGAGATTTGCGAAGGCAAACACGACGATATTCCGGAGCAGGCGTTTTATATGGTCGGGGGCATTGAAGAGGTATTGGAGAGAGCCGAAGAGATGGCTGCAGCTTAATATGGTTAAAAGATAATAAGGTTATACTATGGCTGAAATGATTAAATTAGAAGTCGTCACCCCTGAAAAATATGTGGTTGACGAAGAAGTTGAAATTGCAGTGGCACCCGGCGTTCTCGGGGAATTTGGCGTGCTTATCGGCCACACTCCCTTTCTGACCATCCTTAAAACGGGTACTGTTCGCTATACGGATGCAAACGGAAAAGAAAGATTCGTTTTTGTAAGCGGCGGGTTTGCGGAAGCGCTTCCTGACAAGGTGACAGTATTGGCAGAGTCGGCTGAAAGGCGGCGCGATATTGACGTGGAGCGTGCCAAAGCCGCCCAGCAGCGCGCTCAGGATCGTTTGGCCCAGGAAAAAGCTGAAGATATC
>PVMK01186430.1_pt1 | contig 13016 bp, 15 predicted proteins | sample 1853481 | NCBI WGS metagenome assembly PVMK01 (sample SAMN08533507, study PRJNA380276) | Marine sediment metagenome, whole genome shotgun sequencing project.
CTCGCCACGTCGGCGTTCTCGCCCCAGCCTATTACCCTGTTGTTGACTGTTACAGCATTGCGACCCAGGGCATCCTTGACCTGCTTGCCGGAGCCCGCCATGCCCGCGTCCGTCAGCATCTGGGTTAGCGTCGGCGGCAGATCACCGCGAGCCAAGGTACTGGCGGGCAAACCATCCTGGCGCAGTTGCAGCATATCGCTCTCGGACAAGGCCTCGATCGAACCCTTAAACAACGACTCGGTGATACGCTCCGCCGCATCCAGCCCATCCTGTCCGTGCACCAGGCGAGTGACCTCTCGCGCCAGCACCATCTGCCCTTCGGGTCGACCCTGACGCTCGGCATCGGCGCGCTCTATAGCGTCTATCTCGGCCACCTGCAGAAAAGTGAAATATTTCAGGAACTTGTAGGCATCCACATCCGCCGTACCCAACCAGAACTGGTAGAACGCGTAAGGGGACGTGCGCGCAGGGTCCAGCCAGACAGTGCCTGCCTCTGTCTTGCCGAACTTGGTACCGTCCGCTTTGGTAATCAACGGCATGGTCAAACCAAACACCTGGTTGCCGTATAGCCGGCGGGTCAGGTCGATACCGCCGGTAATATTGCCCCACTGGTCGGGCCCCCCAACTGCAGGCTACAACCATATCGCTTATTCAATTCGGCGAAATCAAAGGATTGCAGAATCATGTAGGTAAATTCGGTGTAGCTAATGCCACTGCCTTCGCGCTCGATACGCTGCTTGACCGATTCTTTCTGGATCATGGCGTTAATGGAAAAGTGCTTACCCACATCACGCAGGAAAGTCAGCACGTCCATGCCAGCGGTCCAGTCCAGGTTATTCACTACCTCGGCAGAGGCCTCCCCCGCGTCAAAATCGATAAACCGGGAAACTTGCCGCTTAATCTTCTCCACCCAGCCAGTCACCACTGCCTCGGTATTGAGCTGCCGCTCCTGGGCTTTGAAGCTCGGGTCGCCGATCAGCCCGGTCGCACCCCCCACCAGGGCCAGCGGCTTGTGCCCGGCCAACTGGAAGCGACGCAGCATCAGCAGGGGAACCAGCGAACCGATATGCAGGCTGTCGGCGGTTGGATCAAAGCCGCAATATAAGGTGCGCATACCACCGTCCAACCAGCCGGGAAGGTCATCTTCACCGGCAATCTGGAAAATCAATCCGCGGGCGCGGAGATCATCGAGTAGTGCACTGCTCATTGGGCGGCTTCCAGTCTGCTAGATTGTGTTCAAATTCAGGGGCGCCAACCTTACAACACCACCCTCAAAATGCAAACCCTGGAATAAGGACCCTGGAATAAGGCGCCATCATTTGAACCTTTCGTGTTAAATAAACGCAGTTCAACCCCGATATATAGTCTGACGATGCATATCCCAGCTGTTGAATTTGCCTAATTTTTTATATACTGCAGCCCTACACACCAAAAGAACCCACAAAACATGTCAGCAGCGAGACGACCGCGGGGGGCCACCGCGATCCGCAGCGATCAACTGCAACTGCAACTGCCGAAAATACAGCTGCCGCAGCTCAAGCTGCCACACAAATACGTGCTGGCGGCTGCCGCAATAAGTGCATTTGTCATCATCGCGCTCATCTTAATGCCCCCTGAAAACAACGAAACCAGCACACGAGGCGAGCTCGAGGCGCCGTTGCACACGACTGAATCGCAGGTCACCCCGGACGCGACCCCCGACCCGATGATCGACTCCGGCAACCAGGACCCCCCCGCCTCAGCACAGCCGCTATGGGCGGAGCAAGCAGTAAAAAGCGGCGACAACCTGTCGCTTATCTTCAAACGGGCCGGGTACAACGATGGGGACTTGCACCGGGTAATCAGCCAGTCAGCCGATGGCAAGTCGCTGGGGCGCATCTTCCCGGGGCAAACCATCGCCTTCCAGGCGGATGAGTCAGGCGCATTGGCGGCGGTCCGCCATGATAAATCGCCGCTTGAAACGGTGACCTACCGGCGCGGCATTTCCGGTTTTGACAGCCAGGTGCGCACCCGCACCCCCGAGGTGCGCGAAACCTGGGCCGCCGGCGAAATTACGTCTTCCCTGTTCATGGCCGGGCAGGAGGCGGGGCTGTCACAGAACATGATTATGCAATTGGCCAATATTTTCGGTGGTGTCATCGACTTTGTGCAGGACCCGCGCAAGGGCGACACCATCCACCTGGTGTATGAAGATCTGTACCTCGACGGTGAAAAATACAAGGACGGGGAGATTATCGCCGCCTCGTTCACCAACCAGGGCAAGACATTCAACGCTTTTCGCTATAGCGATGCCAGCGGCGACACGAGTTACTACAATGAGGAGGGCGTCAGCATGCGCAAGGCCTTCCTGCTGGCGCCCGTGGATTTCACCCGTATCAGCTCCAATTTCAACCTGCGCCGCCTGCACCCCATCTACAAGACCACCCGGCCCCATCGGGGCACAGATTACGCAGCCTCCCGGGGTACGCCGGTTTATGCCGCGGGTGACGGGCGCGTGTACAAGACCGGTTACACCAAGGCCAATGGCAACTATGTATTCATCGCGCACGGCGAACAGTACGTCACCAAATACCTGCACCTGCACAAGCGCAAGGTGAAGCAGGGGCAGCGTGTCTCCCAGAGCCAGGTTATCGGTACCGTGGGCTCCACCGGAGCGGCCACCGGCCCGCACCTGCACTATGAATTCCTGATGAACGGGGTGCACCGCAACCCCCGCACCATCCACAAAAAGCTACCCAAGGCAAAGTCACTGCCTGCGGCGGAAATGCCCCGATTCCAGCAGGCGACCAACAGGGCCTCCACGCAACTGGCCGCCCTGCGCTCCGATAACCGTCTGGCGATAAACGACTCAGCCAGCCTCTCCACCCCCGCGCACTGATCTGAATATGAGCGATGCACTGTATGTCGGGCTGATGTCAGGCACCAGCGTGGATGCCGTGGACAGCGCCCTGGTTTGTATTGGCAGCGCCACGGTGAAGCTGATCGGTACGCATGAGCAGGCGATTCCAGCGGCGACCAGAGCGCGTATCGCGGCCATCTGCCATACGGGCCCCGACGAAATTGAGCGCATGGGAGCGCTGGACCGGGAACTGGGCCTGCTGTTCGGGGAAGCCACTCTGGCGCTGTTGCGCGCGACCACCACGCGCCCGGAGGATGTGACGGCGATCGGCAGTCACGGACAAACCATCCGTCACCGCCCGCCCTCAGGCCAGGCGAATGCCGCCCAGGGTTTTACCCTGCAAATCGGCGACCCCAACACCATTGCGGAGAGCACCGGCATTACCACGGTTGCCGATTTCCGGCGCCGGGATATCGCCGCAGGTGGCGAGGGCGCGCCGTTGGCCCCGGCCTTTCATGGCGCTACTTTCGCGAAAAAGGGGGCCAATCGCGCCATAGTGAACATCGGGGGCATTGCCAACGTGACCCTGCTCGAGGGCGTGAACCTGCTCGGCGGCTTTGACAGCGGCCCAGGCAACACCTTGCTGGACCACTGGGTAAAGCGCCACCTGGGAGAACCTTTAGACCGCGACGGCCAGTGGTCGGCCGAGGGCGAAGTCAACGCAGACATGCTCCAGCGCCTGTTGCAGCACCCCTACTTCCAAAAGTCCGGGCCACGCAGCACCGGTGTGGAGATGTTCAATCTGGGTTGGCTGGATAATTATCTCGCCCAGAGCGAGACCATCTCCCCCCGTGATGTACAGGCAACCTGGCGGAGCTCACCGCAATGACTATCGCCAATGCCATACAAGATAGTGCAGTGGACGTGTCGGAAATATACGTCTGCGGCGGCGGCGCCCACAACACAGACCTGATGCGCCGCCTGTATCGCAAACTGGCACCCGCCACACTGGCCAGCACCTCGGCTATTGGTATGGACCCGGACTGGGTGGAAGCCGCCACATTTGCCTGGTTGGCCAGCCAGACCCTGAGTGGCCTGCCTGGCAATGCCCCGGTGGTTACCGGCGCCGCGGGAATACGAGTACTGGGGGGTATTTACCCGGGTTAAGCCAGGCTAAAAGTAGATGTAGTTCTTTTCTTTGGCCAGGCGCAGGACCTCGCCGGGCCCATAGGCAACCGTTTCAACAAAGGGCTGCAAATCCTCCTCGTTCACCCCGTGCCCTCCCATCCAGGTGCGGCAGGCTTTGACCTCGATCACCCCATGGCGGAAAGGCTGGCGGCCAGATCGACTGTTTTTTTGTTAGCCAGGTAGTTCTGGCGCAGCAGGTTTCTCACCACCGGCCCATGTAACACGAAGGTGACTTCGGCCTCATCACCCCCGGACACGGCGCCTTCGAGTAACAATTGCTCCGCCCGCTCCAGCAGCTGCCGAAACTCTTCCACGGTTTGCAGTTCGATATCCGCGACGTAATGCTGCTCTTGTGGGGTGGCCTCCTGGGCCATCGTCGCGAACGCCAGCACCATAGCCAGCGATAGCGAGATCAACCTCACCACAGCGAAATTCCTAGATTGAGAAAGATGAACCACAACCACAGGTGGTGGTGGCATTGGGGTTACTGATCACGAACCGCGAGCCCTCCAGGCCCTCGGTGTAATCGACCTCAGATCCCGCCAGATACTGAAAACTCATGGGATCGATCAACACGGTGACGCCACCTTTTTCTATTGCGGTGTCATCTTCCGCGGCGATTTCATCGAAGGTGAACCCGTACTGAAAACCGGAGCAGCCGCCACCGGTGATAAAAACACGCAGCTTAAGCTCGTCATTTTCTTCTTCGGTCACCAGGTCGCGCACTTTTTTCACCGCGCGGTCGGAGAGGCTTATACTGGCCGGATTGAATGATTCGACTAGTGTATCAGCTTCGGTTTCAGCTACTGTTTCAACTACAGACATCGATTGTTTCCAGGGTCGGGTGTGACCACCATTTGCTATTGCGGCCAGACATTATCTTAAATCCGACTAATTTAGTCAACTTTAGCCGTGGCGGGGTTAGCCGTCTCCGGTCCTGCCGACCCCGACTCCTCAGCTGCCGCTGCCTCCTCCACGGCAGCGTCATCGGCGCCACCCTTTTTGGCCGTGTCCGGCGCCACAATGTGGGTGAGGCTGCCATTGACCTCTGAACCCGCCGCCATCTCCAGCAGGGAATAAAATACATTGCCCTGCACTCGCCCTTTGGACGCCAGCTCAAGGTGTTTGCTGGAGTGGACATCACCCTGCACCGCACCATTGATGATCACGCCCGGGGCGCGGATTTCACCTTCCACCCGCCCCTTGCCCACCACTCGAACCAGGGCGTCCACGCCAGGCTTGGCGATGATATTGCCCTGCACCAGACCCTCGATATCGAGGTTGCCACTGAAATGAAGGTCTCCAACCACCACGGTATCCGTGGAAATCAGGGTCGTGCCGCCAGACACACTAAACGCGGATTTCTTACTGCCCAACATGGGTAAACCTCTCTTGTAATTGCCACAGATACCGCTCCCTGACCTCAGCCTTGCGCGGCGTACTGGAACTGGCCACCACACTCACTCCCCGGGGCTCAAACCCCGAAGGCAGCGCCAATTCACCCTCTATAGCCTGAAAATACCGGAAACGCAATTGCACCACGTCGTCCTCGAGGTCATCCGAGAGCTCCGCCAGGGGATAACTGAGCTGCTGTTCGCCCATGATCCCGAACACTTCCGCATACAGCTCCCCCTTGAGCAAGGGGTGTTTACGGGACTCCTGCTGCACCACAATCCGGTAGGCGTAGCGGCCCGGCTCATCTCGCGCCACCAGCTCGATATCGCGCAGGCTGAGGCCATTATTTATCTCCTCTGGCGCCATCAGGCTCGTGTAAAAGCGCAGCCCTTCGCCCAACTCGGCAATTCGTTCGTTCTGGGCGGCCAATTCCTGGCGCACCATCTCCAGGGCCCTGCGGTCCACCTCATGCCGCGTGCGCTGCACTTGCAACTCACCGGCCAATAACTTTTGCTGCTGCCGGGCGACGGGCAGTTCCAACTCCATTGCCCGGTAGGCATCCGGGTCTATGTTCATACCGCTGTAGGCCGCACGCTGCCCCAGGTAAAAGCCCAGGGCCAGAACCAGTGCGCTGGCCAGCACCGCCATCAACACAAGAATTCTCTTGCGCCGCTGGCGGTAGCGGGTGGTCATGGTGTGATAACGGTGAGTCGTCATGGGGCTGGTTTCCAGTGTCTCTGGTCACTCAGGGCAACAGCCCGACCTGTTGCAATCCCATATTCTCGGGGAGCCCCAGCATGATATTCATGTTCTGCACAGCCTGTCCCGAGGCGCCCTTGACCAGGTTGTCTATGGCCGCCATTATCACCACCGTATCGCGCTGCTGGGGCACGGCAATGGCGATCTGGCAGCGATTGGCGCCCTTCACCGTGCGCGTCTGGGGAAACGTTCCCGCCGGCAGCACATCAACAAAGGGCTCGTCCGCGTACCAGGATTCATATAATGCCTGCAAGTCTTCCGCGCCTGCGCCGCGCAACCGCGCGTAAAGGGTCGAATGAATACCGCGAATAATGGGCAGCAGGTGTGGTACGAATGTCACCTGTACCGGTTTGCCCGCCACATCCGACAGCCCCTGCTCTATTTCCGGCAAATGCCGGTGCCCATTGACCGCGTAGGCCTTGAAACTATCCGCCACCTCACTGAGCAAGTTGTCTATTTTGGCCTGGCGCCCGGCGCCGCTGACCCCGGACGCGGAGCTGGCGATAAGGTGATCAGGGTCTACCAGGTCGCGCGCCAATAGCGGGAGAAACCCCAACTGCACTGATGTGGGATAGCAGCCCGGACACGCCACCAACCGGGCGTCGGCTATTTTTCCCCTGTTGACCTCGGGCAAGCCGTATACGGCCTCATCCAGCAACTGCGGGCTGGCGTGGGGCTCACCGTACCAGTGTGACCACAGCCCGGCATCCCGAATGCGATAGTCCGCGGAAAGATCCACCACCCGCGCACCGGCGTCCAGCAACTGTGGCACCAGGTTCATCGCGACGTTGTGGGGCGTAGCGAAGAATACGACATCGCAGGTGGCCAGCTGCTGCACATCGGGTACGGTGAAAGCCAGTTCGTAATGACCGCGCAGGTTGGGAAACAGCTCATCCACACGCCGGCCACTCTCGGCGCGTGAGGTGATCGCCACCACCTCCGCCTCCGGGTGCAAGGCCAGCAACCGCAGCAATTCAACGCCGGTATAACCAGTGCCGCCCACTATGCCTATTTTTACCATGTCGTTGTCCAAGCCTTACTTATAGTCAATGGTCGAATGAATTCGACTCTACAGGGTGTATTTCATTGCTGGGCCGAATTGAGCCTGCCCCATGACCGCAGGGAATGCTTTGGGTATATTCGGCCATGCACCCCCGGATTCACTTCATTCAACCCCTGCCACAGGGCGGCCCGATAGTATAAAAGTAATATGGCGCAAGATAACTGTTAATATTATCGTTTTGAAATCGGCTTGGGGCTGATGTGCGCAAACTGCTAATCAACCTGTTAATCAACTACAGGCGCCAACTGACCAACTACGAGTCAGTCCTGGCCTACTCCCTGCTGGGTATCGTGGGCGGCATGGCTTCCGGCGTGGTCGTGCTGGGCTTTGAACTGGCCATAGGGGAACTGGCCGGTGTTTGGGGCGTTGGCGATGGCGGTGACGATTTCGAGAGCCTGCCTCGCTGGGCGCTTTTTGCCCTGCCGGCAGGTGGCGCCGTCATCCTGGGCATTCTCTACTCGCTGCTCAAACCTGAAGATCGCGAAACCGGCGTTGTCCACGTCATCAGCCGCATGCACTCACACTATGGCGCCCTGCCCCTGCGCAACGCCCTGGTACAGTTCCTGGGGGGCACGTTCGCCCTCGCCACGGGCCAGTCGGGGGGGCGCGAGGGGCCCGGAGTGCATCTGGGCGGTGCCGTGAACAGCCTGTTGGGCCAGTGGCTGAACCTTCCCAACAACAGCCTGCGTATATTGATCGCCTGTGGCACTGCCGGCGGCATCGCCGCCGCTTTCAACACCCCCCCTGGCCGGCGTGATTTTCGCCATGGAAGTAATCATCGCCGAGTATACCGTGGTGGGGTTTATCCCGGTGATTCTCGCGGCCGTCTCGGCAGCGTCGGTGAGCCACTTCCTGTCGGGTGCGGGCGCACTGTTCAGCATGCCCCCGCTGCAACTGAACTCCCTGCTGGAGATTCCCTATATCATCTTGCTAGGTCTGTGCTGTGGCACCGCGGCGGCGGCGTTCATTCGTATCATCAAACTCTCCGCACGCTTGTCACACTGGCCCGTGGCGTTACGCTTCGCCCTGGCCGGCACCTTCACCGGCGTCCTGGCCCTGGCCGTACCGCAGGTTCTGGGCGTAGGCTATGACACACTGAACCTCACCCTGCACGGCGAACTGGCTCTGAGCGCGCTATTGATTATCGCCGGGTGCAAACTCATAGCGACAGCGTTCACCTGCGGCATGGGTATGCCCGTGGGACTCATCGGCCCCAACCTGCTGATCGGCGCCTGTATCGGCGGAGCGCTGGGCATGGCCGGCGCCACAATCCAGCCGGAGCTGGCCTCAGACCCCGCGCTGTACATTGTCATCGGGATGGGCGCGGCCATGGGTACGGTGCTCAACGCACCACTGGCGGCTATTCTGGCGATCATAGAACTGACCGGATCCATCAGTATCAGTGCCGCGGCGATGCTGGCCATCGTGACCGCCACCCTCACCAACACCAGCATCTTTCGTCAACGCTCGGCTCACCTGACGGTATTAGGCCAGTTACAGCGGCTGATTCCCAATGACCCACTCAACCAGTTATTGCATCGCACGGATGTCAACTCCACCATGGATACCCGGGTGGTAAGAGTCCCGGTCGCGCTGCGAGCGGACGATCTCGAGCCCCTGCTTGAGTCCACGCCCACCTGGTGCCTGGTGGGACGGGACGGGGAAGACCTCTACCTGGTGCAGGGGCGCGAGTTGCTGGACTGGCTGTCATTGCAGCTTATCGGTGAGGGTGAAGAAGGTGAGGACGCTGTGTCCGACCTGACGGAGGCCGATATCCGCCGCTGGACCATCGCTCCCGTGCCGATGCAGGCCACCCTGCGCCAGGCTATGGACGCCATGCGGGCCGATACCGCGGAAGCCGCTTGCGTTTACCAGCGCAGTGCCAAAACCGGCAAGCAGATACTGCACGGCGTGATAACCAGGGAGAGCATCGAAAAATTCTCCCTGTCGAGATTGTGACAGGCCCCCTATGATGAGCCCCCCGATAGAGGACAAAACATGCTCTGGCTGAAAGCCTTTCATATTATTTTCGTGGTGTGCTGGTTTGCCGGCCTGTTCTACCTGCCCAGAATATTCGTGTACTACGCCGCCAGTGAGCACCTGGTGGTGCGCTCACAGCTCGCCATGATGGCGCGCAAGCTGTACCGCTTTGTCACCCCCTTTATGATTATCGCCATCGCCCTGGGCGCGGCCATGATCGCCACCAACCCCGATTACTACCTGCAAGCGAAATGGATGTGGGCCAAACTGGGTGGCGTGGCCGTCCTGTTTGTCTACCACCTGCAGTGCGGTCGCTATGTGCACGCCATCAACAATAACCTCAACAAGCGCAGTCACGTGTTTTACCGGTTTTTCAACGAGGTGCCGGTGCTGTTTCTGTTTGGGATTGTGATACTGGCGGTTCTCAAACCTTTTTAGCACTGGTCAGCAGGCCGGGTGAATCCCGGCTGCGCGGTACGGCACCAGACGTAGCCAATTTCACCTGAAGTAAGTACCATTCGCCCCAGCCCCGCTAAATCCTCTCACAGCGAACGCTTAGCGCCAGCGGGGAACATCACTCAGGACAAGACGACTATGAGCACATCGGAACAACTGTTCGAACGCGCCAAGCAACATATCCCCGGCGGCGTTAATTCGCCGGTGCGCGCCTTCAAGGCCGTGGGCGGCACTCCGGTATTTATCGAGCGCAGCGAGGGCCCCTATGTGTTTGACTGCGAGGGCAAGCGCTATATTGATTATGTCTTGTCCTGGGGCCCCATGCTGATGGGTCACAACCATCCGGCGGTGCGCGAGGCGGTGGTGCGACAGAGCGAGAAGGGTCTCAGCTTCGGCGCCCCCACCGAGCTGGAAATACAACTGGCGGATCGCATCTGCGAGATCATGCCGGGTATGGACATGGTGCGCATGGTCAACTCGGGCACCGAGGCCACCATGAGCGCCATCCGCCTGGCCCGGGGCTATACCGGGCGTGACACTATCGTCAAATTCGAGGGCTGCTACCACGGTCATTCAGATTCCCTGCTGGTCAAGGCTGGGTCAGGCGCGCTCACCCTGGGCGTACCCAGCTCACCGGGTGTGCCCGCCGCGGTGGCTGACTTCACCATGACCCTGACCTACAACGACAGCGAGGGTGTGCGCCAGGCCTTTGAGCAATACGGCGACCGTATCGCCTGTGTGATCGTGGAGCCGGTGGCGGGCAATATGAACTGCATTCCACCGGCGCCGGGATTTTTGCAAACCCTGCGTGAGGTCTGCACCATCAGTGGCGCGGTGCTCATCCTGGACGAAGTGATGACCGGCTTTCGCCTGGGCCTGCAGGGAGCGCAGGGTTACTACGGTATCGAGGCCGACCTGACCACCCTGGGCAAGGTCATCGGCGGCGGCATGCCCGTGGGCGCCTTCGGCGGCAAAGGCGAGATAATGGCACAGATCGCCCCCCTGGGTCCGGTATACCAGGCGGGCACTTTATCCGGTAACCCCATCGCCATGGCCGCTGGCCTCGCCACCCTGGAGATCATTTCACAGCCGGGATTTTATGAACCGGTGTTCGAGCGCACCGAGGCCTTGTGCCAGGGCCTGCGCGATGCCGCCGGGGACGCTGGCGTCCCTTTCACCACCAACCATGTGGGCTCTATGTTCGGCGGTTTCTTTACCGGCGAACGGCAGGTGAGCAACTACAGCCAGGTCATGGCCTGTGACAGCGCGGCCTTCAATCGATTTTTCCACCTGATGCTGGAACACGGCGTCTACCCCGCCCCCGCACCCTACGAGACGGGCTTTATGTCCAGCGCCCACGGCGAGGGAGATATCGACCAGACTATCGCGGCCGCCAGAACCGCCTTCGCCAGCCTTTAATCAAGGATTTACCAATGACATTCACAACTCAGCGCGGCCCCTTTCCCCAGACCCGCATGCGGCGCCTGCGGGCCAGCGAGTTCGCCCGTCGCCTGGTGCGCGAAAATACCCTGACACCGGCGGACTTTATCTTTCCGGTATTTGTGCTGGAAGGCGACAGCCAACGGCAGGCGATCCCCTCCATGCCCGGCATTGAACGGCTCAGTATCGACCTGTTGCTGCAACAGGCTCGGGAAATCCAGCAACTGGGTATCCCAGCTATCGCACTGTTCCCAGTGGTAGCGCCGGAGTGTAAAAGCCTGATGGCAGAGGAATCCTTCAATGCCGACGGACTGGTACAGCGTGCGGTGCGCGCGATAAAGGATGCACTGCCGGAGCTGGGTGTGATCACCGACGTGGCACTGGACCCCTTCACTACCCACGGGCAGGACGGCATTATCGACGACGCCGGTTACGTGCTCAATGATGTGACCAGCGAAATACTGGTCAAACAGGCCCTGTCCCACGCCGCCGCCGGTGCCGACGTGGTGGCCCCCTCGGATATGATGGATGGTCGTATCGGCGCCATCCGCGCGCAGCTGGAGAGCGGCGGCTTCCACAACACCCTGATCATGGCCTACGCCGCCAAGTACGCCTCCTCCTACTACGGCCCGTTCCGCGATGCGGTCGGTTCCTCCGGCAATATCAAGGGGGGCAATAAGCACAGCTACCAGATGGATCCGGCCAACAGCGACGAGGCCCTGCACGAATGCGCCCTGGACCTGGCCGAGGGCGCGGACATGATCATGGTCAAGCCCGGTATGCCCTACCTGGACATCGTGCGCCGGGTGAAAGATGAGTTACAGGCGCCCACCTTCGCCTACCAGGTCAGCGGTGAATACGCCATGCACATGGCGGCTTTTCAGCAGGGTTGGTTACAACAGGAGCCCGTGATGCTGGAATCCCTGCTGTCCTTCAAGCGGGCCGGCTGCGACGGCATTCTCACTTATTTCGCCCTGGAGGCGGCCAAAGCGCTGCAATAGCCCATGCTGCGCGCCCTGCTCTGCACACTACTGATACTGGCTGGTAACTCCGCCAGAGCCGAGTGCGAATGCCTGTGGCAGGGCTCCTTTAGCGCGGTACAGGCCAGTACTGACCTGGTCGTCAGCGGCACCGTTATCCGCGGTAAGGGCAACTCCATCGATCTGTCAGTAGATCGCCTGTTGCGCGGACAGACGCACCTCGAGACTTCGTATCTGGTTGAAAACCGGCGACTACTGCCGCCCGAGCCCGGCCTGTTTCCCATCGGCAGCCAGTGGCTTATGGCCCTGCACAGGATAGAGCAGGACGTGCCCGGCGGTTTCAACCCGCACACCCGATCTCAGCTATGGCCGGTCGGTGACTACAGCCTGTCCAGTTGTGGCGGTTACTGGCTTGCACAGAGCGACGACTGGGTCACCGGGAACCTGGTGAACGCACCGCGCTGGGTGCACGACCCACAAATGACACCGGTGCTGATCGATCTGGTAGCGGACTATATTGACGGCAAGATCGACGCCCGGGTGCTGTTACAGGCCAGTGAGGAAGATCCCGCCCTGCGCGAATTGATGCTGGATACCCGGGAATTTCTGCGGGGGAACATTGAATGACACCCAGGTACACGACTCCCACTGTGCAAGGTGCGCCGCGCACCGCGGCAACAACTATCAACGCCGCCAAGGTGGCCTTTTAGGGTTCTGCCCTCTATCAGGTCCAGCAACTCATCCAGCATCATCAGGGATAGCCCCCAGATGCGCCGGCCCTCGTACATGTAGCAGGGCATGGGAATCTCCACCCCCTTGTACTTCCACACCATCTGCTCCCGGTTAGCCGTATCCAGCAGGAACTCCAGCGGCACCCAGACCACTTCGGCCACCTCGTGATTCGGGGTGAACTGGA
>PVMK01163765.1_pt1 | contig 13015 bp, 11 predicted proteins | sample 1853481 | NCBI WGS metagenome assembly PVMK01 (sample SAMN08533507, study PRJNA380276) | Marine sediment metagenome, whole genome shotgun sequencing project.
GTGTCGAATTCCAAATGGCTGCAATCACCTGCCCGCCGTGACCCTGGCAACCAACTTGATAGAAGCGGGAGGGATTAATAAACCTGAAAATTCGGTGCAAGGTTGCGGGTTAGAGTGCTCACTTCAAAAATCGCCGGGCTGTTGGTGGTCAGTTCCTTGTTCTCCGGTAGTCCCGAGTGCGATAGGGGTTAGAGTAAAAACACGAGCAAGTCGATCGGCTGTTCGCAAATCCCCTCTACGAAGAGCATTTCGCACATCATCAAGTTTCAAGGCATCATCAAGGGACAAATAAGGCGACCAACCTTCATCAGTATCGATCAATTCGATTTCAACTTCGGCCGCATATTGTCCTTCGTGTACTAATTTTTTATGTTGTCTCTTCCTCATGACATTCTCCTAATGAAATCACTTGACCATTTGGCTGGATCCGGCCTGTATGCGGTAACTAAAACAGCCGGCGACCTCGCGCCTTTGGGAATTCCCCATACCACATGGATCGGATTAATCTCAGAATCTTTCTGTAACACTAATACACATGGTCCTTTTGTATAATCAGGATAATCTTCTATTACTATGGCTTCCTTATTACCGAGCAAAACGTCCCTAACAAAGATCAAAGATACCATCTTCTGCCAATTCATCATAACCATGATCAGATATTTTAATGTCTTGGCGTTCAACAAGTTCGATAATCTGTTTGAGTGTAGTGCTCATAACAACATTTTGGTCTCCAAGGCTCGTTTCTGCAGTGATTCCAATGTCAACAAAGAGTTAATCTTCCTCGTTTTCAACGATCTGTTGGTCGATTTCATCTCTGTGTATCGAATGCGGGACGTAGTCAACTTATAAACTTGCCGAAAATATTCAAGTTTTCCCGGATCGATTTTAAGCCCCTTTTGCATCTATGATAGCAATGAAAAGCTTAGCCGGGTGAGTTTATAGCGTCGGTTGCTGGAACGTCGTGTTCGCTGACTTCTCGGCCGATCTCATAGAGAAAATCGGGTGAGAAGTCGGCATTGTTTGGCCACACGATTGTATCTATATCATGGTTAACATAGAAAACTTTGAAGAAATCCAGGTCTTTTAAGGGCTCAAAGATAGGGCCGTCGATATGTGGCTGCAAATCGACGACCTTGCTCTCTCCGTTATCAAAACGCACCTTGAGCTTGTATCCACCGAGATAGGTTGCTTCAGTTACCCATCGCATGGTCATTCTCCTAATCGAGTGGTTCAATATCTTCCAAAGGCTCGTTTCTTCGGGCCTTTTCCCAGTTAGCCATGAGTTCATGTCTATGCTGGAAGGCCCATTCCAAAACCAATGAGGTTGCCCGCCTGGGAAGCTCTCCTTCAATCATCTTAAGTTCTTCAATCGAGAAAGCAGCCCATCGCCCAGCATATTTGGCGTGAAAGTGTGGAGGCACATGATCCTTATAAAACATAGCAATCACGATACCGAAAAATCTACTTATTTCAGGCATCTCTTATTGCATCCTCCGGATATCCTATCGATTCAGCGTTAAATCTCTGCAAGGCTGCTCTTAAAGCGGAACGGGAACCCTGAACCTCTGAACTCTTTCAAGTTTAACCCCTTCCAAAACCAAAGTCAAGGTTCTGAAATTACAGGTACATTTTCGATTTTTCTTTGACAGGGGCATTCGTATGGTGTTATCTTTTCCACGCCTGTTTGAATGTTATTCCCCTTATATTTGTTGGTCTCCTAAAAACACTGTTATCTCGCGCAAAGGCGCACGCCAAGGCAAAATACATCATATCAATATATTACCTCATAAAGGTAACTGCTCAGGTTCAGAGGTTCAGGCCCGCCCTGGTGCGACTCGTGGCATAATTCCAAAGTTGTGCTGACTAGGCTTAGACTATATTTTTCGCATACATAGTGCCGATGATCGGTCTGGGCAAGGATGCATCGAAGACCCGAAGTCCTCATCAAAAATGCTCATTTCCCCAAATAATTGCCAATTTGGCTTCAAAGTTCGGGTTAGACCTCACGAAGCTGACGTTGTTCTCGTAAACACACATCTAAAAATGCAGCCCGGGGATGAGAATGGACCCTTGAACCGCTGAACCTTTGAACCCACGACGTCGTTCGTGGTTTCATCCACTATCTCAAGCAATATGAAAAATGCGACCCGACCGTAGGCGAAACAACCCTGAACCGTGAACTGTGAACCTGAAAACCGGAGTAGTTACTTGAGAAGTTACAAAGGGTCAAGTACTCAAGTCAAGGCTCTGAAATTACAAGCACATTTTCTTTTGACAGGGTTATTGGGAACATGTTATTATCTGAAAGTTTTGTTTACCCTAACGTTGCATAAAATTTGAGCTCAAAACGCTTTAGATTAGATCAGCAAGGGACGATGGACCATTTTCAAGGGTGAAAGCGTATTTAGTGTCCGAACGAAAACTAGGATTTTTTGTTCAGATCAAGCCTCCGGCCTGTAGGGCCTACGGCCCGGAAGGAAAGACGATAATTTTAACCACAGGAATACGTTGAGTATTTCGAGGATTAAAATTTGAGTCTGACGCAGATATGGGCGAAAAAGACAGTTTTCGTTCAGACACTATTTAACATACGGTGAGGTCTTGAAAATGGGCCAGCGTTTCTTGATGGCCTGATATAGAGCGAGCAAAGCGGTTTTGGGCCAAATATTTATGCAACGTTAGGGTTTACGGTTCCATAGAATGTCACAATCCTGAGACCCGATAGAATCGGTGAGGTACCAAGAGGGCCACATGATAGAATTATCCATGGAAAATGGCCTGCCATCAGCACATGGGGGGGCCACGGACGAAGAACTCCTGCCTGCCAAAGATCTGATCGCCTCTTTTATCATAGCCATGAAGAATTATGCCCTTTACCCCGAGGACAACGAGATCGTGCAGACGTCTGTGGAGAACGTCGCCACCCGCCTGGACAAGCTCCTCGACAACTACGAGGACTTCCGATTCCATGTCAAGAGGGATCGATTACTGTTCCAGGATCAGATTCTCCACCAGGGAACTCCTGACATTGGAAATATAGCGTTTGTCCTCTATCGGGACGCGATTCTGTGGGTTGAGTTTCAAAAGGGGATCGAATTAACAGAGGTTACGGGGTTCCTCAGGCTGGTGAACCAATATAGAGAAACCGGTGAAGAATCAGAGGGTGACCTTGTGACAGCCCTGTGGGAGGCTCAATTCCCACACCTCCGCTACGAGGCCTCGGATATATTCCTGGATGACGAAACAGAAGTGGATCTCTCTCTTCTGGCTGTGACGGACGAAGACCACCGCGACAGAGAACAGAGGCAGGAGGAGGATCAGGAAACCATACAGACCATTGCCGACCCGGAAATGAGTGCGGTCATGTGGGAACTGAGCCTCGAGGAAAAAAAGGAACTGGAGGAAATGATCCTGGCGGATGAAAACCGCGACAGCACCGAGGGGGTTTTGGAGGTGCTGATGGTTATCCTCAAGGAACACGTTGAAGAGAACGACCTTGCAGATATCCTCAAGTTCCTCCAGGGAACATTTCGGGATCTCCTTTCAAAAGTCGAATTCGAACCGGGGCTCAAGCTGCTTGAAGACTTACATGAAATCAGCAAGTCATGCACAGCCGACAGGGTCTGGGTCCGCCCCATGTTGGATCAATTCTTTAAGGAGCTTTCCGGGCACCAGGTCTTGAGTGTCCTTCAGGAAGTTTGGCCTGTCCTGGAGATCCTTGACGCCCACAGGTTCCTGCTCCGCCAGATACTGCTCCACCTCCCGCCAAAAGCGATTCTGACCATTGGGCCCATGTCCCTTGAGGTCTCTGCCCCTAGCGTTCGCCATGAACTCACCAAAGCGATCGGGACCCTGGCCAACAGAGATATCGAACCTTTGGAACGTCTCCTGAATCACCGCGACCAGAACCTTGTTCTGAAGATGGTGCCCGTATTAAAAGACCTTGAGGGTGATAGGCCTTCTGAGCTCCTCCTAGCGCTGGTCCGCAATCCCTCTGAACGAATAAGGAAAGCCGCACTCGACACCCTCATGGCCCGGGATCGTCAGCTGCTCAAAGAGGTCTTTCTCCTAATTGAAGACGACAGCGCCCCTGTCCGGAAGCTCATGCTCGACTTTATGGGAAAAGAGAGAAACGAGGTGGCCGAAGACTTGTTACTGGACTACCTTGAAAAGCGGAGGTTTCAACGACACGACAACCAGCACCTTTTGGCCTGTTACAGGGTCCTGGGCCGTTGCGGTTCTGCGCGTTCAATTCCATTTCTGAGCAGAACCCTACTAAACCGAGGTTGGGTGCCCGGTTTCGGAAGGTCAACTCACCGGCCGGGAGCGGCCACGGCGTTGAAGGTGTTGGGGTTGGATGAAGCACGTGAGATCCTGGACAAGGCCTCTCGAAGCGTTTTTCCCAGTGTACGGCTCGCTTGCAGAAAGGCAACGGAGTTTAGCAGATAAAAAAGGAGCCTGATACCTTGGCTACAGATTCCCAGAAACAGCCCAAACAGACGGATGAAACCTTGCTCAAAACGTTTTACTGGCTGCTTCAAACGGTAAAGATCCATCAGGATAACAATAAGGTCCTTCTGGAGACTGCCCGGGAATTCATCGGGTCCGTGGTTCAATCCTGCGCCGATGACCCCCATATTACGATTGAGGTCTTTGGGGGCAGGTTTTATGTGAGAGAGAAAAAACTTATCTACATGATCGAAAGCTTTGACCTGGTCCATGGAATGCTTCATTTTTTCGAGAGCCGGGGACTCCGAGGGCTACGATTATACCCTGCCATCGCCGACTCACCCATTGAGCAGTTGTTGGCATTCGCACGCACCCTAAACCAGGCCGACCGTCAGGAAAACCCCCTGGCGTGGATCGCCCAGAAGCTGGAGGATGATACCTTTTCCTGGGCGGAAATAGTCCATAGCCCGCAGGAGTTACCGGAGGGTGAGCTCGAACACAGAGAAAGAGCCAAGAAAACCTATTTTTATGCCCTTGCCTCTGTAAAAAACATAGGCCAAAAATTATCCGCCAAACGGCCTGTGGGGATCCGGAAAGCCAAACGGTTGGTCCAGAACCTGGTGGACCTTGTTGCCGAAGACGAATCATTGCTTCTGGGCATGAGCACCATCCGGGACTTTGACGACTATACCTATACTCACTCGGTAAATGTTGCCGTACTCTCGCTGTGTCTGGGGAAACGGTTGGGGCTTTCGCCGACAACTCTGGAGCAATTGGGGATTTGTGGGCTTTTTCACGATCTGGGAAAAACAGAGATATCCCGTGAAATTCTATTCAAAACAGAAAAATTAAACAGCCAGGAGTTTGAAGAAATCGAAAAGCACCCCGTAAAAAGCGTAAGCCACATCATTAAACTGCGTACCGACGAAGATCTCCAGGCCAGGATCATCCCTCCCATATTCGAACACCATTTGAAGTACGATCTCTCCGGCTATCCCAGGCACAACAGAGAAAAACCTCAGAGCCTGTTTGGGCGAATCTTGACCATCGCCGACGTATTCGACGCAATGACATCCGTGAGGATTTACCGCACGACCCCCTTCAGCCCGGACCAGGCCCTGGGCATGATGATGGAGGGCGCCGGGCAGGAGTTTGATCCCATCCTCTTAAAGGTCTTTGTCAATATGCTTGGGGTCTTCCCCACCGGCACACTTCTGGCACTGGACACGGGTGAAATGGGGCTGGTAATGGAAAATGCCGGAGAGGGCATGATGGCGCGTCCCAGGATATTAATTCTGGTACCCGATGAAAAAGGCGGTTTTAGAAAGGGAAAGACGGCGAGCCTGGCAGAACGTGATCCCCATACGGGGGCATTTCGCAGAAATATCGTAAAGACCTTCCACCCTGCGAGCTATGGAATCCAGCCTGCAGAATTCCTTGTCTAAAAGACTTGTACCGGGCTGAAACCATATATGCTTGTCCAACTACTCATCACCGACTTTGCCATTATCAAGCACCTTGAGATCGGTCTCAAGTCCGGGCTGAACACCATCTCAGGCGAGACCGGGGCCGGCAAGTCCATCATGATCAACGCCGTGAACCTGATCCTCGGGGGCAGGGCATCAGCTGATCTCATACGGACCGGCTGCCGGGAGGCCACGGTTGAGGCCCTTTTTACCTTTCCGGACAACAGTCGTTTCAAAGAAATATTATCCGAGTCCGGGCTCCATTTTGACGGCGAGCTCTTGATCAAAAGAAGTATCTTCCGCGAGGGCAGAAACAAGATACTCATCAATGGCTCCCTCGCCACCCTGCAGATGCTGTCCCGTCTGGGCGCAAACCTTATCAGCATTTCAGGTCAGCATGAACATCAGCTCCTCCTCAAACCTGAAAACCACCTCTACCTCTTAGATGACTTTGGGGGGCTTACGCCTCAGCGCCTTGAACTGGATAGGCTTTATGGAGGGTACAAAAGTCTGGAAGAAAAGATCAGACATCTGGAACAGGAGGTCAGGGTGATGGAAGAAAAGCAGGAACTGGCCCGGTTTCAATTGCAGGAGATCAAAGATGCTGCCATAAGCCCCGGAGAAGATGAAACCCTGGCAAGGGAAAAAAAAGTCCTTGAGAACGCAGAAGAGCTGCTGGAAATCGTATCAGAGGGATACCAGAACCTTTACGAGCAGAACGACTCTGTGCTCTCTGCCATATCTCGATGCGCCAAGCGGTTGGACAGGGGGGCTCGGATAGACCCGGGGATTTCTCCTGTCAGGGACGATCTTGTCGAGATTGTGGTGAAGCTGGAGGATGTCTCTTTTTCCCTCAGGGACCTTCAAAAGACCATACGGATGGATCCTCAAAGGTTGGAGGAGGTTGGCGCAAGGCACGAACTCCTGAATAACCTCAAGCGAAAGTATGGGCCCACCCTGGAAGATGTCCTTGAATTCAAAGACAATCTTGCCTCCACAATGTATGATCTGGATGAAAAGAGGGACAGGGCCAATCAGTTGGCCAAAGAACGGCTGGAGATGGAAAAAGGCCTTATACTGGCTGCAGAGGAGCTCTCAAGGAAAAGAAAAAAATGGGCCGTTGTATTGGAAAAGGAGATGGAAAAAGAGCTTCATCAACTTCATATGGAGCAGACCCGGTTTCAGGTTAAATTTGACACCACCACTAAAGACCGGGGAAACGGCAACAGAAACGCTATCGAGGACTTACGGGCTGATGGTTTTGACGCCCCGGAGTATATGATCTCCCCAAACGTGGGCGAAGAATTGAGACCCCTTTCCAGGATCGCCTCGGGGGGAGAGCTCTCACGGATCATGCTGGCGCTCAAATCGATCCTGGCAAAATCGGCCTCTGTTGAGACCATTATCTTTGATGAGGTCGATTCCGGGATAAGCGGTGCAACCGCCGCGGTGATCGGGGAAAAACTCCTTTCCCTTGCCAAATATCATCAGATCCTGTGTATCACCCACCTGCCCCAGATCGCCAGCCAGGGGCAAAGTCATTTTCTGGTCAAAAAGACAATCATCAAGGCCCGCGCCCAAACCACCATTTCCGAGCTGGATCCTGAATCAAGGGTCACGGAGATCGCCCGCCTCCTTGGCGGGAGAGAGATTACGCCACGCGCACTGGCAAACGCAAGGGAAATGCTCGAGGGAAAAAATTGACGGGGAAAAGATTAACGTTTGAACCTTACGACCTGACCCTTTGAAAAATTTTTCCCTTTTACCGGCACCGCGAGGGAGTGTTGTACCATGACCGAGTCGATCTTGATCTCCCCTATCTTTGTCCCCAGCAGACGAATAGATCGACCGCTGCCGGAGGGGATTGATTTCCCCTCGGATAAGACCTCGAAGGACTGCCCCAGTCTGACCCCCACTTTCTCTCCCGCATTGATCATCACAGTATCATCCTCTACAGCCGTGATCCTTCCCTTCCAGGGCACTTTTGCAAGTTCTTTTTCAACGGCCGCAGCCTGTCCTTCCAATATTTCCGGCAAGGCCTCCCTAAGCGCCTGATCCGTAATTTTCTTGTCCCCTTGTTCTTCCGCATGCTCCAAAGAGAAAGGGAATTCCTCTGACTCGATCCGCGTCATTGAAAATGTTTTGGTGACGATGTCTACCACATTCAAACCCATAGAAATCTGATAGAACCTCTTGTAACTCGTAAAAGGCCAGATACCCGTTGCTCGGGTCATGACCTCAATGGGGTTCATGACCACGATAATAAGTGAATTCATGCCCAAACCTTCAGCAATATCAATAAGCCTTGAACTCGTGGCTACCCCGAACAGGGGGGAGGTCATGGCCATTGAGGAAAACAGGCCATCGGGCGGTTTATATAGCAGGAGGTCGGGTGATTTTTTTAGAAATTCCCAAAAATCCTCATCCAGTTTCCTGGCCTTTTCGGTTCCGAGTCCCGCCTGATCCACCAGCGGAAAAACCATAACCCGTTTTTTAAGCACCGGCCTTTGAGGCACAATCGGGCTGATGAGAGATCTCATCGTGCTGCACCCCGAAACCAGGACAAGAAAAAACAACAGGGCCGCTAAGAGACAGACCCCAATATTTAGTCGACGCATTATATATTTCCTAGAAAACAATTTCAAAGGACGTAAACTCTCCTTTCCATTTGTCGAGGGTCTCATGGACCGCTAAAACCGTTGCTGACGGAGGCCCCTTGTGGCACCATAAAACCAGTTTTTTAACCCGCTCCTCGGCGCCCTCCGCCACGACCTCCACCGTCCCCCCCCGACAGTTTCGCACCCAGCCGGTGACACCCAGAGAAACGGCTTCTTTGCGAGTGGACTCCCTGAACCACACCCCCTGGACCCTTCCCTCAATGATCAAGTGAACTCTGCTCTTTGGCATTCAATGCCCCCGGTTATCCACCGCGTCCAGGATTCGGCCGTTTTGTAAGTTTTGTGACTATTTAGTGTCTGAACGAAAACCCCGAAATATGGTCTTTCAATTTTGTTCAGAGATGTTCAACTAACCGAGGTTGCTTTCTTGTTTAAATCCGCATTCAGCAATCCAAAATCGTGCCTGCACAGGGTTGGGGTCATTCTGTGTTCAGGAGCTCCAGAAATTCATCCCCATTGAGGATGACAACCCCTTTTTTCTCTGCCTCGCTGAACTTTGAGCCGGGGGCCTCCCCCGCGACCAGATAATCGGTGCTGCTGCTCACCGAGGAAGAGACCCTGCCGCCCCGTCTGAGGATCTGCTCTTTGGCCTCGGAGCGCTTCATTGAGGAGAGGGAACCGGTCATCACAAAGGTTTTTCCTGCCAAGGCTCCCGTCACGGGGTGTGCCATGATTTCAAACCGAATGCCCGCTTTCAGGAGACGTCCACAATGCTCCCTGTTGGGTCTGTCAGAGAAATACGTGACTATACTTTCCGCTATCTGAGGACCGATCCCGTCGATGGCCAGCAGTTCCTTCTCTGTTGCCTCCTCCAGATGTTTGAGTTCGCTGAAATGATCCGCCAACACCCCGGCAACGTGTTCTCCAACATGTCTGATTCCCAGAGCATAGATAAACCGGCCCAGGGTTGTACTCTTGCTCTTTTCAATGGCTGCCGTGAGATTTTCCGCTGATTTATCGGCTATCTTATCAAGCCCCAGGAAGTCGTCAAGCTGGAGTTCATACAAATCAGCCGGTTCTTTTACCAATCCCTCTTTTATTAACTGTGCGATCAATTTATCCCCGAGCCCATCTATATCCATGGCCCCTTTTGAGACAAAATGCTTTAGCGATTCTTTCACCTGGGCCGGGCAGTTGGGGTTTGGGCATCTCAGAACCACCTCTCCTTCCCTTTTTGCCACATCCCCCCCACAAACAGGACAGCGGGTCGGCATAACAAACTTTTTTTCCGCGCCCGTCCGCTTTGACCGGACCACTTGCACCACCTCGGGTATAACGTCCCCGGCCCTCTGGACCAGCACAGTATCCAGCTCTCGCACATCTTTTTTCTCTATCTCATCCTGATTGTGGAGGGTCGCCCGCTTTACTGTAACGCCCCCGATCTCGACGGGTTCGAGGTGTGCCACGGGTGTAAGGGCGCCGGTACGTCCCACCTGTACATCAATCTTGATGATTCTTGTGGTCTCCCGGGTAGGTCTGAATTTATAGGCAAGCGCCCATCTGGGGCTTCTGGATTTCTCACCCAGTCTTGCCTGCAGGTTGAGCTGATTGACCTTGATTACAGCCCCGTCGATTTCATAAGGAAATTGGGATCGTATCTCTTCAAGGTGCCGGCAACACTCTATAACCTCACCCGGTGTGGAGCATATCCGGATATGAGGCCTGTTAACCCGGAAGCCCCATTGCTGGATGGAAATCATCATTTCATGGTAGGTGTCAAAGGTGGCCCCGTTTATCTGTCCGACACCATAACAAAACATATTGAGCGGCCTCCTGGCGGTGACTTTCGGATCCAGCTGCCGCAATGAACCGGCTGCGGCGTTCCTGGGGTTTGCAAATGGTGGGAGGTTCTGCTCAAGCCTTGTCCTGTTCAATGCCTCAAGGCCCTCCTTTTCCATATACACTTCACCCCTGACCTCCACCAGATCCGGTACAGCACGTCCATTTTTTGGTTTTGTCAGGGTCAGAGGGACCGTCAAAATAGTCTTTATGTTCCGGGTAATATCTTCCCCCACATAGCCGTCGCCCCTGGTTGACCCAACCGTGAGTCTGCCGTTCTCATAAACCAGTTCCAGGGCAACGCCGTCAATCTTGGGTTCCACCGTGTATTCCATTGGGGAGTCGTCTCCCAGAAATCTCTTTAGCCTGGCATCAAAATCCTTTATATCCTGATCCCGGAACCCATTTCCAAGGCTGAGCATGGGAACCCGATGTCTTACAGCTGAAAAAGCCTCCCGGGGCTCTGCCCCAATCCGCCGGCTGGGTGAATCGGGTGTGACAAGGTCGGGGAACTGTTTCTCAAGCTCGATTAAGCGCTGAAAAAGTCTGTCATACTCGGCGTCTGATATCTCAGGGTCATCCAGGGCATGGTATTGCCGGTTGTGGTACCGGATCTCTTCCCTTAACGCCTCGACTTCCGATCTAATTTTTTCCATTCCCTATCCAAATTTCAATTCACCTGACCCCACTTCTCCTTGACCGCCTTCACAAGCCCAAAACAGCCTGTGAGCATCATGTCCCCAAAAGGGGCGGCCATGTGTCCATTCAAGCTCAAGAACCTTTCCCTGTTCGGCCCGGTTATGGTCAGGTGTTTAAACGGGCTCGCCTCCCCGGCCCCGGGAAGTACCCGGCACCCGTGACCCGTGTCCTCAAAGATCTCTCGGTTTGTGAGACTTTCTTTTCGAAACCGATCCAGATGATCATTTAGTTTCACAGGGTCAAGCAATGAGGTGTGGTGTTCATATATCCCCCATATTTTTTTGGCTTTGACCAGAGCAGCCACCGTATGCTCATTGCCGATATTGACGATGGTAACCCCCTCTTCCCGCCTTGAATCAGTCCAGGGGTCCTGAAGGGCGCCAAGAAAGGCCGAAGCGCATGTATCCGTCACCCATGCCCCCGGCACACTTTGAGTGACCGCCTTCATCCGGGTAAGGTGCCCCGGGGGTGTTTGATAGAGCAGACTTTCAAAACCGTTTCCCGATCCGAGGAGATCCGTCCACTGCTCGAATCTAAAGGCCCTGTTGCTTTTTGCAGGCGAAAACCCATGATCCTGAACCGAAACTGCAACGGTTTTTGGGGTGGCCACCTGGAACTGGCCCAGGGCCCGGCTTATGGCCCCGAGGTTAAGGTCACCCATTTCAAGTTCCGTCAGGGGTGCCGCTCCCGGCCTGTTATCGACAATCCGGATGCCCATACCTTCCACTCGGGCAAGGTCATCATGAAAGGTAAGTGCCGGTTCCTTCCCGGCAAAGACCTTAAGGCCCTTACTCAGGTGCCTTTTAATGGCCCGTGAACAGGGACCTCCACCCATTGTTTTGCCAGTGAGAAAGATATGGTGCCCCTTTTCTGTGGCCCGTTCTATCTTGGCCGCAAGGATTGTGGTGGCGGAGGGGAGGATCATCTTTGGGCAGTTCTCGGGGTTAACCCCGTGCTGCCAGACAAGAATGTCCTGTGTACCGCTTCCCACATCCACAGCCAGTATATCTTTGGATACGTCCATTTTGTCTCTACCCATAAATCAGACTCCGTATAACTTATTTGGCTCACCTCTTTGACGTCATCACCCGAGAGCAGAAGGCTGCCACATCCAGCAGCGTCTGTCCGGCCGCCCTCGACCCCTTTTTTAATCGAGGGTTAGAAAACCCGTGTCGCCATTTGAAGTCAAAGAGTTCATCGGAGACAACAAGCAGCCCTGCCATTGACACCGATCGGTAAAGGGCAAGGGTCATAAGGGCAGAGATCTCCATCTCCACACCCAGTATACCACGGGCCTGATAGGCCTTCACCTTGCTCACCGTTTCCCTGTAGATGGCGTCGGTGGTCCATACCGCCCCCTTTGAAAAGGGTAACCCGCGTCGTTCCAGTTCGTCCCCCAGCATCTGGTTGAGTATCTCATCCGATTCAGGGCTTTTTGCCCCTATGGGATAATGGGCCGACGTCCCCTCCTCAGAAACCGCCCCGGTTGGAACCACAATATGGCCGATGGGCAAAGCTGGTTGTAATGAACCGCACCACCCCAGCACCCAGATCCTTTTTGCGCCCAAAACAATGAGTTTTTCCATACCCATGACCGCGTGCGGGGCCCCCAGAAAAGGACCGCAAAGGGTCAGTGGCCCATGGTCCCCTCCCTCTGTCTGGTATAAGCGGTACAATCTTGTCTGGGAGAAAGGGACCGCTTTGGCCTTGGCCGTCTGCACCAGATGCGTGAGTTCATAGGGGATGATAACCATCAAAACATCAGGTCCCACCGGGGGGTCACCCGCTGCCTTTATGGGCCTGATAATGCCCGCTTCCTTCTCCTGTTTCATATACGGGCCGTGCCCCCGTTTCTTTTTAGGAGGTTGTCCGAGCGCCATAGCGGCTCTTCCATGGAGGGAGATTTTAGGGTTTCTGGCCCCTCATGGCAACCCCTAATCCGGA
>PVMK01125035.1_pt1 | contig 13010 bp, 9 predicted proteins | sample 1853481 | NCBI WGS metagenome assembly PVMK01 (sample SAMN08533507, study PRJNA380276) | Marine sediment metagenome, whole genome shotgun sequencing project.
AGACAACTGCGCAAATTGTATGATTTGTGTAAAGAGTTCGATTCAGGTTTGAAGTTTGAATTTTCTGCGATCACAAGCTAAAATAAATATAGTTATCCTGGAATCGGAAGGTCACCCTAAATATCAGAAAATCTCGATTATCCTTCTTGATTTTTCAGGCACAAAACGGTCATCCGGAACAGGGCTTCCGTACAAGCTTCATTCCCCTATGACTCATATTTGTCTTACTTTAAGCCAGCCTTCCGAAGGGCGTTGATAAATCGTTCCTTGTCGGCCTTCTGAAAACTATAATAACTGTTCTTAGCGATATCTTCCAAGGTGATTTTGGGATTTATTTTACGAACCTCTGCGGCTTGAGCACGGGCGTCTTTCACAACCCGGCCAGCTCTTCTCTGACCTTATCCGGCTGGATCAGGGTGCCCAGGCGCTCGAAGATCTCCAGAGCTTTGGTAAGATACTCCCGGGCCTTTGCGATGTCGCCAAGCTGTTTGTGGAGCCGACCGTAATCCCCATAGGCCAACGCCAGCTCATTTTCTGCTTTGATATCACGCAATATGGCAATACTTTTCTCAAAGTGGGGTGACGCCAAGGGTTTCTCAATCTGTGCTGGGTTTGTTTTCATGGAGATCTGACCCAAGAGGCGATGAGAGGATCCGAGATAATACCTTGCCCCACAACGCTCTGCGACTTCCAGAAACTCTTCGAGCGTCTGTCTTGCTTTCTCATGTTCCCCAGCCAAGCAATATCCTTCACCGAGCCAGGTTGTATGAGGGAGTGCCGCTGGCATAAAGCGCCCAGATTGCAGAATCGAGACTGTCGTGGTTAGAATCTCAATGCCCTTTTTTTGCTTTCCGGCTCGGCACAAAGCCCGTGCAAGTGGACCTTGAGCCCATACAGCGTCTGCAGGGGTAGGAGCTTTCTGAACCGCCATTTCCCCGTATTCCAGGGCCCGAGCAAGGTCCCCCTTGAGGGTATAGGGTAGTGAAATAATCCACCCTGAAAAAGAAATCAGACTATTGTCTGAAATTTCCTTGGCTACTCTAAGCGCCTTTAGACCCTCTTCCACCGCCGCATTCCACCGACCAAGCTTTGAGTAAGCCCATGAGGCACCACACAGCGCCCAGATGTACCAGCGAGGGCAAATCCGCTTGTCTATCCTACGAAGGGCATCTTTTTTAAAAGCAATGGACAGGTCGTAGTCAGCATTATACAAATGGCTCCATTCCACTAACAGATAGGCATACCCAGCATCTCCAATGCTACCTGATGTCTCACAAAGCTCTGCCCCTTTGGTTAGGGTTTGGATGGCCTGATTAAAGTTCCCGAACGACCACTCACAGTTTCCCAAGCGGACATAGTACAGTCCTAAGAGTTTAGGATTCTCTGTCTTGATCACTAAGGATTCGTAACGGATCAAAAGGTTGTAATACTCCGGAAGTTTAAGGAGTAAAAAGAACACAAGCCATTGGTTCAACAACAAAGATATCCGCCGCTGTCGATTCATTTCGGTCTCAGGCATCGTGTCAAGGAGCTTCATAGCTTCGTCAAAATAGTCCTTTGACTCCTCCATCGCGTGCAGATTAGCCGCTTTCCCGCTAGAAAGGCCCAGATACTCAACTGCCTTATCCATATTGTCACTGCGTGTATAGTGATAGGCAAGCAGTTCGTAGTATTCTTCAAGGCCATCCGGATAGAGTGATTCGATAGCTTGCCCAATCTTTTCATGAAGCTCCTTTCTCCTCTTGAGAAGTAAGCTTTTATAAGCGACCTCTTGCGTCAGAGCGTGCTTAAAGATGTATTCCAACTCTGGGAAAAGCCTTTTCTGGGAAATAAATTCTAATCCCTGAAGGTTGAGGAGATAGGATTTGAGTTCTACACTCATTCCCATAGTATTTTGTAGGATACGAAAGGCAAATTCTCTCCCGATCACAGATGCCACCTGTATAACCTGCTTGAGACTTTCTCCCATCCGATCCATCCGTCCGGCTATAATTCCCTGAATAGTATCTGGCACCTGAATCTCTGATGTCTTTCGGGTTAAAACATATTGATGGTTCTTTCTCTGAATGGAGCCGCTTTCCAAAAGGGTTTGGGTAAGCTCCTCAACAAAGAAGGGGTTGCCTCCAGCTCTACCGAGAACAAGTTCTTTTAGCTCTGGCACGACCTCTCCACCTCCAAGAATGGCCTGCACAAGCTCAGTACTGTTCGCGGTAGAAAGTTGATTCACATCTATCTTGCTGTAGTAAGATTTGTTCTCCCACCGATGGGTATATTCTGGCCGATAAAGAATTATCAGCAAAATTTTGCTGTTTGGCAGTGATTCAATGAGATAGTTTAAGAACTCTTCCGAGGTCTTATCGATCCAGTGAAGGTCCTCCACAGCAACAACGAGGGGCTTATCTTGACTTTCTCGAACAAGCACATCACGAATTGCCTCAAAGGTCCTAAATCTTTTATGTCCTGACTCAAGCTTAAGATATGCTTTGTCCTGCACTTTTAGAGACAAAAGTTCCTGGAAGGGCGGGAAAACATTCTTCAACCTCTTATCAAGCTGGAAGATTTTCTTCTCTATCTTCTTTTTGATAATATGCTCTGGCTCTCCTTCTTTGATCTCAAAGTACGATTTCAAAATATCCAATATGGGCAAATAGGGCACAGAACGGCCGTAGTGCAGACATCTGCCTTCGAGGTAGTTGTGTCCGCCACTTGGAAGCACGTTTCTAAGTTCCATGAGAAGCCTGGATTTTCCGACACCTGCTTCACCTACGACCCCTACAACTTGCCCGGATCCAGACTTTACTCGATCAAAGGCCTCACTAAGGGCATCGATTTCCCACCTCCGTCCAACGAATTTGGTAAGGCCCTTTGCTGCGGCAGCTTCTATTCTTGTTTCTAGCCCTGTCGCTCTTATAAGTTCGTAACATTCTTGGGGCTTAGCTTTACCCTTCACCTCGAGTGGGCCCAAACGCTCAAACTCGAAGAAATTCCTGGCCAGTTTGCGAGTGTTCCTGGATACAAGGGTACATCCTGGTCGAGCCAAACTCTCCATCCTGGCGCTTAGGTTCGTAGTATCCCCTATCGCCGTATAATCCATGCGAAGATCATCTCCGATAGAGCCCACGACGACTGGCCCTGAATTAAGACCTATCCGCATCTTGAAATCTAATCCGAACTTCTTACGTAATTCTTCACTGTACGGCTTGAGAGCTTTGTGTACTTCAAGGGCGGCATGGCAGGCACTCTGGGCATGGTCCTCGTGGGCCACGGGTGCACCAAATAAGGCCATCACCCCGTCACCTGTGAATTGGTTGATTGTCCCTTCGTATCTATGGATTTCATCCATCAGAATCTTGAAACAACCATCCATGATTTGATGGACCTCCTCAGGATCGAGCTTCTCCGACATGGATGTATAGTTAGCCACATCAGCGAAGAACACTGTCACCACCTTCCGTTCACCCTCGACGGAACTCCGTGAGGTAAGGATTTTGTCCGCCAGATGTTTCGGCGTGTAAGACTGAGGCTGAGCGTAGTCAACAGGAGGAGCTTCATTAGGTTCTCTTAAATCTTGGCCGCATTCATCACAAAACTTCGCACCTGGCTTATATACATTTCCACACTGAGGGCAGGCCAGTTCCAATTTGCTCCCGCATTCCATGCAAAACTTGGCTCCCTCACGATTCTCAAACTGGCATTTTGGGCATTTCATTCTTGATACCCTCCAGATCTAAAGAGAGGTCGAATTGACAGATAAAAGGACGGGTAATTCGCTTTTGATAGGGTAGAGTATAGGGGAGACTGAGGCTTGTGTCAATTCAGGGACGATTTCAATATATTGTATGACTTTTCAATGCCCTTCGATTCCAGGTTTCGTGCGTTAAGGTAGCATCGCAAACCCTCTGAAAATAGTCAACATTTCGTTTTGCAGCCTTCTGTTTCTCGGTCTTTTAAAATTCCAGGGGCATATAGGCATTATTGCGTGGGCCAGATTTGATATCGAAGAAAAATGTACCCAGTTTGAGAGTCAAAACAAGGGCATTTAGATGATCCCACGGCAACTCAAAAACCTGTGATATCATCAACTCGGGCACGAATGTATCCGATGAAAGCTAAAGCCGCGTTATGAATGAATTTCATGACCTTAGTTGGTTTCTATAATTGCGATTCAATCGGCAGTATGCCCAAAAGGGCGACGCCGAGTCGTTTCCAGAAACCGGTGTAAGGGTCCACGTTAAAGACCCGCTGCTCTCCATCAACAATCCCATGCCACCTGATTTGCTCGGTCCCGTTGTCATCCTTTTTCAGTTCCAGTCGGAAGGCCACCTGTTCAATGCTCTGATCAAACCACTCGCCCATCTCGTTTGCGATTTCGGTTGAAGTGAAGACAACACCGATTTCGGTATTGTGGCGAAGCGACCGCGGATCGAGGTTCAAGGAACCGATAAATACCTGTTCACGATCTAAAACGAACGATTTGGCATGTAGACTGGCCTTTGAGGAGCCGTACCGGCCCTTTTTCTTCTTACGCTGCTCCTTTGTGAGATGTTTGTTCATTTCATAGAGTTCGATGCCGGCCTGCAGCAGTTCTTTGCGGTATTTGGCATAGCCGGAATGCACGATGGGGACATCATTGGACGCCAGCGAATTGGTGAGAATACGCACGCGCACACCCCGCTCACTGAGTTGTTTAAGAAATGCCACACCTGATTTGCCCGGTACGAAATAGGGTGAAAAAATGATCAATTCTCGCTTGACATCTTCCAAGTAAGGTCTGAGTTTCGGCACCAGATGATATTCTGTTTTGTCGAAATCATGCTGAAGTTTTTCCGGCCGGTCATAGATGACCTCTGCCTGACCCCAGCGAAAATAGACACGATTCTGCCTTATTCGCTCGGCCAGATCCGAATTTCTCAGAGACTGGATGTAGGCTGAATCGCTTTGCTGCGCTATGAACTCGTTCAATTGCCGATATTTCTGTTCGATTTCCTCCGACGTCGGAGGTTTTTCTTTCAATACGGTTGCGGGGTAGGCTAATTCGCTGTTCCAGTATTGGTCGAAGGAAGCCGAGACCTCCCTGACGATCGATCCGATGGCCAGCACATCCAAATCACTGAAGGCCAGCTCCGGATCGGCTTCGAAGTATTCGTCCCCGATGTTGCGCCCGCCGAGAATGGTTGCCTGATTATCGACGGTAAACGACTTATTGTGCATGCGGCGCGTCACCGAACCGGCACGGGTCACAAGTTGTATTGTTCGACCGCTCTTACGACTGAAAGGATTAAATAGCCGCACCTCGATGTTGGGATGGCTGTCCATCACCGACGCATCCAGGTCGCGGGCTCCGAGATCCATATCGTCGGCAAGCAAACGAACCCGCACACCGCGGTTGGCCGCCTTGATCAGTTGGTCCGACAATAATCTGCCGGTGAGGTCATCGTGATATAGGTAATACTGCAGATCGATGCTCCGTTCGGCACTTTGAGCCAGGACAGCACGGGCCACGAAGGCATCCAGGCCGTTATCCAATAGCAGAAATCCTGAGTGTCCGGGATGCGCGAGCTTTTCATCACGGCGAGCCTTAGCCAGGAGGGTATCATCCGTGTCTGTGTAAGCATAGGACTCCGGCCGATCAAAATTTGTCGGCAGGGTGGCACAACCCCCGATCAAAGACAGAACCAGGACGGCCGCCAAAAGACTGAATTTGCCAAAATTGAACATGGGTATTATTCCTTTTTGTCCGAATTTTCCTTCATGGCAAGCCATTTTGCCAGCGGATTGGCCGATACCCCGTGGGCGACCAGGCTCAAAAACACCGTGCACACCACAACGATAGATAAAAAGCGCCCGCCCGGCAGGCCTGCGTTGAGCACGATGATGCCAAACACGATGCTCGCGAGTCCGCGGGGGCCGAACCAGCCTAAAAACAGCCGGCTCGAAACACTTTCTCCGCTGCCCGTCAGGGATAAGAAAATCGGAAGAACGCGAATAACCGTGAGACTCAACACAGCGTAAACGACCACTTTCCACGTAAACATTCCAATTTGTTGACCGATAACCGCGACACCGAACACGAACCAGGTCAACATAGCCAGGACTTCACTGTCCACCTCCGCGGCCAGAAGCATCTCGTGGGTGTCTTCCTTGGCCAGGAATCCGAATAGCATCCCGCCGGTGAAGGTCGCGATGTAGCCGCTGCCATGCAGACTCTGAGCAATGAAGAATGCAGCCAGCGCCAGAGCGACGACGGCAACGTGCATCCATATTTTCGTGATCCAGCCCCTTTTCCAGCAAAATCGCATCAACGAGCCGCCCAGTGCGGTGAGGCCCAGACCGACAATGAGGCCGATACCCAGTTCCTGGATCACGAGTTTGAGCGCCAGCCCAGCGCCGCTGCCGTCGGCGCCCACGCCTTTGGCCAGCGCAATGAATACCAGCAACACCGGAACACACAAGCCGTCATTGAGCCCGCTTTCCGCGTTCAGGCCCTCGCGCACCCGAACCGGTACGGCCTTGTTGGTGATCACGGCTTTGCCGAGAGCGGCATCGGTCGCGGCGAGCATCGTTGCCAAGATGGCGGCTTCATATAGAGAAAGTTTGTCGAACATCAACACCGCCAGACCAAAACCCAAGGCGATCACTCCCGGCAGGCCGACGAGCAGCATACGTGAAGGAATCCGGATCTGGCGTTTAAGGATGGACAGGTCTGCGTGGGCAGCATCGATGAACAAGATCAGCGCAAGGGTCAGATCCGCAATGACCCGGAATTCCGTGTTTGTCACATTGCCTTCAAACCACCCCAGGACCGTAGGTCCCATAACGAATCCCGATACGACGAACACGATGGGGCCCGAAATGTAGCTGTTCTCAATCCGTCCCGCTACGACGCTGAATAGAAAAATGAACAGGGCTATGACGGCCAGACCTTCGTACATGATTAAACTCCTTTTTTGAATGCTGGGTATTATTCATCACGCCATCTTTGCCTTCTGTTTGCCGGACCAGAATGCATCAACGACAACCACGGCTAAGTATCCATACAGGGCAAGCCCCAAAAACATGCACTGGCGAAACCAGAAGCGATCAGCGGCGGCCTGGCCTTTCGCCATGGATCCGACGGTGGGCGCCAGAACCAAGATCATGGTAACAAAGGCATATTGCCACATGGCGGCTTTGGGATGCACGCCCTCTCCCTTAAATATTCCCGGCCCGTACAATAGTCCCGCCAATGCTATCAGCAGAGTATACATGACAAGCGACGGAAAGGAGCTTAGAACAATCCAGGCGATGATCGCGCCGAGGCCCCCCCCACACGGTCGATAATATGAGTTTGTTGGCCATGGCGCGGGTATTGTCCGTCGTGGCCTGTTGACCCATCTGGGCGACTTTGATCATCGCCACGACATAACTCGCACTCGTGTTTATAAACAAAAAAAGCAGCGTCACGGGAAATACAATCACCATTGCGCGTAAAGCGCTTCGGGCGCCCTCGCGTGGATCGGGTTTTCCCTGCGGCGGGTGATGATGGTCAGAGGCCTCGGAAGGACCGGAAAGCGGGTCCGGTAATAAGGCGTGCGCCACATACACCATGGCTAAGGCCATTGAGGCGCCCTTGGCCAGGCTCTTGGTCAGTTCGATTAACATATCGATACTGACGCTGCCGATACCGGCAAGCAGTGTCAGGCCTATGGTAATGAAACTGCCGATCATGTGGTCCCCGCCCATCGTGGTGTAATAAAAAGTACCGAACAAAGCTAGGGCTACCAAAATCACACCGGCCATGGGCGCATGATCGATGAAAGGCAGCAGCAACTGACAGATGAGCACCGCCCCTACCAATTTCGCAACAAAAAGAAAAGAGAACTTGAGCGAAGGCGGCGGTATTGGCAATGACAAAAGCACGGTGGTAAAAATCGGTGCGAGGAAAGACAGCGGCCAATCGATGGCCTGGGAAACAAACATGGATAGGGATACGCCCAGAGCAAGCCGCAGAATGCGCCTTGAGGCAATATCCATGCAGGTCCTCGCGACCGGATATGTAGTGTTATCAGTAGGCATAGGTCAGAATCGAGATGGCGCGAATATAAAGTTTCGCCAGTTTGTTGGAAATCCCATGATCTCCCGTGTAGACAATCGCCACAACCTGGGAGCCCACTTTGACGACCTTTCTGGCCTCCTCCTTGGGTAGTTCAACATCGATCAAGACAGGGAAGCGCTGCGCGTCGCGCAACCAGTCCCGCTTATTTTCTATCCTGGGAAGGGCGCCTAACGGCGCGGTATCCACCGCCACACCGTACCCCATTTCACGAATGGTGCCCGTGAACACCCTTCCAGGGAAAACGTCCAAAACCATCTCAACCGTGTCGCCCGGTTTGATATGCCCAAGGTTATTTTCGGTGAAATCGGCCTGGATCCAAAAGTTGTCCGTTGCTATGAAGGTTAATTGCGGAGCGCCGGTGGCGGCGAAATGTCCCTTGTCCAATCGCACCCCGGTGACCAGGCCCTTTTCCGGCGCGCGCACCGTGGTATTTTTAAGGTTACTTTTGGCATGGTCCAGATTGGCCTGGGCCTGCAGAATGCGCGAGTTGCGGTCCCCTTCTCTGCCTAAGTTTTCCAGGGCCCCCGCCAGCCCGGCTTTGGCGGCCGCGACGGCTCCCTCCGCGGCCCTGACGGCGCCCTCGGCGGCCTTAATGGTGCCCTTGGCGGCCGCGACGGCTCCCTCGACGGAAGCCAGCGACGCATCCGCCAGTTCGAGACGGCGAACCGAAATCGCGCCCGGGGATTCCGCCCGAATTTTGCGCATGCGCCTGGCGTCCTTTTGCGCACGGACCCGGTTGGCCTTGGCCGAATCCAAGTGTGCCTTGGCTGAATCCAGGTTGGCCTTGGCCGAAGCCCGGTTGGCCCCGGCTGAATCCACATCGGCTCTGGCTGCGTCCACAGCGGCCGCTGACGCACCCACGGCCTGCTTTGCAGTTTCGAATTGCGCTTTGGCAATTTGCAAGGCGAGTTCATAATCATGTTTATCGATCTGGAAAAGCTCCTGGTCGGAGTCCACGAACTGGTTGTTCTTGACGGACACCGACTTGATGACGCCCGAGACTTGCGGGGCGATGGGCACCACCACCGCATGTAGCCGGGCTTGCGAGGTAAAGGGGGTAACGCGGTCGGCTCTCAAATACCAGGCCACGAGTAGAAAACAGATTCCCAGGACGATAAAGGTCCAAAGGCGCACCGGATTAAAACTTGCTTTCCGGGGAGTTGGCGCTTTTTTGTCCTTGGTTGTCGTGGTTTGCTTGGCCTTTTCGGCTGTTTTGGTGTGATTTGCCATGCTTTTTATGTCTCGTTTTCTTTTGATGTTTACCAGTCTATATTACGGATAACCTTTTTACTGTCCGGTTCCTTAAAACCGGCATCGATCAGTTTGCCCCAATCCGTGCGATTTTGCATGGTTTTAAGGGTCTTCGGATCGATGTAGGGTCCGTCCGGGCGTTCTTCCCAGCCGCCGCCCAGCGATTTGTAGAGCGCTACCAGGTTGGTGACAGCACTACCGTGGACGACAATGTAACGTTGTTGCTGGATAAAGAGAGCTCGCTGGGATTCCAGTACGCGGTCGTAGTCGGAAAAGCCCTCGCTGTAGCGTAGGGTGGACAACTCGCTTGAACGTTTGGCCGATGTTACGGTTTCAGCCAGAATTTTTTTCTGTTCGAGAGCGCCGATGAAGCCCGCCATGGCGTTTTCAGCTTCACGCGCTGCCTGGATGACCGTCTCGCGGTAGTTGACCAGGGCCTGCTGCAGGCGCGCATCCTGTACCCGGACCCTGTTTTTTATGCGGCCGTAATTGAAAATTGGCCAGACCAGTGACGGCCCGATGGCATAATTGAACGCACCGGCCCCGAACAAGTCGCCGAAATTGCTGGTGCCCAGCCCTCCCGCCGTAAGACCGAGGCCGCCTAGCAGGCTGATGCGTGGATATAGGTCGGCCTCGGCTGCCCCGACCAGCGCATTCTGTGACATGGCCAGCATTTCGGCCTGGCGCACATCTGGCCGGCGGCGCAGCATATCAGCGGGAAAACCGATTGAGATATCGGCGGGAATCATCGGAATGCCTTTGGCCCCCTCAAGCATCGCATTAACTCTGCCAGGGTTCCAGCCCAAAAGCGTGCTCAACGCATTACGGGTCTGCTTCAACTGAATCTCCAGACCGGGTACGGTTGCCTTGGTGCTGAGCAAGAGGGTGTAGGCCTGTTGCATATCCAGTTCGGACGTTTCGCCGTTGCGATACAAAGTCTCGGCGATATCATAACTTTGCTGCTGGAGTTTGACATTCTCGTTCGCGTACCGGATCTGTTCATCCAGGATTCGTACCACTGTGTAGGTATCGACCACCAGGGACGTCAATAGCACCAGGGCCTGGTCATAGGCCGCCATGGAAGCCAAAAAAGCCGCGTCGGCCGACTCGATGCCGCGGCGGAACCGGCCCCAGAAATCGATCTCCCAGCCCACTGTCAAGCCAAGGTTGTACTGCGAGAAATTAGATGAAGCTGCGCTGTTACCCGGGGGGGAAATATAGGTGGCGTCAGCCACGGCCGATTGGGACTGGGGGTATAGCGTTCCCACGGCAACGCCTAATTGGGCTCTTGTTTCGAGTACGCGCAGGCCGGCGATTTCGAGGGTGTTATTGTTTTTTCGCGCTATATCCACCAGGTTATTCAACACAGGATCATCAAAGACCTCCCACCATCTGCCCAGCCGCGGAGAGCTATATGCCAGTCGACGGACCTTCGGTTCGGACCACTGAGCGGGGGCATCGATTTCGGGTTTGTTGAAGTTTGGGCCAACGGGCGCGCAAGAACAAAGAAACAACCCAAGCGCCAGAATCAAGAGATTAAATGCCAGCGCCCCATCATTGCCCCTGGATGGCTGCTGTTTTGCGTTCATGTCATTCGAAACGCTGGACACGGTTAAGCTCCATTCATCCATATCAATGTAAGAGGTCTTGAATGCCCCTATTAAAGGTCTTTATTTATTTTTAGGCCGATTAATCATCGGTACCCATTTGTTCACCCGCAATTTATCTTATTTTCAAAACCAGAAATGATCTCATGCCGGTAATGAACATCACTTGACTCTCCAGTGTATGCTTTTAACATCACTATACTTGGTTGTGAAACTGAAAGCCAATGTTTGGGTAAAAGGAAATGACAATGCCTCTGCGATGAAATGTGACCTGCTAAAATATATCTTTGACAGATTAATTCTCCGGAGATTTGATTATTTTGTCTAGTAGATTAAGTAAAGTTATGCCTATACCTGCCAGGATTACACCGGCAAATTCGGCTAAGAGGCGTTCATTGGCGATCGCATTTCCTGTTTCAAAGTCTTTCAATCCCCATCCGTAGCTCATGAAAAGTATGAAAAAGAAGATGACAGCCCCGTTGTTCACTTCCACAAATGCCAGCACTAAAAAGTAACAGATAACCATAAGGACGATGCCAAGAATCTCACTTTGCACGACCACTCCCAAATAGAATCCTAAGATAATAGCGAGGATGGCTGCCAGCATCCTTTCTAAACCTGCTTTCCAGATAATAATGCCAGTGAACCCGATGATCATGAATGCCGCGTTGGCGATCATAGTGGGATCCGACAGATATTGATGTCCCACGATCAAGCCAACAACCATGACCAGCGCAACTACTGTGGAATATGTCATTATCCACCACATGGCCATTGGCTTAGCTCCTTGCGACTCTGCTACAATTTCATCAGGTACTTTTTTTCTAGAACGCCTCCGAACCACCGCAAAGATCACCAGGATCAATACGGTAGTGCTACCAAGCACATGGCTTATAAGCAGCTCTTGTGGATTTCCCATCTGACCAATCACAGGCATGACCATAAACCATACTATCAGACACCAACCCAACAAATACCAGTGCACACCAAATCTCAATAAAAAAGTTCCAAGAAAAGTGACAACAAACATGGAAATAAGCCAGGGCCAATAGGTATCAGCGAAAAGATTGCTAAGCCATGTGAGCCCTAATCCTACCACCAGATAAAGAAATATCATTAATATCTTGTTGCTGGGCTTACCCAATAAAACGACCATCCAGGCCAACACAACACTCATCCCAACAACGAACCACGGAAATTCGATCCATTTGGAAATCAGGAAAAGAATAAGAATTACGGCAAGGAAATTAAACCCTGCCCAAGTGTTGAATTTGTTCCAATAAAATTTAAATGGTTCCATCTTTTTTACTTTTTAGTTAGTTTTTGAATAATTAGAATACACTTCTAATTGGTACTTGAACAAAACAAAATGACATAATTAATCCTGGGTAAACCCACGGCTTCGCCGGGCGACTCGTAAAGTTTGACATTTCCGGGAATGTAAGAAAACCTCCTTTGATGTGAACCGAAAACCACAGGTCTCCAGCCAGCAGTTCACTAGGGTTCTTTTACCGTAACCGGCTGGTGCGGAAACCAGAGTCAGAGGTCGATCTAGTCGTTTGTTAAGCCGATCCAGAAGATGTTGACGGTGCAGGTGGTCTTTGCCTGCCGGCGGCCAGTACAACTTCGTGCGGATAAGGGGTATAATAGATAAATGGCGTGCCATAAAAATGAATAACCTCGGCTTCAGGGGTGCCGATAGATGTACAATGTTTGTCACGTTGTGCAGTCAAAACTAGCAAGAAATCTGATTAGACTGCAACAGAAACCCCTTATGATTGAAAACTAAGGCGGATACAATATTTTGTGGGTAGCCTGTTGGGCATTAGACTTTGGATATATTGGGCCGGTACAACTTCGTGCGGATAAGGGGTATAATAGATAATTGGTCTGCCATAACAATGAATAACCTCTGCTTCAGGGGTGCCGATAGATGTACAATGTTTGTCATGTTGTGCAGTCAAAACTAGCAAGGAATCTGATTAGACTACAACAGAAACCCCTTATGATTGAAAACTAAGGCGGATACAATATTTTGTGGGTAGCCTGTTGGGCAT
>PVMK01162384.1_pt1 | contig 13010 bp, 10 predicted proteins | sample 1853481 | NCBI WGS metagenome assembly PVMK01 (sample SAMN08533507, study PRJNA380276) | Marine sediment metagenome, whole genome shotgun sequencing project.
CAGCGGCGTGTCACATGGGGCATGCCACAGCGATCGGCCTCCTGCTGCATGCAATCACGGGCCGCGCGCTTGGTGCCGACGAAAAGAATCTTGCCACCATCCGCAACGATCTTGCGGACGAATTCGGTCGCCTCGCCGTACATCGGGAGAGTCTTTTCAAGATTTATAATGTGGATCTTGTTGCGGGCGCCGAAGATATAAGTACCCATCTTCGGGTTCCAGTAACGGGTTTGATGTCCAAAGTGGACGCCCGCCTCGAGCATCTGGCGCATTGATACGCTGGTCATTTTAGTCTCCTAGGGTTCTGCCTCCATGTACCCCATCCGGAAACCGGAACCGCTTCGCGGAACAGGCACCCAACCGGACGTGTCGGTACATGTGTGGATTTATTGCGGCGCGCTTTATACCATAACGCCCCGTTTGGAACAATCTTCGCGCCCACCATTATAGAGAACCTTTCGGCCACGTCCCAGCAGGCCCTGTGCGCCAGAACGGGAGGCCGGCGTATCCGCCATGTCAGTTACAATAAAAAATAGTCAGGAACAGCAAAAAATGCGCGTTGCAGGCCAGCTGGCCGCACAAGTGCTGGATATGATCGGCGAGCACGTCCAGGCCGGGGTGACAACCGGCGATCTGGACGTGATTTGCCATGACTACATAACCGGGCACCAGCAGGCGATCCCGGCACCCCTGAATTACCGCGGCTTTCCGAAGTCGATCTGTACATCGGTCAATCACGTGGTTTGTCACGGGATTCCGGGTGATCGCCGCCTCAGAAACGGTGATGCGCTAAACATCGACGTAACGGTTATCAAGGACGGTTTTCACGGCGATACCAGCCGGATGTTCTTTGTTGGCAAGAAAAGCATCGCCGCATCCCGGCTCGCCACGATTACGCACCAGGCCATGAAAACAGGCATAGAGATGGTCAAACCCGGAATCTGTCTGGGCGACATCGGACATGCGATTCAGAAGTACGTCGAAAGCCATGGTTGTTCTGTCGTTCGCGAATACTGCGGCCACGGCATTGGAAGGGGTTTCCATGAAGACCCCCAGGTTTTGCATTACGGCAAGCGTGGTACCGGTCTGCGGCTCGAACCGGGCCTGACATTTACCATCGAGCCAATGGTTAATGCGGGCAGGCGAAATGTGAAGCTCCTCGGTGACGGCTGGACCGTGGTGACGAAAGATCACTCCTTGTCTGCACAGTGGGAGCACACCGTTCTTGTAACTGAGGCCGGATACGAGGTGCTCACACTCGGCGCTTCGGGCCAGATCTGATCAGAGATTCCCTGGGAATCTCTGATTTATTCTGAGCGAAGTAGATTGTGATCTAAAATGTTCAGATTCAAGGCGCGAATCGCACGTAATAGCTGGCTATTGCGAAGATTTGCAACGCAGAAGCTGGGCATTTTGGATCGCAAGATTACGAGTTCATGAATGAATCAGAGGTTCCCTAGACAACAGGTTCCCCAATCACCAACGTGCAGACAGATCACAGCAGCGACCCTTTCCCCCACCTGGCGGATCTCGATAGCAGCGGGGATGGTTGCGTGCAGGCGTACCAACGGGGACTCGAGACCGGCGCCCGATCACTTGCCGAACGGTTCGACAATGCCGAGCCCGTCGATCACCTGGTCAGAGACCGTTCACGGCTGGTCGACGGGGTCCTGCAAAGAGCCTGGCATCAGTTTGCACATGCTCACAGCAAATCTCTGGCACTGGTAGCCGTCGGCGGCTACGGTCGCGGCGAACTTCACCCGGGTTCCGACATCGACATCATGGTTCTCATCGACGATAGCCAGCCGGACGGTTGGCAGGAACCCGTCGAGAAATTTCTGGCCTTCCTGTGGGACATAGGGCTGGAAGTGGGCCACAGTGTCCGCACCATAGAAGATTGCGAACGGCAGGCCGCCGCTGATATTACTATAGCGACAACGCTGATGGAGTCGAGGCTGCTCGACGGGCCTGCCCCCCTGTTTTCACGGATGCGTGAGGCGGTCGGACCGCAGCACATGTGGGGTTCGCGCGAATTTTTCGAGGCAAAACTAGCAGAACAGAAACAGCGGCATCATCGCTACCACGACACGGCATACAATCTTGAGCCGAACGTAAAAGGCAGCCCCGGCGGTCTGCGGGATATTCAACTGGTTGGTTGGGTCGCCAAGCGACACTTCGGTGTCGATAGCTTTCACCAGTTGTACCAACAAGGTTTCCTGACCAATAACGAGTACCGCAAGCTCCTTGCAGGCCAGACATTCCTGTGGCGAATTCGGTGGGCACTACACTCGATCACCGGTCGGCGGGAGGATCGCCTTCTTTTCGATCACCAGATCACCATCTCACGCATGTTCGGGTACGAAGACGCGAGCTATACGCTCGGCGTCGAGCAGTTCATGCAAAAATACTATCGCACGGTGATGGAACTCAGCCGCCTCAACGAGATGCTGCTGCAACTTTTCCAGGAAGCTATCCTTCTGGATCCGGAGGCAACTCCGCAACCCCTGAGTGTTTCTTTCCAGGTAAAAAACGGATTCCTGGAAGTCACCGGTGAGAATGTCTTCGAAAAGGATCCGTCGGCACTGCTGGATATTTTCAAGACTCTTCAGGAAAACCCGGGCTTGCGCGGAATCAGTGCACATACGATTCGGCTGATACGTCGAAATCTGCCTCTCATTGATGAGGAATTCAGACAGAACCCAAGGAACCATCGCTTGTTCCTGGAGATTATTCGGGCACCGTCCGGCGTGACGCATGAACTGCGCCGCATGAACCGCTACGGGGTTCTGGGTCGATACATCCCGACGTTTGGGCGAATCGTGGGACGAATGCAATACGACCTGTTTCATGCTTACACGGTCGATGCACATACGCTTTTCGTGGTAAGCAACCTGCGACGGTTCGCCCTGCCTCGGTTTGACCACGAATTCCCATCACTTGGCAGGATCATGCAATCAGTTGCCTCCCAGGAACTCATCTACCTGGCCGGGCTTTTCCATGACATAGCAAAGGGTCGTGGCGGTGATCATTCGGAACTTGGCGCCGTCGATGCCGAATCCTTTTGCCTGGAACAAGGTTTATCTCCGTACGACGCGAGGCTCGTGGCGTGGCTGGTCAGACATCACCTCGCGCTATCGTTGACGGCACAGAAAAAAGACATCAAGGATCCGCAGGTAGTAGGAGAATTCGCGCGCTTGGTTGGCGACCAGAATCACCTCGACTGTCTCTATTTGCTGACAGTCGCCGATGTCCGGGCGACCAACCCCAATCTTTGGAATTCCTGGAAGCAGGCTCTTTTCGAGGAGTTCTACCAGGCGGTCAGCGGCGCCCTGCGCAGAGGGCTTGATAAACCCATCGACACGGAGGAACTGGTCGCGGAAACTCAGGCAAAGGCACTCCGGATTCTCGAACTGGAAGATATCCATGAGCACCAGGCGCGCGATGTATGGGACAACCTGACACAGGACTATTTTCTTCGCCACACACCAGAAGAAGTTGCATGGCATAGCAGGCATCTGCTCAAATTTGACAGTGACACTGCGTTGGTCGCGGTTAATCAGGAGAGTGTGCGCGGTGGCACCGCGATACTCGTTTACAGCTCCTATGCGCGACGGACTTTCGCGTCGGTCACCGCTGTCCTGGATGACCTGGGCCTCAATATTGTCGATGCTCGCATCACTCCCACCAGGGATGGGCGCAGCCTCGATACCTATCATGTCCTGGAGACAGACGGCTCAAGAATTGACGCTCTCGACCGAATTGCCCAGATCGAGTTCAGCGTCGCCAAAGTACTGAACCGTTCAGATGAACTCCCCCAGGCGGTCACGCGGCAGGCACCGCGACAGGTGCGAATGTTTGTCACGCCAACAAGAATTGATTTCAGCCGTGACGCCCGTGGCCGGACGCTGATGGAACTACTGGCGGCCGATCGACCAGGGCTGTTGTTTGAGGTTGGAAAAGTACTGCTCGAAGCAGGTGTTGCCGTTCAGACGGCAAAAATAATGACTATCGGTGAGCGGGCCGAGGATGTTTTCTCGATCAGCAACTCGGAGGGCGAAGCACTGGATGACGAGGCCTGCAGTCAACTGCGTGATCGCTTGCTGGACAAACTGGACGACGTGAATCAGGGATCCTCCGGGCTATCTTGAGCGACTATCGCCAGGTGCCCTGAGGCTGCCGATCGGATTCGCGAATAGCGTCAACGAACGAAGGAGTGTTTCGAATGAATATTCGAGAAACGATTGAACAGGCATTCGAGCAGCGAAATGAATTTTCGCCGTCGTCGGCCCCCGCCCCGGTGACAGAGGCGGTGGGCGAGGCAATCGAAGACCTGGACAAGGGCCGATCCCGGGTCGCAGAACCGACGGAAAACGGCTGGCAGGTCAACGAGTGGTTGAAGAAAGCCGTTCTTTTGTATTTCCGCCTTCATGGCAACCAGCGTGTTGATAGCGGCTTTACCCGCTTTTATGACAAGGTCCCGATGAAATACTCGGAATACGAGGAAGCGGATTTCGCCCGCGATGGTGCGCGCATAGTGCCAGCGGCTTTGGTACGCAAGGGCGCATATATCGCATCGGATGCGGTGCTGATGCCTTGCTACGTCAACATAGGTGCCTACATTGGAACAGGCTCCATGATCGATACCTGGGCGACGGTAGGATCCTGCGCCCAGATCGGCAGGAACGTTCACATATCCGGTGGCGCCGGGATCGGCGGCGTGCTTGAGCCCCTCCAGGCAACACCAACCATCATCGAAGATGATTGTTTTATCGGTGCCCGGTCAGAGGTTGTGGAGGGCGTCATCGTGGAGAGGGGCGCGGTCCTCTCGATGGGTGTCTTTATCGGTCAGAGCACACGCATCTATGACCGCGAGCATGACGTCATCATGTATGGGCGGGTACCGGCTGGAGCCGTCGTCGTTCCAGGCAGCCTGCCCTCGGACGACGGTCGCTATAGTCTGTCCTGTGCCGTGATCGTCAAACGCGTTGACGAAAAAACACGAGCGCGGGTGGGCATCAATGAACTGCTACGTCAGGCCGCGGAGAAATAGGGGGACAGTTTACGTAGTTCATGCAGCAGCCATTGACCTGGCTCATCACGGAAGCCGGCCCGCCGAATTGCACAAGCTGTCCGCCTTGATTGAATTACGTAAACTGTCCCTTTAATTCCTCTGCTAGACTCTGCGCCTGCCACCAATCCGGAGGGGGATGATGGTTGTCACCTTATTCGGGATCGCATCGTGCGATTCCTGTCGTAAAGCAAGACGCTGGCTTGAAAAACAGGGTATCGATTATCGATATCACGATATCCGGACGGACGGGCTGGACCGAAAGGATCTATCGAGCTGGGTCTCAAAGGCAGGGATTGACAGAGTCCTGAATCGACGCAGCGCAACCTGGCGTCAGGTACCTGATGTCGATAAACATCTGGATGACGACGACGACGCAATTGCCCTGATGCTCAGGAGTCCAACACTCATCAAACGGCCAATACTGAAAGCCGGTTCCACGCTCATGATAGGTTTCGAGGAAGGCGAATACGATCGGGTCCTGGGGAAGAAAAAGGCGTGAGCCGTGTTCTGGAACTGGCCAGGGCCCTGATTTCAAGACCGTCTGTTACGCCCGACGACGCCGGCTGCCAGGGACTTATTGCCGAACGGCTTGAGGTGATGGGCTTCTCGCTCACCCATATGCCATTTGGCGAAGTCAGTAATCTTTGGGCGCGCCGCGGGGAGTCTGCCCCTCTTCTGTGTCTGGCCGGTCATACGGATGTTGTGCCGCCGGGTCCGCTGGAGCACTGGGACTCGAACCCCTTTGAACCTGTTGTTCGCGACGGATGGCTTTACGGTCGCGGCAGCGCAGATATGAAAGCCGCGCTGGCCGCAATGGTTGTTGCTTGTGAGGAGTTTCTGGATCGCGGTGCAGATCTGAAGGGTTCCCTGGCCTTTCTTATCACCAGCGATGAGGAAGGCGCCGCCGTCGACGGCACAGCGGCGGTAGTGAAGCAACTGACCGCTGCTGGTGTAGGCATCGACTACTGTCTGATCGGCGAACCCTCATGTGACAAGTTGCTGGGTGACACGGTTAGGGTTGGAAGACGGGGCTCACTGAGCGGAGAAGTGCACATCAGGGGCACCCAGGGCCACGTTGCCTATCCTCATCTGGCCAGCAATCCCGTTCATCGAGTCGCTCCCGCCCTGAGCGAACTCGCCGAAAGGAGTTGGGACGAAGGCAACGAATATTTCCCGCCGACCTCTTTTCAGGCCACGGCCATTCGTTCGGGAGCCGGCGCGCCCAACGTAATACCGGGCCATCTCGATTTGTCTTTCAATATCCGTTACTCCACCGAACAAACTTCGGCCGGGCTCAAGGACAAAGTGACCGAAATACTGAAACGCCATGATCTGGAACACGAAATTCAGTGGCGCGATGCCGGACAACCCTTTCTGACACCTCGCGGGGAATTCACGGCCGGCGTTCAACAGGCGGTCCGGGATGTATGCGCTACTGATCCGCTGCTGTCGACTGCAGGTGGCACATCGGATGGTCGCTTCATTGCGCCAGGCGGTGCGCATGTCGTCGAATTCGGTCACCTGAGCAAAAGTATCCACCAGGTCAACGAACGGGTACTGATAGGGGATCTCGAGAAATTAAAAGATGTCTACCTGAGAATCTTGCAGATCATCCTCGCCAACAACTAAGGCACCTCTGATTTATTCTGAGCGAAGTAGAATGTGATCCAAAATGTTTAGATTCAAGGCGCTAATCGCACGTAATAGCCGGCTATTGCGAAGATTTGCAACGCAGAAGCTGGACATTTTGGGCGCAAGGTACGAGTTCACGAATAGATCAGAGGTTCCCTAACAATCAGTCACATTCGCTATCACTCAATCGCCAGGTCGTCGTATCCAGTTGCTCGTGAGACCCGCGAGCCCGAGCGTGATGAGAGAAATAAAGACCCACGCAGGCATACTCAGGCCCAGGAATTGCCACACGATTTCGGCGCATTCCCCCGAGCCGGAAAAGACCATTTTCATTGCCTCCATCAATGGAAATACATCCAGGATGTAGTCCAGGCCGGGACCACATTCCGGAGCCTGATCGGGTGGCAGGCTCTGCAACCATACGTGTCGCGCCGAGACGGACGCCGCCGCTGCGGCGACCAGCATCATGAGGACGCCGTAGATCCGCGCCCCCGTCCGACCCGGGTCGTGCATTGCCGCGATGAGAAAAACAACACCAAGCGAGATCGTGCCTACCCTTTGCAGGATACAAAGAGGACAAGGTTCGAGCTTCAAAACATGTTGAAAAAACAAAGCGGCGGCCATCATGCCACCGCAAACTGCGACACCGACAATGTTGGCCCGCCGGCGGGTCAGTTGTGCAAACATATCTGTTTTACCTGTGAAATTGTCACCACACGGGAGTCTGTTTCCTGTCACCTCAGCCAGCTCATATCCCGACCCGGAACCCCGTAGACAACGATCCTGACGATAATCTCCGCATGATCCCATATTCCCGGACCCTATTGACAAAAAAGACCCGGACCGCCCTTGTGTTGTACACAAGGCTCGTGCATCACGAGGGCTGGTTTCTCCAGGCGACCTGTTCTCTGAGATAAACCGGCAATGCTTCCTCAGCGGGGACAACGCGGCCGGCCTGCAGATCGCGGACCGCCGTCCCCAAAAGGTCGCGGGCCTCCGGCAACAGAACCGTGTCCTGGCCGATCAGCACTGAATCATATCTGCCGCGGAGATCCGGAAAACGGTCCCAGCCTGTACCGCCACCAAACCAGCCTTCACCCGCGAGTTCCGGCAATTCTCCGGGTGCGCCCAGTCGCTCTTCACCCTCGAGTTCTGGTACTCCGGCCTCGTTGACATGAAAGGCCCCCCAATAACATTCACCCATCCTCGCGTCCACGCAAACAGCAACTTTGCGCTGCTTGTGAAGACGGAAAACGGCGGCCGCGTGCGCGGCCAGACTCGAGACCGGTATGACGGATCGCGCGGCCCCGAAAGCCAGGCCCTGCACTACGCCAGCGGCAATACGCAGACCCGTAAAAGACCCTGGTCCCCGGCCGAAGACCAGTGCATCGAGCTCGGACAGATCCAGGTCTGCCTGCGCGAGGCACTCATCGACCATGGCAAGCACCCGTTGCGCGTGTACCCGGGGCGTCGAATCGCTCCGGCAGCGCAGTCGATCACCTTCAGCCAGCGCGACCGAGCACATGTCAGTTCCGGTTTCTATTGCCAGTAAGCGCACTAGGGTACCTCTTCCGTCAGTCGATCCAGGAAGTCCTCGACGTCGGCAAGTTGGTGCGTGACCGGCATGGGGGGCAGGCTCCTGATGAATACGCTGCCATAGCGTTTTGTCACTAGCCGTGGATCGCAAATCATGGCGACGCCGCGATCGTCATAATCCCTGATCAATCGTCCCACCGCCTGCTTGAGAGCGATGACGGCCTGGGGTAGTTGGTAGTCCATAAAAGGATTGCCACCGGCCTCTCTGATGACATCCAACCGTGCTTGTAACAAAGGGTCGCCCGGAGACGCAAAGGGCAAGCGATCGATGATTACGACCGAAAGCGCGCGACCACGCACATCAACGCCCTCGCGAAAACTGGCGCTGCCAAGCAGGATCGCATTCCCGAGTCGCCTGAACGAATCCAGCAACTGTTCCCGCGGTGCTTCTCCCTGCACGAGCAGCGGCCGTTCTGTCGACAGGACGCCTGGCGAGCGCAGAAGCTCAGCCGCCTGTCTCAACGCCCGATGGCTGGTGAACAACAAGAACGCGCCACCGCGGCTTGCTTCAAGCACCGGCTTCGCGGCCTCCAGCACACACGTGGTGTATTCCGGTGAATTCGGGGCGGGAAGACCCTCCGGCAGATAGAGGCGTGATTGAAGCGCATAATCAAAAGGACTATCCAGCTGCAGGGCATCGAAGTCATCCAGGCCAAGACGCGATGAAAAATGATCAAAATCTTCACCGACCGCCAGGGTCGCCGAGGTAAAGATCCAGGCGCATTCTCTTTCGCGTATCCGTCTGCCCAGCCCTTCACCCGCGTCGGCGGGCGTCATGTGCAGGACAAAACCGCGCGTGTAGGATTCCAGCCATCTGACATGATTCCTGTCGGGCGACTCGACATCGTCGGCGATGCGACCCAGCCGGTCGGCAAGATCCACTGATCGCCGATACACCGCTTCCAGACCCGACGTGTGCATTTGCAGAGGTTTCAGAAATTCCGCGAGGTCGCTTAGCCGCGTTTTCAGATCAACGACGATCTCGTCTATCACCGGTGCCGCCTGGCTCCACGGGCTGCGGCCACCTTTGCCGGCCAGATCAAGCCTGGCATCTGCCAGGGACTTCTTTAGCCGATCAACAAGCGGTTCGATATCTGCGACACCTATTCCGGCGTCGAGACATTCGGCCAGCACATCCTGACCCAGACCGTCCAGCTGTCTCGCGCTGACATTGATCCCGAAAAAGCTCACTGCTGTCTCCGGCAGCTGATGTGCCTCGTCGACGATTACGGCGTCGGCACCTGGAAGAAGCTCCCCAAACCCCTCTTCTTTCAGCACCATGTCGGCCAGCAGAAGATGATGGTTCACGACCACGATGTCCGCCGTCATCGCTTTTCGCCTCGCCTCTACAACATGACAGGCCTCGTATTGCGGGCATTTGAGACCCAGGCAATTGTCCGCTGTCGACGTCACCCGGGACCAGATTCCGGCGTTATCGGGCACACCGTCGACTTTGCTGATATCTCCATCCCGCGTAAGTTGGGACCATTCTTCGATGCGGCTAAACCAGCGTGCCTCCTCGCGTGACGGGAAACGCGACTGCTCACTGGCAAAGGACAAGCGGTGCCTGCATAGATAGTTGCTTCGCCCCTTGAGCATCGTCACGTTCACCGGACGGCCGAGGGACTCACAGATCGCGGGAAGATCCCTGGAGAAGAGCTGATCCTGGAGGCTGCGGGTCCCGGTCGAGATAATCACTCGTGCGCCCGACAGCAGCGCTGGCACCAGGTACGCGAAAGTCTTGCCGACTCCCGTACCGGCCTCAACCATCAACGTACTACCGGTAGCCAGGGACTCGGACACGCGGACCGCCATCGCGATTTGTTCGGGTCGGGGCCGAAACCCATCCAGTGTTCGCGACAACGGGCCACCGGCAGAGAAAATCGATTCGATATCGTTCATGACTCAGATTGGAATTGGGCGGTCGACGATTGTCCGCAGCGGCAACTCATAGAAGACACCTCATTGCGCGCGTCGCGCTTTTACCAGCAAACGCCGGGCGGCGCTCAGGCGCTCCGGATCACCGGAGGCAAGCGCCTCGGCCTTCATGCCAAGGCTTTCCGCCAGCTCCGGTCGCCCCTGCGCCAGCCGCACATCACCAAGAGCAACCCACAAGGCCGAATCGTTGGGATCCAAACGGATTGCTCGCTCGAGCGTCGCCGCGGCCCTTTCACGATCACCCGCGGAAAACTCGCTCATCGCCTGGGATTCCAGGGCAACTGCTCCCCGGTTTCTGGCGCGCTGCATCGACGGGCCGCCAGGTTCACTTGCTGCTTCCACCGGACGGGCCATAGCCACTTCCCGGGAATCGATAGCCGACGGACTGGCCGGGGCGCTCGCGGCTGCGTCACCGGCACGGACGGTTCGACCGGAAGATGCGCATCCCGGCAGAAGCAACGTCACCAGCACTATCGCAGCTAGCGATCGCCCAGGCGCTTTAACCAATCCAGCACCTTTTCCGCAAGATTCGTAGCCGGCGGACCACAACTCTGACTGACCGGCAAACGTGTATCTTCGGGCAATGCCAGTCGTACCGGATCGCCGCAAGTCTCTGTGACCAGTTCCCCTGTACTCATGTCCACCCATACATCCACCAGTCCTTTTATTTGCGGCGGCCGATATCCGCTACCACCGATAGCGGCAATCAGATCGGCCCAGATCTGCAGGGCGCCGCTGGCACCCGTGAGGCCGGTTGGCGTTCCATTATCGTGTCCCAGCCAGACTACCGCGAGATTATCGCCTGTAAACCCCGCAAACCAACTATCGCGAAACTGGTCCGACGTGCCAGTTTTCCCGGCCGTTATCAATCCACGCGGCAAACGGCGACGGGCAGATTTTCCGGTGCCCCTGGCCATGACCTGTACCAGGCCGCTGTTGACCTGCCGAACATCCGTCGGCTTCGCCACCCGGGAGATCTCGATCCCATACCGCGTAACAGCGCGTCCTTCCGCATCCACCACGTCTCTGACGGCGCGCAAAGGCATGTGGAACCCGTCATTGGCAAGGCTGCTGTACATCTGCGCGACCTGAAACGGTGTCATGTCGATCGCCCCCAGCAGCAGAGACGGATAGGGTTGAAGATTCTTGCTGACACCAAGACGCTTCAAAACCGCGACGACATCCTCCACCCCGACATCCAGGCCAATACGAACAGTGGCCAGATTCAGCGATCTCGTCAGAGCATCCACAAGGGTAACCTCACCCTCCCCGTTGCCCTTGAAATTTCGAGGTTGCCAACTATCGCCGTTGTCCAGAGACACGGACAGTGGTTCATCACGGACGACGCTCGCCATGGAAAATCTTCCGGTTTCGATGGCTGCAAGGTAAACGGCCGGCTTTACCAGGGAACCGATCGGCCGCTCGGCCATCAGGGCGTGATTGAATCCATCAAATCCAGCACGGCGACCGCCGATGACGGCCTGCACCTCGCCCGTCTGCACGCGGGTCACAACGATTGCTCCGTTCAGGTCGCCAAGCTCCGAATCGGCACTGACCAGGCGCTTGATGCCTTGCGTCAAAGCCTGCCCCGCGCTGCTTTGTATCATCGGATCCAGCGCCGTAAAAACTACCAGGCCTTCATTCGCCAGATCCTGCCGCCTGTAGTCTTTTTCAAGCTGGTGGCGAACAAGATCGAGATAGGCAGGGAAATAGCCGGCATGGTTGCCGCTTGCCGACAGGCTCATGTCCGCAGCGCCAGCCTTCCCGGCAGCTTTTTCCGTCACGTACCCTCGCTGCGTCATGACTTCGAGCACCAGATTGCGACGTTCTGACGCCCGTTCCGGATGCTTCCATGGATTGTAGTAGGACGGCCCTTTCACCAGTGCGACAAGCAGAGCCGTCTCCGGGAGATCGAGCTCCGAAATGGGACGACCAAAATAGAATCGACTGGCCAGGCCAAAGCCGTGAATTGCACGTCGCGCGTCCTGCCCCAGGTAGATCTCGTTTATGTAGGCGGTAAGTATCTCTTCCTTGTCGTAGAGTGCATCCAGCCAGACGGCCATAACCGCCTCGCGAATCTTGCGACCGAAAGTACGCCTGTTGTCCAGAAAGTAGTTCTTCACCAGTTGCTGGGTCAGGGTGCTCCCGCCCTGCCTTATGCTGCCGCTTCTCAGGTTCACCCAGGCCGCGCGAGCGACCGCCACAGGATCAATGCCGTGATGACGGTAGAAGTTATGATCCTCGGTCGCGACCAGCGCCTGACGAAGCAACTCGGGAACCTGATCCGGTTCGAGCACAAGCCTGTCCTCACCATGGGCCGGAAAAATACTGCCTATTTCCTGCGGATCCAGTCGCAAGACGGCGATCTCTTCACCGCTCACCGCGCGGATTCTGTCGATACCACTGCGGTCGAAGTCGATCTGGACGGCCTGGTGCGAACGGCGGCCATCCGAAAACCTGAACGGCCGGGTCATCAGGCGGAGACTATTGCCGCTCTTCCACCACGTTGCCTCGCGAACAGTCTCGCCATCCGCGGCGCGATACCCCAGTTGTCGAAGCGTTTCGATGAATGTCTTCTGCTTGATCGCCAGCCCAGCGTAGACCTCGAGCGGGCTCGCAAATACCCTTGCCGGCAGGCTCCAAAGCCGCCCCTCGAACTGCCGATAGACTGTCAGCCCCTGCCAGCCTGTCCAGACGGCAAGGATGACCAGGACAAGCAGAGCGATTTTCGCTCCCGGCTAGTTGCGCCTGCGCCGTGGCTTTCTTTTTCGAC
>PVMK01121245.1_pt1 | contig 13009 bp, 9 predicted proteins | sample 1853481 | NCBI WGS metagenome assembly PVMK01 (sample SAMN08533507, study PRJNA380276) | Marine sediment metagenome, whole genome shotgun sequencing project.
ATGTCGGGTGCTGTGCCTGCTTAGGAGATTGCGCGCCTTGTTGATACGTTTCTCGATCAGTTCAACGACGGTGTCCGCTGTAATGCATTCGTCGAGTTCAGGATCCGTATCCTCGTTGCACAAGAAACCCCTAAGAGTTGCAGCCAGGTGGTGTGCTTCTGTTAAATTGTCCTCCGCCTTGCTCAGGTGCTTTCCGTACTTATCGGCTGCAGTGAAAGTTGCCATGAGATCTTCATCGGCAATATCTCTGCCTCGAAGCGCCTCTGGAATTGCATATTTCTTACTCATGACGCACCTCGCTGCCACAACCGGCAATGTTCTTGGCTAAGTGCGTCCGCCTCTTTGATCATCCTTGCCAGCATATCGCCCGTCGCATTCATTGTGGTCGAATCCATGCAGTAGATCAGTTGCGGGTCGGACCAGCATAAGTCACTGAAACAATAGATTTTACCGCCAAATTTTCCAGAATCACGACTTCTAAACCGAGTATTTTGGTGCCGAAAACGCGATCTAATCGCTGCTGCAAGGATTCCGAGTATTCGATGCTGTCCTAAATCCTCTTTTTCAGTGCAAAATGGTCAGGTTAAGGCAGAAAATGAAGGCAATTCGGATAGGATCATATTCCAAATTAATGACATACAGTGGTCCGACCCTAATACACTTCTTCAGTGGTCCGACCCTAATACACTTCTTGCCCAACAAAATAACCCTCAAACGTGAAGTTCCGGCAACGGGGGCGCGTTTGCAAGAATCTTGGACTTATGCGCGGAGCCGTTTCCGCCGGTTGCTTGATATCCGCTTTTCCCGTAAGCGGACATTCAAATTAACGAAATCCAGTAGTTTCGAGGGGCCGCTTTCGGCTGCGGCCATTGCAGGAAAAAGTATCCGACCCGTTCTCCGTTTACTCTTCTCTCTCAGGATAGGGAAACTCCCGTCCAAGCACGTCGCTGGCTTCCTGGTAAACCCCGCGGAGCACCTCATCGACTTCGCCCCACCGACCTCCGCCGATAAAATCGGAGTAAAGCAACGCTTCCATAGGAACACCAGTGTTTTCGCTGAATTTCATTCTGTCAGAATCTCCCCCAGGCGGCAGCGCAGGGCCAGACAGGGGTGGTGCCCACGTGTGTTCCTCCACGACTGCCATGCGAACCGTGATGTCGTCCTTGGTAACGTTCCACACCATGAAGTCTTCGGCGAGACTAAGTGGCCCATCATAGGTGGTGCGGATGCGATCGTTCACGCCTGCCGTCGTGTCGAAATCCTTGAAGAAGTGATATGCGACAGCTATTCGTGGCTGTATCTGCGACATTACCTTTCCAAAGGCCTCCGGAGCCGTATGGATCTGGGTGCCGACCAGCAACGCCTGTTCCGGTGTGAATCGCATCTTCGAGACGAGATCGGGAACGGCGACGAAGCATTCGTGGATGGCGATATCCGCGTCTTGAGCGTACTGCATAAACCATTTGTTGGGATAGGTGTCGGAGCCGAAGACGAACTTCAGCCCATTCCATTCAAGGCTGAAGCTGACTGGTCCGTCGAGCGAATGGATCGCGGGAAACGAACGGACCGTAACACCGTTATGCTCATAGACGACGGCATTTTCGGCCTTGTAATCAAATTCGTTGACCTCAATGAAGTATCCGCGAGCATCAGTAAGACCCACCCGCCCGGCAAGATCCCACGTGTACATTTCCCTCAACTTCTGAACTGAATAAGCCGTTCCAAGCTCTGGAACGGGGCCGCTTGGGCCCCAGATCCGAAGTGGTTTCTGTCTGCCCATAAGTGCCCCGCCGATGAACAATTCCCCCAGCGAACCGAAATGGTCGGCGTGCAAGTGACCGATGAAGACTTTGTCTAGGTAGTTGTAAGGGATTTGAAGAGATGAAAGGCGTTCCGCCGATCCGCTGCCGATGTCGAAGATGAACTTGTCGCCGTTGCCTAGTTCGACGAGAAAACAGGCCGCGGCCTGGGCGGCTCGGGTGGTCGGCATGCCGGTGCCGCAGGCAATTACGCGCATCTCGTCTTCGGCAAGAGCCTCGGTGTTCGGATAATAGACATCGCGATCTGCAGCAGGTTCGACGGGTGAGTGCTGAGCTCGCGCCTGACCGGACAACTCTCTGCCGTTCATTCCATCTGTGTGTCCCCATAGATAGATAATCGCTGCAACACCGGCTAAAGATGCACCGACAAAAATCTTCCTGGCCGCATTCATTATTCTTCTCCGAGTTAGAGTTAGATTTATTCTTAGTAGAGCAACACCCTACCGAAGTCCGACTGCTTGTTCAAAGGCTGCTTTGGGTTGCGTTTTCAATCGGTCAATAGCCCATCACTCGAGGGGCCGCAATCGAAGTGGTCGTTCAATTTCGACACCGTCTGATAGGGTTCGATAGCCGGTTGGTGACCACTGCACGCGGTCGCCCGACGCAGATTCAAATAAATATCAATGGTTTAAGCGATTCTCAGACGCCGGAAACGCGTTTTTGAGGATTTCCGACCACTCCGAAACGTCGTTTACAAGGTGGTTCCAATTTGTTCGCACTCGGTCCACCAAACAAAAAGGGCCCCAAATGGGGCCCTTTTTGTTTGGTGAATCTGGCAGGGACTCTCGCGTGACGCTTCGCAATTACTCCTATTGTGCTTCCAGGATCTTGATTACTTCTGGTTCCAGGCGGGTCATGCCGGCGGTTTTGCCGGCGGCTATGGCTTGTTCATTGGTTGCGCCGTTGGCTTTTTCTGTTAGTGCAAAGAGAGCACCTACGCGGTTGCCGCTGGCGCAGTGAACCAGGACCGGGCCATTGAATCCGGAGAGGATTTTGTCCAGTTCTGCTGCCTTTTCGTAATTTATGTCGACTTCGCTATCGATGGGCATCGAGACGTAGCTCATGCCGAGTCCCATTACGGTTACCGGTTCATCGAAGCCGCGGTCTTCCTTGTCTGTACGTAAATCCACTACGGCTACGTAACCTGCTGCTGCGAAGGTCGACAACACTTCCGCGTCAGGTTGCCCGGCCGACACGGTTTTTGGGGCAGACAGGTCACCTTTCCCCTCACGAATCTCATCGATACTGACCAGGACTACCGCGTCCGCACTGCTGCCATCGGCAAGGGAAACGTGGGCGAAGGAAAATACAGCAATAAGCAAAATCAGATATTTCATTATTTACAACGCTTCGTATTTGGAGTTCATGACCCGACTCCTCAATCTAATACTTTTATTGCTATCCGACTAGTCCGCATTGATGCGTAGTTCTGCTTTGCCTGCAATGAATTTGCCGATCATTAGCGACGACGTCGCTGCGGGCGATGGTGCATTCAGCACATGAATAGCGCCTGGTGCCTCTTCAATGCGAAAATCGTCGATCAGGTTGCCGCTCCTGTCTACAGCCATCGCGCGTACGCCGGCCCTCAATGGCGATAAATCCCCGGCCGCTATTTCCGGCACGAGTTGGCGGGCATTTTCGACAAACACGCTTTTTCGCAAGGTGCGATTAATCTCAGCAACGCCGGGAGCGAAATTGCGTGCCACGAGACGCCAGAAACCCGGGTAAGACAGTGTGTTGGCGAATTCCTTAAGCGAAAAGTCCTTGAGTTGGTAACCTTCCCGCCGGGTTGCCAGGATCGCGTTTGGACCTACCTCGATCGATCCGTTGACCATCGTCGTGATATGCACACCAAGGAACGGCAAGTCCGGATTCGGCACCGGATAAATTAGCCCCTTAACCAGATGACTGCGAGCCGGATCCAACCCAAGAAACTCGCCACGAAATGGAATTATGCGTAGTCCCGGATCGGTACCCATGCTCTGCGCGACAAAATCTGCCTGCAATCCGGCACAGTTGATGATCAACCTGGTATCGAATTCCTCGCTGGTCGTAACGACGCGTCGCCTGCCCTTGAGTGGACCGGCAGAAACGAATTCTGTCTGCAGGCAGACCCTGCCGCCAGCCGCCTGAAAATCTTTTGCCAACGCTTGTGCAACGAGCCGGTAATCGACAATTGCGGAATGTGGGTGAATGCAGCGCTTTCAAACCACGAACATGCGGTTCAACCTGGCGCAATTCCTGTTGCGACAGGATCGCGAGATCCGCTACACCGTTTTCCGTGCCGCGATTGTGTAGAAGTTCAAGTTGATTACATTCCGCTGCAGTATTAGCGACGATAACTTTGCCGCAACGAATCACGGCAATTGCATGGCGCTCACAGAAAGCGATGAGGGCTTGCTTACCCTCTACACATAACCGGGCCTTAAGTGATCCGGGTTGATAGTAGATGCCTGCATGCAGAACACCTGAATTGTGCCCGGATTGTTGTGCCGCGACGTGATCATTTTTTTCGCACAGACTTATCTTTAATCGCGGCTGCATTTCCTGCAAATGCATCGCGGTTGCAAGCCCCACCAGGCCGCCGCCGACAATGAGGACATCTGTTTGCGTCACTGACACAGTTTATTCAGCTAGCGTAACCTTCGAGGACATCTCGATTCCATGCTCCGTGTAATTCACATCGAAGTACATGCGATCAAACATTTCTTCCATGACACCGAGAATTTCCTGCAGCGCTTCCTGAACTTCAGGCGGTGCCGGATCTTGCCCATCGGGACCTAATGCCATCGTTGCGCCGACAAAATTGTAATAGCGCGCAGCATCCATCTCGAACGATATGAACGGCTCAGGATCTGCGACCGTGGCCGCCAACATGGCACTCAATTTCTGCTCCATTCCTTCCCCGACGGATATGGCAAGCCCGGTGTCTGACATCGCCAGATAAACGTCCTGCCCGGTCGTTGCGACGACCTGGGCTATCTCGAGTTTCACTGGCTCACCGTCGGGCTTGATTTCAAGCGCCGCAAGTTCCGGACTGAACATCGAACCCATTGCTAACAGTCCTTCCGCATTATCCGTTGCCAGCATTAATCTCATATCGATTGAGGTGGGTGGCTGATTATTCTGTAAGTCCAGGCCTTCTACGTTCTCGATGACGGCGAGAAATCCCTGTAAGCCGTAGACAATCGGTGGCACCGGCTGATTGAGCAATTCCCGGCCCTGCGCGACGCCTCCCTGCATATCCGCAAAAAATTCACACTGATATGGCTCCGCTTCGAGAGCGTCCAATCGAGCCGTATAAAATTCACGTGCGGCCAGCAAATCCAGGGTAATGCCAAACGACAACAAGCCGCCCTGCTCGGTGCCCAGCCCCGGAACCGCGCCAGTCAGTGAAGCGACGCCCGCTGCAATGTCACTGCGCAATTCGAGGACGGCTTTAGTGGCCATCTCTTCAGTGTTTAGCGCTGTATATCCCATTAGTGCACGTGGCATCACACCGGACATTGCGCGAATTTCGCTTTTGCAAACATCGGACAGCGTGGCCGCGTCATATTCCATAAGTGACAGCCATTCACTATCGATCCCGGCAGGATCGTCAATGAACGTTGCAACAAGTCGTTCCACATCCATAAAGCCGATCATGTAGTCGATGAATCCGTGTTTATCGGCTATCTTCTGCAACGTTCCGGCCGCAGCGATGTTTTGTTCCGGCAACGTTATTCCCAGCACCTTCTTCAGTTGTGCATCGGCTAAGGTCGCCGGCGTCGCAGTCATAATCAGATTATTGTCAATGATCGCGACAATGAAGCGCGCTTTTTCATCTTCGGCATAGCGATACGAGTGCCCGTCAATTTCGGCGACGCTCATTTCTGAGTCGGCCTTTTCTTCAAGTCGCGACAGCGCGGCTTCAAAAAGGACGCCATCTGCCAACGATACTCGTAAAACCGGTAATAGCCCCATACCGTAAAATGCCACGTCGGAATCGCGATTGATTCCCGACGCACGCAATCCCTCGACAGACATCAGGCTGCCAAGCTCATCGATTAGTGGCTTAAATTCTTCGATGTTCCCTGCGTCAGATTCAGCTTCACTTTCATCTTCAGTTTCGCTTTCATCTGCCGCGGCCTCAGCCATTTGGACATCGATAATACCGAGCATTAGCTTGTGATACGCATGTAACACAACGTCCAGCTGAGGCTCCAGGATTTCAACAACATCATCCGGAAGATCACCGGGCGTCGCTACAAGATATGGCGTATCAGCGGGAACAAATTTCAGAATCCCGTCCTCATCAATCAGGGCGGACGACGGAGCGCTTGTTTTGGACGAATCGCCGCAAGCTGTAAGACAGGCGAGCAGTGTCATTGCACTCAAAAGCACGAATCGATGTTTGATTCTGATCATTTTCTGGTTCCCGGTTTGTTTGGACAGGCACCATAAAGTGCTGTCATAAGAATGTCCGTGTCCGACCTCACACCGAACGCGCTAATTATTGCGCGTCACCCAGTCCGGTGCCAGCTTAAATTCAGTTGAATCAACGAAGCGGCGGGTCTACCCTCAACCTATGCACGCTGACTCAGTCAATACACAACGACAATACGACCTGGTGGTTTGGGGAGCATCGGGATTCACTGGCCGGCTGGTAGTTGAGTACCTGGTCAAAAAGTATCCGCTGGGTGGCGATTTGCGGTGGGCGGTCGCCGGCCGTGATCGTTCTAAACTGGAATCCGTTCTGGCTGAAGTACCCGGCAGCGACCAGCAACCGCCCATAATAATCGCTGACAGTCACGATGAAGCGTCGTTGCAGAAACTCACCGGGGGCACCCGTGTGATTTTGACGACCGTCGGACCGTACGCCAGTTATGGCAGCGAGCTGGTCGCAGCCTGCGTCAGAAACGGCACACACTATTGCGATCTCGCCGGCGAGGTGCAGTGGATGCGTGCCATGATTGACCGGCACCAGAAAGGCGCTGTTGCAAGCGGCGCGCACATCGTGCCGAGTTGCGGCTTTGATTCGATTCCATCCGATCTCGGCGTGTTCTGTTTGCAGAATCATGCGATGGAGCAATATGGTGAACCGTGCGATGAAATAACCCTGTTGGTGAAAGCGATGAAAGGCGGTGCCAGCGGCGGCACAGTCGCCAGTATGTTGACTGCCCTCGATCAGGCACAACAGGATCGTGATATCGCGAAAATCCTGTTCGACCCTTATGCACTGAATCCGGAAGGAGAAAGAGACGGGCCGGATGGCCCCGACCAGTCCAGTGTCGAATTCAATGCAGATGCTGGTGTGTGGACAGGTCCGTTCATCATGGCAGCGGTCAATACACGCATCGTGCGTCGCAGCAATGCCCTGCGCGGTTATCCATACGGCCGTGATTTCCGTTACCGCGAAGCGACGATCACCGGCAGCGGCGCCGGCGGCTGGTGTAAGTCGGCGTTGCTAACCGCCGGCCTGGGCACATTCATGCTCGCCAGTTCCCTTGCATTCACACGCAAAACGATCATCCCCAGGCTGGTGCCAAAACCTGGTGAGGGACCCACCGCCGTGCAACGTGAAAACGGTTTTTTTAATCTGCAACTGATTGGCAAGTTAGCGGATGGAAAATTGTTACGCCTGAGAGTCAAGGGCGATCGCGACCCGGGTTACGGATCAACCAGCAAAATGCTGACGGAAAGTGCAGTTTGCCTGGCAAAAAACAAACTCGATGTTGCAGGCGGATTCTGGACCCCGGCCTCGGCAATGGGCTCGCAATTGCTGGAAAGACTGCGGAAAAATGCAGGGCTGAGTTTCGAGCTGGAATAGGCTATAAAACGCTGCTGTCCCATAAACTCAATATTGGCGCCAACGCGCCGTGGGTCTTTGGCGCATTGGCATAGAATCGCCCGTCCTGACGGGCGATATCTTAAGACACATTTGATGTTTCCAACCGGCGCAAATGGCGCGAACGTCAGGTCAGCAAATCATCTCGCTGTTTCGTGGCTATTGTTTGTGGCACAGCAGTGGCTAAAAACTTTTCTTAATCGTTTACTTTACGCTGGCGAGCTGCACCTTTTCTTCGCTGGTTTGACCGAGCCGTCGCAGATACTGACCTCGAACCTCGGCAACGTGTTTAACGATGGTTTCAGCTGACCAGCCATCAGTAGAAACCGGAGCCAGCACATCCACGTAAACGACGGACGGCCGAATGAAAAAACCGCCCTTAGGCAATACGTCGGTCGCGTTGTGAATAACAATTGGCACCATCGGCACGCCGGCCTGCATCGCTATATGAAAAGGCCCTTTCTTGAATGCTCCAAGCCGGTCACCGCTACTGCGCGTACCCTCCGGTGCGATAGCGATTGAAAGTCCATCACGCAACGTATTGACGACCGGTTTTAACGCCTCGATCGCTTTTTCCTGGTTCCTGCGGTCCACAAACACCGTATCCGCGACGCGGAAAACCGGACCAACCAACGGGTTTCGTGCTATTTCCTCCTTGGCAATCGCTGTGAAATCCCGACGCAGAAGTTTGGCGATGATCAATACATCTATCGCGCTCTGGTGATTGAAAAGAAAAACCGCCGGTCGCTGCTCCCAAAGATGATGCTCTCCCTTGATTCGAATTTCGATCCCCGCCAGAGCGCTGCCGAATTCGCCCCAGGTGGTAACTGCCAGGTTAACTGCATCCCTCCTCGACTGGTTCAGCAACCAGGTTGGAATAATCTGCAATGCGGCAGAGAAGAATGCTCCGTACACCAGGCCAGTGCGCACGAATTCACGCACGCCCGGAAAGCCGCGACTGTCGAATTTTCTGATCGGCCAATCGTGTCTTCGTGCAACTTCCTCAAGGCTCCGGTCAGGATTTAACGGACGCGGAAAACCCACCGCTTCAAGCAGTGACAAGTCTTCGAATCCGTCGGTGTAGAAGTAGCATTTTGCAAGATCTGTTTTTCTGTCTTTTACAAATTGCTTCGCCACATCGAGTTTGCCACGAGCGTAACAAATCGGATCCTCTACTTTGCCGGTGAATACACCGTCTTCCACTTCGAATCGATTGCAAAATACGTGGTCGATATTGAGTTCCCTTGCAATCGGGTCAACCTGGTAGCGTGTTGCTGACGTTACGATGACGACAGTGTGGCCGCGGCCAAGATGCGCACGAATCAGCGCACGGGATTCCGGATAAATGTCGCCAGCCAGATGCTTGTCGAATACTCGTTCCCCCAGTTCGACAAACTGTTTCTCCTCGACACCGGCAAGTGTTGCAGCTGCCTCATCCAGTAGCTGCGGAAATTCACCACCATTTACCTGGTGTCCCAGCAGCGAAACAAATTGCCTGAACACATCCTGAGGCGCCAGCTCGCCACTCATGACACGTTCACGAAATATGGATGCGATGGAATAACCAAATAAAATGGTGCCATCGAGGTCGAAGAACGCGACAGTTCCTGCGCCGCGCGGCGCGTCATCGACTTCCTGTGTTACTTCTTCGTGGATTCTCATTGGTTTCGTTTTCGCTGCAATATAGTTGTCTAGTGGTGTGCCGGATCGTAACGCTCGCCAGCCGTTATTCGCGTCGCAATTCGATTTCGCGCCGATGCGATTGGACAAGTAGCAAACTCATTGTATGCGCACGGCGGGCTATGCGCAGTGTTAAAATCAAGTTCCGTGACGCCATTGGCATCCGGTTTTTTCGCGTACAGGAATCTACCGGCGGGATAGGAACCTCTGCCGCTGGTCTGGTCGCCGAATACAAAAAATAACTCGCTGCCGGCATCATAGGCCTCAAGTTCAAACGTTTCGCCGTCTATCTCGAATTTCACGACACCTGGTGACCAGGGATTGTAATTGAGGCCCTCAATTACGGTCTCGACACGAATCATTCGTGGCTTCTCGTAAAGATGCAATTTCGCGCGAACCCGATTCGTTGGGCTCACAGGAAAGTATTCAATCGGCGCAAAGTTTTTCACCACAGGGCTGTCAAAGTCACGCAGCCTTACGGCGAAGCGATTGTCTCGATTTATGACGGTCCAGGCCAGATCGCCATGCGTTACGACGATACCGTCCTTAACTGATTCTCCTGCCATTAGCAGATGGTTTACCGGCCGATCCATATGCCGCACATCGACTCCCGGATTTACGATCAAACTGACCTCAAGGTCGCCAAGAGTAAATGAGCCGATGGACGAATCCGCCTTGCCCGGAAATACAATGTCGTTACCTGCGCCGCCACCAAAAGAATTTGCCCCTTCTTTAAGCCAGTACAGTCCGGCCAGGTTCAGGTAGCCAACGTCGCTCTTCAAAAACGCCAGGCGATCATCCTTCCACGCATCCAGGCATAGCTCGTAATCCTGTTTGCAATGACTAATCGTCGTAACGTCAGCGTTACCGGTAGTGGCCAGCGTGCAGCCGAGAACAAGCGCTCCGGCAGTCAGCCCTGACATAGTTTTGTTCAGTCGTGTTCGCTTCATGACGTTGATTATTCCCCGGTATGAAAACGACAGCCACGGGTCTGCGCAGCTGCCCTGGCCGATTATGGCAGGAGCTATGGCAGCTTTCCTTGATGTATCCAGCAGACTACGCGCCAGCAAAACGAACAATTCGATATCCTGCTGTTTCTATTAACTTAAAACGAATCAGGCCGAAGTGTATTTTTAAGCCATCCGCAGGCCACCGCTGCTACCGCGAGCATATCAATAGCTGCCAGCGGAACTTATAATCCGCCACCACCCGACAACTGCACCAGTCGCAATGAGAACGAGTCTTTGGCCAAAACCGACGAATCAACGCTTGCCTACAACGATCTTCGCCCGGACAATATTCTTACGGCGCTGGAGGAACTGGGGTTTCACTGCGATGGCCGCTTCCTGACGCTAAACAGCTACGAAAATCGTGTCTACCAGCTTGGCATCGAAGACGGGCCGCCAGTGGTCGCCAAATTCTATCGTCCAGGCCGCTGGAGCGATGCGGCAATCCTCGAAGAGCACGAATTCAGTGCCGAGTTAGCTGCCGCAGATATCCCGGTTGTTGCCCCGTTGGTATGCAATGGAACAACCTTGCATCACAGCGGCCATTTCCGCTTGTCCGTAAGTCCTTGTCGTGGCGGTCGGGCACCTGACCTGGATGACAAGACCTTGCAGAGGCAGATTGGCAGATTGATCGCCCGTATTCATCTGCAAGGCGAAATCAAGCCTTTTGCGCACAGGCCACGCTTCGACATCGAATCGTTCGGCTACCAGTCAGTCGATTATTTGCTTGATAATGAATTTATTCCCGCCGAGCTCGACGAAACGTATTGCGGCATTTGCGACCACCTGTTCCGCAATATTGAGGCCTGTTTCGATCGGGCGGGCAATGTTGGCGAGCTTCGCTTGCACGGCGATTTTCACCCGGGCAACGTCCTGGTCGCCGGAGAGCAGGTACATATTGTCGATCTGGATGACGCACGCAGTGGGCCCGCAATCCAGGATTTATGGATGTTTTTGTCGGGCGACCGGCAGGAGCAGACGCCGCAACTGACTACACTGTTGCAGGGTTATACTGAGTTTCGTGACTTCGACGCACGCGAACTGCATCTTATCGAGGCGCTCAGAACTTTAAGAATAATGCATTATTCCGCCTGGCTTGCACGACGCTGGGAAGATCCTGCCTTCAAGATTGCGTTTCCATGGTTCGACTCTCCCCGCTATTGGGATGAGCACATCCTCGCACTGCGTGAGCAGGCCGCACTCATGGAAGAACCACCGCTGGAGTGGAATCGCGAGGTATAAGAACAGCGGTGTAATGCCTGGCAGTGGCGCTATTATGGCAAACACCCGTCCCTGGCAAGAAAACCACTGTGTTATCAGCGAAGTAAGCACAGCTTACGGATTGCGAGTGAATCGCAGCGCGGCAGCCCCTTCGGTTGCACTACATTGCCACCCGGTCTACAGTCAGAACCAGTAAGTTCGATGGTATTTGGTGGAACTAAGACTCCTGCAATGGCTCTGACTAATGGATTGGCAACCGCATCAATACCAACCTGGGAACCCGGTAACTTGATGTCACGATGGCTGAAAACAATATTTGTCACGATTTTATTCGCGACCGTGAGCGGCTGTGCTGGCTCGAGAGTCACGCTGCACGATCCAACCATACCCAAGCCATTGATCGATCAGATGCCGATAACAGTGGTCGCCCGCTTCCCGGAAGAATTCGATAACTTCGTTCACGAAGAACAGGTCATTGGCAAAGAAAAATGGACCATCGACCTGGGGCAGGCAAACAAGTTACTGTTCACGCAACTGTTCGGCTCCATGTTCAGCGATTTTTCCGTCATTGCGGATGATGTAGACGCCCGCAGTATGCCGATCGATGCATTAATTGAACCCAGCATCGATGCCTTCGAATTTTCTGTGCCAAATCAGAGCCAGACGGATGAATTCGCAGTCTGGATTCGTTACCGCATCAAGATTTTTGACCATGAAGGTGTGCAGATTGCCAACTGGCCCATCGCCGCTTACGGCAAGAGCCAGACCACGACGTTTGGCGGCGATAATGCGTTGCGGCGGGCTGCGGTGCTGGCCATGCGAGACGCTGCCGCATTGATCATCATGCAAATGGACAAGGCAACCGGCATTAGCGAACTAGGTGCTGCGAGAGCGCGGCAGGAAGAGGCGCCACCAACGACACTGCCTGCGGAAGACAATTTACAAAGCACTGCAGCAGAGGAGCCACCTGATGATTCGCTCTAACCTGCGCAGGCTGAGCCAGCTGGCGGTAATCGCATTGCTCGGATCGACCCTGGGTGCCTGTATAACGTCGCGTATGGAAAATGTTCGCCAGGAAGCGACCGGTATCGCCGAGGGCGAAGGCGTCGTGATCATGGCCAAGAGTTATCACCTCGGCAATGAAACCGAGGCCAACTTCATTTCCTGCATCGGCGACTCGATCGGGCGTGGCTCAACCGGACTTCGCGTCATCCCGAACCGCGAATTTGTTGATGCGCTGTTCCCCTGGTTCGAGCCAAGAACAGCGCCTGCGGAAACCAAGGGCTTACCAGCACTTATGGCGCGACCGGGCGTTGCCGAAACCATACGGGAAAAGGGTGTTCGCTATATCATCTGGCTGGACGGCGACACGGATAAAGTAGCTGGCGGCGGCAGCATGTCCTGCGCAGCCGGTCCGGGCGGTGGCGGTTGCTTCGGTTTCGCATGGTGGCAGA
>PVMK01154140.1_pt1 | contig 13006 bp, 22 predicted proteins | sample 1853481 | NCBI WGS metagenome assembly PVMK01 (sample SAMN08533507, study PRJNA380276) | Marine sediment metagenome, whole genome shotgun sequencing project.
GAGTAAGTGATCCTGCACTTCGTTTACAATGTAAACAAAAAGGTGCTGGACTTGTTGTTACTGAATTTACTAACATTCATAGTATTATTGCAAAAGAAAAACAACTCAAAGAAAATACTAAAACAATACAAGAATTTATTGAATATTCTGAACAAGAACGCCCTCTTTCAGTTCAGTTATTTGGTTCTGATCTTCTTGCATTAGAAAAAGCTGCAAAAATTGTAGAACCTTATTTTGATATTATTGACTATAACATGGGATGTCCTGCACCACACATTACTCAACAAATGGCAGGTGGTGCTCTTTTACAAGAAGTTAATCTAACTCAACAAATATTCAGTACACTTGTTAACGCTGTAAAAAAACCTGTAACACTGAAAATTCGTTCTGGGTGTAACAAATGCTAGTAAATTTCTCTTTAGGGAAATTGCTGAAATTGCAGAAGATGAAGGAATTCAGATGATCACTTTTCATCCCTAGAACTGTTAGTCAAGGTTATTCTGGTACTGCAGATTGGAAGATGATTAAAGAACTCAAAGAAATATCTAGCATTCCAATTGTTGGAAATGGAGATATTCTAACCCCTGAAGATGCTAAAACTATGATTGATGAAACTGGATGTGATTATGTGATGATTGGCCGTGGTGCGATGGGAAATCCATTCTTGTTTGAACAAATAAACGACTATCTCAAAACTAACTCTTACAACGAATACTCTTTCAAAGATCGTCTGGATTCGTTTTTTGATTATTTGCATCTTACAAGTCAATATAAAATCAAATTTGGTAATATCAAGAGTCAAGCAATCAGATTTACAAAAGGCATGAAAGGAGGTTCTAAATTACGTTCAAAAATTACTATTTCAAAAAACTATTGAAGATCTTGAGAAAATTATGAATGATGCATATACTTTACCTTAGAATTCATTAAATTGTTGTAAATTACTTTACATTTGTTTATGAGTTTAATCAAAATTGATATTGAATTTTTAAGTAAATTGGACTATTCTTATATATTTCAAGATGATATTTTGTGTATGAAAATAGGAGTTGAGTCATAATTGGCAACAGCTTATGTTCTCATAAACTGTGAGCTAGGTTCTGAAGAAGCAGTAATATCAGAACTAAAATCAATTGAAGGAGTTGTTGAGGTGCATGGTACATTTGGTGCATATGATATCTTGGCTAAAGTAGAATCTGGTCAAGTAGAGGCACTACGTGAGACTATAACTTGGAAGATTAGAAAAATTCCCAAAAATCAGATCAACTCTGACATTAATGGGAATTGAAGGACAACAATAATTCTTCAAAATCCTTTGCTTTTATACTTAGATTGTAATACATACTATCCCTTCAGAAAACATGTCCCCCAAAGGGATACCGCACTGAGAGGAGGTAGTTGTCCTCTCGGTAGAATTATTATAAATCAAATGATGATGTGAACTTTTTTTGATAAAAGAAAATGATTAGAGGGCTTCAGAACCACTCTTTTTAGATGCAATATTCGTAACGCTATCGATACTTTGGATACGACTATAATTCCATCTCCACTATTTCCAGTACTAGCAGCATCTGCAATGGCTGATGCTATTGATTCTACTTGAGCATCATCTACTATTGTGGTTACAGTTGATACCTTGTTGTATTCAGCTTCAATGGTTCCTGTTCCTCTTCCTGATCTAATAGTATGTCTTTTTCCTGAACCGCGTCCATCGCCATCCAGTATGGTAAAACCTCCTACTTTATCTTTAATTGCCTCAGAAACTGCAGATACCTTATCAGTTTGTATGGTTGCCTCAATTCGTTTCATTTTCATTTCTTTTTTACTATTGTTTAAAAAAGATCATATGTTTTTATTCAAATTTTATGATACTATAGAGTAATTGGTTATTGCATTATCCTCTGACCTTTTTAGTATTGAAAAAAAGGAAAATTATGAAAAGTGATGAAAAAAGATCTCATAGACTAAATTATCTTTTGAAGTGTTATTTGATCAATCCTCAAGAAAATGATCTTTATCAAAGAGCCAAACAAATGGGAGTATCTGATTCTACTGCAAAGGATTACATCAGAACAGTCATTATACAAGCCCAAAAAGTATATTCAAAATAGATTTTGGTGAACCATTCAAAGAATTGAATTAAACTGTTTATCTCTCAAAAAGAAATTGATAGAAATCTTAAACAAGGAATTCATAAATAATCAAAGGAGAGAAAACACACATGAATGATTCATTGCTTGATGATGTAAAGGCTCTTTTAGACAAGGACTTTGGAGATGACAGAATTTTAAAGCAAATTTGTAGAGCATGTGAAAACGATGAAGTAATTAGTAATTATGAACGAAATTATGTTAGAAAATTAGCAGAAAAACATCTAGGAAGAAGACCTGAAGTAGTTCAAACCCAATACCTGTTGAAGAAAAACCAATAATTCCAGATGTTGTTATTCCAGAAACTACCTCAATTCAAAATATTCAAACATTTCAACCTCCACCACGAATATCTTCTTCTAATTCAAAAAATTCAAAAATAATGTTAGGTATTGGTGGTAGTTGCTTTAGTAATAATTATTGCAGTCGCTGCTTCATTTAGCGGTATTCTGATGTAAATCCAACTAAAGTTCAGATACCAACAAATATTTCAGATGGATTATCAATTCAAACTGATTTATCATCATATGATAAAAAAGATATAATTTCAATTAGTGGTAATCTGACACTTCTGGAACTGTAAACCTATCAATTGAAAACAAAAATAATGAACTTGTATGGGCAGAACAAGTTTCTCTAAAAAGTGATGGAAGATATTCAACATTAGCTATTGCTGGAGGTTCAGGATGGGAAAGTTCTGGTACTTATACAATCAACGTAGATAATGGTATAGAAACAAAATCTAGCACATTTTCATTTACTAAGTAATTCTTTCAAATTCTTTCCAATGAGAATCAACTATGTCTCTGAGTTTCTCTACACTAATTTCTTCCATATATTCACGATAAACGATGAATTTGTTTTGTCTGCCTGACTCTTCACCATAAATGTCGTTGGTATTTTTTGGAACTGCTCCTGATTTCCATTGGGTCATCTCAAAAATCCATATTGCTGAATCTGGATTTGAAAAATCAATATCATCACATCCTACAACATAAAGAAAACATTTTGTTGATTGGTTTAATTTTTCATGTAATTTTTCATATGCAATCATTTGGCCTTTTGGAATATTGATCTTATCATTATGAAATCCCTTTGAATTCCAAGATGACAAAACCTCCCTTGTGCTCAATAAGCCAATCTATATCGGTTCCTCCTGAGGCTATCATTCCATGTACAATTAGATCACCTAATACCTCTCTTCCACGAGTAAATTCTGACTCGTCAAAAATCTGATATTTTGCCTTTGGGCTTTTACGAATAATTTGTTTAGAATTATGATCAGAATTAATTGGATTCTCCTTTTTGTATAAGGTATCAATCATTTCATTTGTTTCATTTACCATAATTTTGGAATTTTTAACTTGATGATAAGAGAGTTTGTAAAATTTAGTAAAGTTAACCTATTTTTCTGATTTATCTACAGAAGAATTCCCCTCCTGCTCCTTTATACAAAATAAAATATTCACTCGGGTTTTTTCTCTCTTTTTTGGCATTTAAAGCATCTTGATACATTTCAAAATGTTCAACTAAATACAATTGATTTCCTGGCTCTACAAAATAATCTATCCCAACTAAATCAAATCCTACTTCAGGAGTCATATTGATCTTTTCTTTTTGAAATGTATCTTCAGTCAATTTCTAATTTTTTTAAAATATTAAAATTTAGAAAAATTTACTCATAAATCATTAGTTCTTTTTCTTCTAATAATGCATGCAAGTTATGAACAGAACGATAAACATCTGATTCTTTTTTAGCACCAGTACATACCAATTTTCCTGATGCAAATAACAATATCACAGTTTTTGGGTCTAACATTCTATGAATAAGTCCCTGGAAATTGTTCTGGCTCGTACATGCTTCTTGGTAATGTTCTTGCTGCTTGCTCCAAAGTGAATTCTTCCACCAAGATTAATTGCTGCTACTATATTTTGAACTGTAATTACTGCATCTTTTTTTATTTTGATTTTTCCTTTTCTCAGTTTTTGAACAACTGTGTTTACAGCTTTGATTGCCATTTCTTCAGATTTAGCACCAGTACATACCATCTTTCCTGTTCTGAAAATTAAAGTTGCAGTTCTAGGAGTCTTTAATCTAAAAACAAGTCCAGGAAATTGTTCAGGGTGATATTCAGTATCTGGAAATTTTGCTGTAATGTCATTTAGATCAATTTTTTGGTCAACTGATGCAGATGCCACTACATTTTCAACACTAACAATTGGCTTTGTTTGAGGCATAACGAGGGACTTTAAATAGCCCCTTTATATATACTAGGCAAATTTTTCTACAAATTTGGACTTAACTAATGGTGCCCGATCCATTGGTAACGATATTCTTCATCAATGATATCTGTCACTATCTCTTTGTTTTTTGTTTTAGGCAAATCTATCTCAAAGAAACCTAGTTGCCCTTTGTATGGTATTGGAATTCTCAGTGATTTTGAATTTTTTAACATAAATCCATAAGTTCTATCATGAAAATTTTTTGAAGCCAAATGAAATTTTTGATCTGTTTTTATTTCCTTGATTGAATTATATTTTTTTACTTCATAAAGTTCTGCTTTACCAATGATTGCACCTGTAACTAATTTTTCATTTATTTTTAATCTTTTACAATCTTCTGTTCTTATTTTGATTGGTGCATGGATCAAAAATTCTCCACGGAAATTTGTATTCCAATTTCTTAACTCAATAATTTTTTTTCCTGATATTATTAAATCTGCAAATGGTTGTGATACTGATAGACATTTCAAAATATCATTCAGTAGCTGCTTTAATAAATTCCCCAGGATTTTTACCAATTCCTTCAGGCAAATTTGTTATTCCACCATTCAAGCTTTCAGTTACTATGCCTTTGCTTGCAAGAACTTGAGCAGTCATTAATGATGTATTTCCAGCCATGCAAATTAGTAATGATTTACCTTTAGAGCCATCTAGTTCTTTGCTAAGCTCTTCTGGAATTTGCTGTGTTGATAATAATTCATTGATAGTGCTTGCTTTTGAGATTGCAATTTTTTCTTTATCTATTCCTAAAGATTTAGCAATCATTTCAATTCCTGCTTCTTTTGGAGTATATTGAGGATGGACCCATATTATTTTATCATAATCTTGAACACTAGATACTGCTTCATCCAATGAAACTTGAATACGCTGATTCTTGAACATTGCCTCTAGATTTTTCCTATATTTTTCTATACCATCGGCAACTACAACTATGAATTTTCCTTTATCGCCATCACTTACCATTTCTAATATAGCGTACAGAGCAAGTGCTGTACTTTCACCAATATTGTGACCCTTATCCACAAAAAATTTGAACAAATGTTTGGCCTGTCCAAAATCAATCTCATGTTGGGCTGCATATGCATCTGGGTTGTACAACTTTAATCCCTCTGCTTTAGCCTTTGTTCTGATTCCTGCAACATCTTGACCTGCAGGTGGAAATACTACATGTATTGCCTTTTTCCCATATTTTTCATTCATGTATTTACTTAATCCACCAGATGTGCCTCCTGTTCCAAAGGAACAAACTAATCTGTAATCCTCTAATGAATCTCCATTTTCATGTAATTGTTGGTCAATTTCTACTGCAGTAATTGTTCTATGAGCATCAATGTTTAATTCATTATCATATTGTTCTGGACAAAAGCAACCATAAATTTTTGAAATTAGTTTTGCTAGATTAATAATATCTTCTGCAGCCAATAGTTTTTCAATTTCCTCAATAGACTCATCAAATTTTGTAGGATCAAAACCCAATTCAGATAATTGAGAGCGAATGTTTCCCGCAGTTGCTTTTGCTTTTAAAACATCAGCATCACTATCTTTCATTCCAGGAGCAGGACAAATATCCATATCTAGATCCATTATGCGAATATTTTCATTTCTTAATTCCTTAAAGACTCCTTCTTGTAATTTTCTTGAAACAAGAGAAACAACAGTCAATCCTAGTTTTGACATTTGACCAAGAGCAATTCCAAAATTTCCTGATGTTGCTTCAATTATTGTTTGGTTACTTTTCAGCTTACCTGTTTTAATTGCATCATGCATAATGTAAATGGCAGGTCTGATTTTGATTGAACCTGATACCAAGTTGGAATCAAATTTTCCATATACTTTCAAGTCCAAATCTGAAATATCTAATTTGTAAAGATTTTTTGCACATTCCTTAAAATCACTAGTAAGATCAATTAGCGGTGTTGCATTGATTACTTTACCTTCTTCTAAATGTGGAATTTTATTCCAAATTTCTTGCTCAAAGCGTTCAAGAAGTGCATTATCAATATTGGTTTCTTCCAAAAGTTTTTCTCCTCAAAATTCTAATAAATTATCCTTCTAAAATACTAATCACTTTACTTGGAATATCGTTTAGTCTACTAACTGCCATAGTTTTTTCATATCCTAAATGTTTGAGATTATTTGCTATAGTAGTAGCCCTTATCGTATTTGGACCCAAGCCTAAAGCCACCATATTGATGCCTAGCCCTTTCAGAGATTTTGTCATATTTCTTACAGCATCAGGATCTGATGGTTCACCATCTGTTAATGTCAAAAAAATATCTGGTCTTTTTGATTGTAACATTGGAAACATTTTATCATACACTTCTGCTAGTGGGGTTGATCCATTAGCAACGATCTGTGCTAATCGTTTTGCAGTAATATTATTCCATTTTACATTATCTTTTTTTATAGACCAGCAAACCACAGATCTGTTTTGAGTACTAAATGCATATACTGCAAATTTTACCTTAAGAAAAGCTAAAACTTCACAAAGTGCTAGAGTTGCTTTTTTGTATTCTAAAGCATCTGATGCAATACTTGATGAATGATCCAACAAAATTACAATTTTTGTTTTAATGGATTTTTTAATGTCTATAAAAAATGGTTCATGACCTTCAATGTAACTTTCTTCATCAAATTCATCTCCTGATCTTTGATGTTGTTCTTTCCATCCATATTTCCATTCCTTAAATTTTATTTTCAATCTATTAATCAAATTCATATCATAGATTGTGGTTTCATTAACATTCTTTGTAGATGGAATTTGAATTCCTATTGCTTCTGGACTTAATCCTTTATTTTCCATTTTTTTGTTTTCATCAAGTAATACTTTATACTCATCATAGACATTATCTCCTCTTAATACAGATGTAGAATCAGATGAACCAAAATCACTCTCTTTATTTTTAGAAACTATTTTTAGAATCTTTAACAATTTTTCTTCAGATAATGCCATTCCAGCTTTCATAAAAGGTAAAGATACTGGTATTGTAAGAAGTGAATCAATATCTAAAATCTTAACTATCTCACTTACATTTTTTTCAAGCCAATCAGTATCATAATTTTCCTCAATTGCTTTGTTAACATTCTTTTTTCGCAAATGCAGTTGCTTTTTTAATTTTCTCAAAATGACTAGATTGAATTTCTCCTTTAATTGCTCCAAACATAAAATATTGATAAAATGCCTCTACAATTCGTGCTTTTCCATAAACTGTGTTTAGTTGGGGTCTTGCTACAAGCATATAGGCGTAATTAAATATAATTTCATCATCCATTCCTTTCCAAATTTTCCTGCCTAATTGTTCAACTCTCCGTGTTTCCATTGTATTGAGAATGAACCCAAATGCATGATCATTACTGAGAATCTTTTTACAAAATTTCATTCTCATTGATTCATACCATAATGATGTTCTGAATTGACGATATTTTTGAAAATCATTACCAATTCTTTTTTCAAGTGGTGTTAGGATTATCTTTTTTTCATTAAGTCTTGTTCTTGTTTCCATCTTGTCAGATATTTCAATAACCATTTTATCTTCTTCAGACCATCTTCTTACAAGAAAGGTTGCAATTTCTACTATGGATTCATTTTGAAGTTGAATTGTTTGCATTTAATTACCAAACATTGAAGTAATGATGTCACTTACTTTTTGATATTCTATGTTTCCCCATTGTGTGTAAACATTTCCAAAAACAAAATATGCTGTCTCTTTTGAAGACATTCCTTTATCCAATAATTTTCCAAATGCAATTGTTTCTCTTAAGCTAGGAGAATAAAATAATTCTTCAACAGCAGCAGCTTGTCTTAATATATTTGCTAGTTTAATTGCTTGAATAATTTCTGATTCATGTTCTCCAGAAACATATTTTTTTATAATTTCTAATTCTATATTTTCTGGTGGATATTCTAATCTAATTCGTACTGGAAATCTACTTAGTATTTGTGGTGGGAAGTTCCTTTGTTCCACTATGTGTTAATGGATTTATAGTTGCAATTACAAACCAATTTTCTTTTGCTTTGATTATTTCTCCTGTTGATTCTTTTAATACAATTTGTCTTCTATCATCTAATGCTTCATCAAGTCTCAGTAAAACATCAGCTTCAGCTGAATTAATTTCATCCAAGTAAAGCATATCTCCCTCTTTCATTGACTTTATCAAAATTCCTTCATCAAAACTTACAGTTCCATCTGTTAGTGTTTTTGTGCCAATAAGATGACTCTCTCTAGTTCTTAGGCTAAAATTAATGGATTCTAGATTTACACTCTTATTTTTTGCAAAATCTCTCACTAAAGATGTCTTTCCAGTTCCCTTTTGGTCCTATAATGAGCACAAAAAGACCTGCTTCATACGCCTTATTCAGAATTTGATTTGAATTATTCCAATCTAGATACTGTATTTCCAAAGTATGTTTTCATTAATTTAAACAATATTTAATATTAGATCTAATTTTCAAAGCCTAGATTTTGTTTAGCTAATGTTCAAACTTTAGCTTAAGCTATAAAGCTGAGAGTCTTTAACTACACTACAGTCCCTTTTACGACCTAAACTCTAACTTCAAAAGTGGATTTTTGTATCAATCATATACTAAATGTGCAAACATTTAGGAAATAATTTTCATACATATCTGCGTCTCATTTCATCCCCAAGAAAGGTTCAAGCCTAGAATGACTCACAACCTTTCACAGATTTTCTCTAATTAGCTATGTTACTTTCTCTTTAGTACCTATTTTGTATGCTTCATCAATAGTAGATACAAAGATCATGCCATCACCTTTGTGACCTGTGTAAGCTTTATCTATAATTGCAGATACCACAGCATCTAATTTTGAATCATTAACCACTGTAATTATAGTGTCTATCCGATTATATCCTGCGATATATCTTGCAGTGCCTTTTGCACCTGATACCATTGGCCTGTCACCCGCACCTTTCCCTCTGGCTTCTATTAGTGTAGTGCCATGTGCACCAGCTTTGATAATAGCATCAATTACATAAGTTCGTTTCAAACTGGGAATCATTGCTTCAATTCTTTTCAGGATATTTTTCCATAAAATTATCTATTATATTAACTTGTGATTATCATTTTTGATAATCATGTATTTGAATTATTTTATTTGTAAATTATTAATTAAGAAAAGATTGATTTTCATTATTGATAATAGAGGAATGACTTAAAGGAAATAAAAATACTTTATTTCCATGTTCAATGCAGATGAATGGAATCGACTAATTATAGATCAACCCATTAATCAATCAAAAATTATTGCAAAAACAGATGGAGCACAATTTATAGAAAGTTATACTGATGGGAACACTAGAACAAGAAGATTCAAGAAAGGCTCAGTAATCAAAACAATTCTACATCCCAACGTAGAAATTAACTCATGGAATCCAGATGATGAACTCTTAGACACTACAACTAGCTAGAAATTAATGTCCAAGTTCAGATCCTTACAGATTAAGACCTTTATTGAAACAAGTATAGTTCCATAATCAAGTTAAGAATTGACCCAAAGTGACAAATCTCCTAATGAGTTCTGAAAAATATATTTTTTCAATTATCTGCGTCCATTTCTATCCACAAAATGGTAGCTGAATCCCCGTGGATTGAGCCTAGAATTCGATTAAATTAGTGATTTTTCAAAGATTTCTTCAATTTCAAAAGTGAGTCTTTGTATCAATCATGTACCAAATGCTTCTACTTTTGTAATTGCTTCACCAAATCTTTGATGGAATGTATTATTCCATTGATCAAAACCTGATGGATCTTTTGGATAATTGTAGTAATGTTCAACTAACCATTCATTTTGCTCTGATGTGTATTTCAGCGCTTTTGCAACTGTTTGATTCATCGCACCTCTAATTATCATACCAATCTTTCCTAATCCCGAAAAGTCTGGATGTTCCCCTTTGCTAATTGATTCAATATCCATATTTCCCAAAAAGTGTTTCATTCCATAACTGATTTGCTCATTAGTCATTTGTTGTACTAGTCCTCTAAAAAGTTCAAGACCTGCAGTTTTGTATCCATATTCTTTGATAAAGTCAAGATTGTATTGCCAAAGACTTGCTTCGGAAACATCATTTCCTTCTATTGCTTGAGATACATTATTTCCAATAATTGCTCCTGCAATTAATGCCGGTCCTATTCCACCTGCGTCAATTGCTTTTGGCATCCATGCAGAATCTCCAACTAACATGTATCCATTAGATACCATACAATCATTTTGTCTTCTAACTGAAACTTGGAAAATTCCAGAATTATTGTTAATGTCTTCAGGATCTTCTGATAATCTTGAATTTTTGATTGCTTTGTTTCTTACAAGATATTCTTTCATTAATGATTCTACATTGTCTTTCTTACCCAATCTCTTGTTTCTTTTATCTAAAAATGATTTTTCAACTCCTAAACCAATGTTAACTTTGTTATCTCCTTTAGGAAACACCCATCCATATCCACCAGGTGCAATATCTTGATCTAAATGAATTATACAATAATCAGGATCAAATTCTGTGAGATCTTTTTGTCCTTGATCAAAATACATAATGTATCTACCTGTAGATTCCAAATCTCGTCTGTCGATTCTTTTTTCTACTTTTGTTGAGTTCTGAAGTCCATTTCTAAGCGTAGATGTAACTCCAGTTGCATCAACTACAATTTTTGATGTTTTCTTAAAGGGTTGTTTTGTTTTATTATCAATTCCTTGAACTCCAACTACTTGTTGACCTTCGTAAATCAAACCTGTAAGATTGATCTCGAATTCAAACTCAATTCCCATTTTTCTGCATCTTTCATTTTGAATTTCAGGTAGCTTTTGACGATTTAACATGTATCCAGCTCCATCAAATGGAATTGCTGTTTCTTTATCTGGTGAAAATGCCATTACACCTTTTACATCATGTTCAATTTCTGGTCTGGTCCATTGAACTTTAATTCTGATTTGACATGAAATCTACTGCCTCTTTGGAACATGCATCTCCACATACCCAACCTGCCAATGATTTTCTACCTGGTAGAAAATTCTGTATTTCTATCAATAACCAAAATCTTTAGGTTTTGATTTGAATAGTGAGAGATAGATTGTGCTGTAATTGTTCCTGCAAGACCTCCACCTGCAACTATAACATCATAATCTGCCACGATAATGAGATTTCTCTATCCGTATTTAAAATAATACAATGATAAAATGTAAGGAATCTTTTACAACAGAATTTTCGATGATCGATTCAAAAATGGGGTCGGTTCGTCGCGGCGTCTTCAAGGCTTTCGCTCAGACTGGAGCGGCTATTATTTCCTCATTCCCAAATTAAATAATTTTATCATTCTTATTTAATCTAGTTGGCAATTTGAAAAATTTCTGTGAATGTTTTGACTATATTTTTTTTGTTGTAAATGGGAGTATGAATTTTTATTTTTATTGTTTCTTTTTCTCCAAATTCAAGATTTCCTTTGATTAGTTCTTGTTTGTCTAGTCTCATATGAAATCTGGAATCTACTGTTCTTTCTTCAATTTCTTCAATTAATTCATTGATTTGTTCAATAGATAACAAATTCCAAAAAGTTTTTTCATAAAATTTTGAGCCTCTTTTTTTACAATTTTTGCATTTAACATAATTATTGGATTATCAAAATGTCCTGTTGTTTCATGAATTGTAAAATTTTCTTCTTTTAGATCTAACAATTCTTCAAAGGATTGGAATATTTTTGAAATGTCTTCAGTTGCATGAATAATTACATCAATTGTTACTTCTATCTTATCAATCATGATTGTAAAAGAATAATGTTAGTTGTTTATGCTTCAAGTAATATTGTTTCTTTATCTGCAGTTCTGATGAGTTTTACTTTCTCAAGACCTACATGTCTTACTCTGATAACTTTCTTGAATGCTGCCATGATATCTGAATTAATCTTGCTATAACAAGTAGCTTGGACAAATTGATCAACTGTCATGTCTGGAACTGTTTTTTCAATTACATCTTTTGCAATTAATCTAAGAGCATGTTTTCTAGATGTATTTAGTTGCCTATGTGTCAGAGCTATTACTTTGACTCTAAAGATATATCCATCTTTTGTTTTGATATCAATAATAAAATTAATTTTTGATGAACCACGTCTAACTAAACTACGTAAAAATTCTTTTGAATATTCAAATCTCTTGAAAATCGTTGATGCTTTATCGCCATCAACCTTGTCAATCTGGAAATACATTTTGTATTGATGTTGAGAAGGATCTCCTTTTAGAATATCGTAAAGTGTTACTTCTAAAACCCTACCTACTGCATTTTCATCATCTGTAATTGGAACATAAGCAATTGGAACAACGTTAAATGATTCTGGAGCATTTACTGTAATCCAGCGTTTTTCTCTCCACTTGTCTTTTGTTCGACCTTTTCTACGTGCCAATTATTATCGACCTTTAAATCCAAAATATAAGGGTATGTTACTAGATCTCTTTCTGATTTCCCATGTAGCTCTGTAAAATTTGAGGAATTCTAATGTGTCCATCTTTTGTTTGAAAATTCTCCATTATGGACACTAAAACTCTAGTTGTAGCAACAAGAGTGCTGTTAAG
>PVMK01121041.1_pt1 | contig 13003 bp, 15 predicted proteins | sample 1853481 | NCBI WGS metagenome assembly PVMK01 (sample SAMN08533507, study PRJNA380276) | Marine sediment metagenome, whole genome shotgun sequencing project.
CCGCAAAGCCGCTCGTCATTTAATTTTTGGGGTCTGACACCACTAGATCTAGATCTGCGATTCGACCGGGAATAGTTTCATGAAGCCCACGCCAAAGCGTGGGCTTCATGAAACTATTTCCGGTCGAATCGCAAATCTAGATCTAGTGGTGTCAGACACCAAAAATTATCTGCTATCTTAGGCCCTATATATAAGGAGTCTTGCCATGCCATCATCCGACTCTCGTTTCACCCCCAGGATAACCAGGATAACAATGCGATTCGAGCCCCTACTGGTTTTACTTGGATTAGCCGTTGCCTGCTCGCTGCCATTAGCACATGAGGCGCATGCGGCCAATGAGGAGGGTGCCGGCATTGCAACGGTGCTGATCACCGGCGCGAATCGCGGCATCGGTTTTGAATTTGCGCGCCAGTATGCTGAGCGCGGTTGGCGGGTTATAGCGACTGCACGCAATCCGGCGGCAGCAATCGATTTGCAGGCGCTGGCAACGCAACACCAAAGGGTCAGCATTGAACAACTGGATGTAACAAATCCTGTGCAGATAACGGCACTGGGTGAAAAGTACGCCAACGAACCCGTTGACGTCTTGTTGCTTAATGCCGCCAAGGGGCCGCAGCAACCCACCGCGACGGCGCCACTGCAGCGCCAGGACTTCGATGTTGCTGCAGCATATTTTGCGACCAATGCCATTGGTCCTATGCGGGTGGCGCAGGCCTTTATGGAGAACGTCAAGCTATCTGGGCGCAAACAAGTGATAGCGGTTTCCAGCGATTCCGGTTCCTTCGTGGCTGGTTCGCAGCTACCAATTTTGTATCACTATAAAGCCAGCAAAACGGCGTTGAATATGTACATTCATACGCTGTCTTTCGAGGCGCGCAAGCGGGGTGTGACGGTGATCATGTTGCATCCGGGCATGGTGGCGACGAATGCCCAAACCGCACGGTTGCCTGGTGCGATGCCAACGGCAGACAGTGTTGATCAAATGCTCGATGTGATTGATAACCTGACTCCGGCAGATAACGGTCGTTTTATGGATTACCGCGGTGAAACCATGCCCTGGTAAGGGGTAGTTGTCTGCAAGAAAAGGGGTCGCACCCGGAAATATCTTCAATTTTCGGTGATGAGCCTTCGCGTTTCCTTTGGCTGGTGAAGCTGCAGAGACTTATCGACGCCATCCGCAGTAATGGCCATCGAACCGGTTTCCGTACGCATGATCCAGCCTTTATCTCTGAGATACCACAGGTGGAAATCGAGCATTTCGTGCGGACAGCCGACCAAGCTCGCAAGTTGGATCGTCCCGAGTCCGGGCTCACGCTGATTGCGCTTGCGCTGGGTGTAGAGCACCGACAGAATGCGCTCCTGAATTATGCTGTCGTTGTCAAAGTTTTCGATGTCGCCTGCTTCCTCGACCAGGCTCCAGTGATAGTCCATGTTGGTCTTGTGGAGACAATCATATGCTGCACGGCTTTCGGGTTCCTTTAGCGTGCGGTACGCCCGGGCGATCTGATCAAACCGGTCTGCATCGCCCGTGTCACGGTCAGGATGATAGCGCTGTGCGAGAAAGCGAAACATCCGCTCGATGGTTTCCTGGCTGGCATTCGGGCTGACCTCGAGGGTTTCGTACAGATCCGGATTGTGAACTTTGTTCATGCAAGCTCCTCAGGCATCGGGTGCGCCATAGAATCACCCGCGCCAGGCTGAGTACGGTCTATTAAGCCAATAAAAAACTATCTCGATTGTCGAGATAATGCTGAGACCCACGTCTCGATTATGTTCAAAACATAGCTTCGATTAAAAAATAGGGTCAGACACGTGTGCCCACCTTAGGCAAAAGCTTCCACCGATGGCAGTCACACGTGTCTGACCCTAATTCCACTCACAATATGCGACTCTGCGTTATATTCACGTTATGAATATTTTTTTCCTGTTGTTAGCGCTTAGTGGTTATCCCGGCCAGGCTGTTGTTGTCGATATTCCGTTTGAGCCTGAACTGGAAGCCGTTACGCTTGTATGGCAAGCGCAGGAAATCCAGATGGCACCCGCGGATGCAGGTTGGTTCGCTTTGCTGGGCGTGGATCTCGATGTTACGCCGGGGCCTTATGAGGTTGATGCTGTTTTTCGCTATGCGGGTAACCGGCAGGAACATCGTAGGCTTGCGCTTACTGTAACGCCCAAAGAGTATCCGACAACGCATCTTACGGTTGAGCCAAAGTACGTCGAGTTGAGTCCGGCGAATCAGGAGCGCGCGGCGCAGGAAAAAAAGCGTATCAACGCGGCCTACGCCACGACTGCCGCTGAACCCTATTGGACGGATGTTTTTATTGTGCCCATTCCCGGTGTGACCGGCGGCAGGAACTTCGGTCATCGGCGCGTGTTCAATGATCAGCCACGGGCACCGCATTCGGGCGCCGACCTAACGGCCACTACAGGTGCGGAAGTTCGCGCAACGAATCGCGGCAGAGTTGTGCTGACCGGTGATTTCTTTTTTAACGGCAATGCCGTCTTTGTGGATCACGGCATGGGCGTGCTGAGTATGTACCTGCACCTTTCCAGTATTCTGGTTGAAGAAGGGCAGCTGCTAGAGCGCGGTGAATTGCTGGGTTTGGCCGGCGCCACCGGCCGCGTTACCGGGCCCCATCTGCACTGGGGCGTTAAAGTCACCGGCGCACGCGTAGACCCGTTTACGTTGCCTGGCTTTACCGCCGAAATAGCTAATAACTAGACGATAGCGACCATAACTAGCTGAAGGGTCTCTGTTCCCTTACCCACGGTACGCACAACGTGGTGTCCGGCACCTTTTACGTGTATATTTTCGCGTTAAGATGCTGCTGTATTCTTGCAGGATGCTAATAATAATAGGGGGGGCAAAGAGTGCAGGATTTGCAGCTGGGTATCAGTCGTACGAAGCTGATGCTCGTCTTTCTGGCTTGCTTCTTTGGCGTGTTCAACATTAGCGCGCTATTCATTCAATATCTGTCTGGTGAAGCAATCAATGCCCACGGCACCATCGTGGATGTTTTTAACGGTTCCGTTTTATGGATGGCAAGCATGATTTCACTGCTTATCGCCGTAAAGCGCTACCCCAATACCAAGCGTGTTCTGCTTTGGCTGGTTGTTTCCGCGGCTGTCGGTTTCCTGGCAATCGATGAGATATTTGAGATTCACGAGCAAACGAAATATATCATTGGCGAAGATGACTACGTTAAGTTCGCAATGCTTCTGGTAGCCCTGGCCGCCATGGTAGTTTTGTACCAGACTGAAAGGCCGTCTAAACAGGTAGTCCAACTTATTTGCGCAGGCCTTCTGTTCCACGTTTGTTACCTGGTTGTAGATTTCGGTGACGGTGACTTTTTCATTCTGCCCATTGCCCTTAACACCTTATACTGGATGGAAGAAGCCTTTGAGATGCTCGGAGTTCAAACTTACTTTGCGGGCCTGTTGGTTTTCTACACGACGCAGGCAGGGGAGCCTGTGCCGGAAATGAGCGTAGAAATCGTTTGCAGTGAAGGGGCAGAGTTAGAACTCTGACCCAGACTCAGCCATTTAGGGTCAGACACGTGTGACTGCCATCGGTGGAAGCTTTTGCCTAGTCGGTTTCATGCGAGGCTGCGAAGGCGACGTTGCTCGCAACGCCCACCAGCAGTGTGACAGTCAAGATCCAGATACAGACACGATTCATGATAGTAGCTCCCCCGCTGGATCGTGCAGTCTACCACTGGGGTCAGACCCCATGCCGTGCTCAATTAATAGCGGATGAACACGATAATTCCGGTATCGGGTAGGAGCACCAGCCGGGTGCTTGCGTTGCGCGCGTGTTGGCGAGCTCAGGATGGGCGTTTGACGCCCGCACTGCCAAATACAACCGCCCGTTACAAACGCGGAATTTCAGGCAGCACCCAGTTGTCGTGTTTACGCCGACCGGGGCTGGGGATCGCGTAGGCGACACGGTCCTCGGTGCGCTTCACTTCGTCCACGTCGATGCGCCAGCCGCGCTTCTGCCAGTCGGCCATGAGCTCCCGGAAGCGCAGTACGTGGCGGTCGGCTGGCACCAGCGACTCGCGGATGTGGCCCAGCGGCTGCACCGGCGGGCTGATACCTTTGATTACATCGCCGTCCTGTTCCATCACCATTTTGTCCATGTAGATCACGCGTTCGTCGTCGGACGGGTCCAGCATGTTGTTGCGCATGTCGACGAAAAAAACCCGCGTATGATTTTTTTCCACCGGCGTTTCAAAAAAATACGAGTGCCGCAAAAACTGCGGGTTCGGCTGTATATAGGTCCAGAACGATGAAATGCCGTGCCCCCCCGCCTTGATGTGAAAGATACTGGGTTTGTCGAGCTTCGATACCTTGCGCATCTTTTCATCATGCATCGGCGGTGCCGGCATCTCGATGTGAAAACCGGTACCCCACTTGGTGTCGATCAGTTCCAGGTCAGGTACCACGAAACTTTTTGATTTCTGTCGCTGGATGTGGGTCGTGTGCACGAACTCGTTATGGCCGGGATCGACCGCGTTTTCCATCGACCGGATATAGTCGATGTCCCACTCGGTGCGGATCGAGGTTGGCCGCCAGCCCTCCTGGTCCCACTCGGGGATGTTCATGATGGGCGGACGCTCAGCTTCGGGGAGGTCGCCGAGGAAGGCAAAGATCAGCCCGTATTTTTCCACCGTGGGGTAGGCGTCGACATGCCGCTGGCCGATGGACTCAGTGGCCTCCATGGACGGGATCACCCGGCAGCGGCCGCTGCCATCGTATTGCCAGCCGTGATAGGGGCATTCGATGCAGTCGCCCTCGACGCGTCCGGCTGCTAACGAAGCGCCGCGGTGGATGCAGGTGTTACTCAGGCAGTGCGCCGTACCGTTGCTGTCCCGGAACAACACGAACTCCTGTCCCAGCATGCGTACCTGTAGCGGCTCTTCGCCCAGTTGGCTGCTTTCATCGGCGACGTACCAGAAATTGACGAACACGGTTACACGTCCTTCTTACTGATTACGCCCGGCGTGAACGTGCTTGCCTTGATTTTGTCGTTGTCGAGCCCGGCATACAGGCAGCCGTACACGCGTTCGGTGAAGGCCTTGCGCTGTGTCTGCAGGCCTTCGCGGAAGGCGTCATCCGGTTCGAAATTGTCGATCATCTCCGGTGTCACCTTGCCTTTGGTGGCGAGCAGGTGCTCCGTCACAAGCTGCCGGTCACGGCTGACCCACAGTTCGGCGCCGAGCTGCAGCACGATCTCGACCAGGTGGTCGATCACCGGCGATTCATAATAATGCGGGTGACCGCGCTCGAAGCCGGGCAGGTCCCGCAGGTCTTTCATCCAGTCGTTCATTTTTGTTCCTTATTTACTTCTGGTTTCTGCCGGTGTCACCCGGGCTTGTCGCCAATGCGCCCTTGTTGCTGAATCTTGCCTGGGTCGTTCGAGCGCAAATTGAAGCCGGCATCCAGCATGAGGTCTTCCACATCGCAGCGCACGAAACCGATGGCATAGGGTTCGCCGTTGTCGGCGGCATCCATGATGCCCATGAAGTTGCCGAAGCCGGGGTTGTCGGCTGTTGCGGTCGGGAAATCCCAGATCACGAACGCGCCGCCAGGGCGCAGTACCCGGAAGGCCTCTTTGACGGTGGCTTTAATCACCGGCACCGGCAGCTCGTGAAACAGGATGTGGGCGACGATCAGGTCCGCGTGGCCGTCCGGAAAGTCGAGCTGTTCGGCTGGCATCTGTGCGAAATGCACGTCGCAGTTGTGTTGCACGGCGCGCCAGTGGGCGTACTGCACCATCGGGCCGCTAATATCCGTGCCCCACACCTCGGCATCCGGAAAGCGGTGTTTAAGTGCGCAGGACATTTGTCCCACCGAGCAACCGATATCGACCACGCGTGTCACTTTTTCATCCAGCGGCGCTAGCGTGCGTTCCGCCGTAGCCGCGTGCAGCGCATCCACGTTGCCGCCGCCGAAAAATACCTGCGTGCCGAGGTCGTAGATCAGACCGGCCAGCGGGTGCTGCGTGTAGCCGCCGGGCTGGATGTGGATATCGACCTGCGCGTACTCGGGATAGGTGTAGTGCGGGTTGAGTTGCACCGAGCCCGGTCCCTGCTCTTCGGTCGCTGCGAGTGTGGCCAGCAATTCGTCCTGTAGTGGTGCACAGGCATCGATGATGCGTTGCCAGCAGGCTTCCTGCAGTGAGCGTTTGACCCGGAAGAAGGCGCTCATCTCCGGGGTGTCGAGCAGGGCGGCCCGCACTGCCGCTACCGAGTCCGCGCTTGCTTCCGTGCGCTGCTCGTAGGCTGCAATGAGTTGGTGACCGAGTCCGGTCATCGCACCCCATTGCGCATTCATCAGGGTGCCACGCGCGTCGGCCACGAAATCCAGGTAGGCGCGGGCGGACCGGTCGTTGATGAGCTTCGGTGTGGTCATGGGTTGAATATAACACCGGTGTCAGATTCAATGATCAGGTGCTCTGGGGTCAGACCCCAAAAATTAAATGACGAGCGGCTTTCAGGCCGCACGCAGTCGGCCTGAAAGACCTCCGAGGGTTATATCGGAAAGCCGAAGGCTTTCCGATGAAAATGCTATCTTAGACTCTATATATATAGCATGACCACCCGCCGCCAACTCCTCCAATCCACCTCAGCGCTGACCCTCAATAAATAAATAGGGGCAGAGTAAAAACCGGGTTCCCGGTGCATGTGGTGCAGCAGGGGTAACGCACTTTCCCACCGCCAGTTGGAGCCTCCCACCGTCTCAACACGGCTATAATCAGCTCAGCTTCTAACTGGCCCCGTAGACCCTTATATGCAACTACCTGAATTCGAATACCTGAGACCCAAGACCCTGGCCGAGGGCCTGGCGGCTTTGGCCGAGCACGGCCCGGATGCCAAGATCATGTCGGGTGGGTCGGATCTCCTGATTAATATGAAGTTCCGGCTGGATACGCCGAAGTACCTGGTCAGCTTCAATGACGTGGCCGAATTGAAGTCCATTGAAACCCTGCCGGATGGCGGCATGAGTCTCGGCGCCGGTTGCACGCTCACGCAGCTGGCCGAGAGCGAGGCGTTACAAACCGCTTTTCCCGCGTTGCATGCCGCTCTGTTCTCGGTGGGTTCGAAGCATGTCCGCAACGCTGCCACGCTGGGCGGCAATATCTGCCTCGACACGCGGTGCTGGTACACGAACCAGTCCGAGCACTGGCGTGAGACCCGCGACGGCTGTTTTAAAACCGATAAGGAGCTGTGCCACGTGATCAAGGGGGCCTCCATTTGTCACGCGATTAACAGTTCTGACTCAGCACCCGTACTGATGGTGCTCGGTGCATCGGCGGTGCTCGCGAGTGCTAAGGGCGAGCGTGAGGTGCCAATGCTTGAGTTCTATAACAACGACGGTGTGGATCACACGGTGATGCAGGCTGGCGAATTTCTGGCCCGGGTGCTGATACCAAAGCCCGCAGGGCGCAGTGTCTACGCCAAGCTCGCGCAGCGCGAGGGCCTGGATTTCGCCTCGGGCACCTTCTCAGCCGGAATCGTCGGCACTAACGAAAAACCTGAATCGGTGTGCCTGGTGATGGGTTCCGTAGGACCCGAACCGAAGCGGCTGACCGAATCCGCCGAGATTATCATGAGTAAGGGCTTGAACGACGAGACCATCGAGGCCGCTGCGCTCGCCGCCCGTTCATCGCTGGGTGAGGTTACAAATCTGTTCACGCCGTCCGGGTACAAGCGGCGGCTCGTGAAAGCATTAGTAAAAGACGCGCTGAATGAATTGCGCGACATGAAGGCTTGAGGCAGGACAATGGCTAAACAACTGATCACACTTAACGTAAACGGCGACGAACACGAACTCGCCGTGGCGCCTTTCCAAACGCTTTTAGAAGTGCTGCGTGACGATCTCGGTCTGATCGGCACCAAGCGGGGTTGCACGGCTGGCAGTTGCGGCGTGTGCACGGTGAATGGTGAAAAAGGCGAGGCCATCTTGTCGTGTTGCGCGCTGGCGGTTGAATGGAATGGCCGCAGCGTGACGACGGTGGAAGGCGTGCAGGAAGGCACTGAACTCCACCCGTTGCAGCAGATGTTTCTGGAACACGGCGCGGTGCAATGCGGTTTTTGCACCCCGGGGCTGATCATGTCGGCCAAGGCGCTGCTTGATGTGAACACCATCCCGACCGAACGGGACATCAACGAGGCCATGGCGGGAGCGATTTGCCGTTGCACGGGCCATATTAAAGTGAAGGTCGCGATTCGTGAGGCCGCGAAGATCCTGCACGCACGAGAAATAGAAGCAGGAGCGGCTAATGGCACGAGTTAAAGAAGACCTGGCCGTAGTCGGCAAGAACTGGGCGCGCCTGGATGGCGCCGACAAGGTGACCGGCCGGTCGATCTTTGCCGACGATGTGCGCCTGCCCGGCATGCTCTACGGCAAGGTCGTGCGCAGCCCGCACCCCCATGCGCGCATTCTTAATATAGACATCAGCAAAGCGGCGGCGGTGCCCGGCGTTAAAGCTATTGTCACGCCTGACGACGGCAAGGATGTCTGGATAGGCATGAATCAGCCGCTGCTGCCGCCGGATGGCATCGTGAAGTACGTCGGCCACGAGGTCGTCGCGATTGCTGCGATCAGCGAACGTATCGCGGCCAAGGCCGCCAAGCTGGTCGAGATTGAATACGAGTTGCTGCCGAGCATTACCGATCCGCTCGACGCGATTAAGGAAGGCGCGATTCAGCTGCATGAGAAATCCAAGGGCAACATCGGCTGGGAGTTGAATCTTGATCACGGCGACCCGGATGCCGTGTTCGCCAAATGCGATGTGATTCGTGAAGACGAGTTCATCTCGAACGCCACGCATAACTGTTACGCCGAGTATCACGTCTGTGTGGCGGATTTCTCGCAGGCCGGCAAGCTGGTGGTGTGGACGCCGACGCAGACGGCCATCCTGTTTCAGAAATCCATCGCGGCGGCGTTCGAGATGGACGAGAGTGACGTGCGCATGCTGACGCTCAACACCGGTGGCGGTTTCACCGGTCGCACCTCGGCACGGCCGCATCATTTCCTGGCCGCACTGATGTCGCGCAAGGCCGGTCGGCCGGTACGGCTGCGCGCAGCGGGCGATGAAGAGTTCATCATGTGTCACGCTGGCGGCAAGGTGCATTACAAATTCCGCTCGGGCGCCACCAAAGACGGCAAGTTGAAAGTTATCGAGGCGGATCTGCTGTTTGATAACGGTGCCTACCTCGAATCGCAGATGATCGTCACGACCTTAACCAGCAAGTATTTACATGCCTTGTACCCGCTCGAGGCCTCCCGCTACCGGGGCCGTCTCGCGTACACCAATCACCTGCCGTACTACTTCCACCACGGCGGCGGCCTGGCGCAGATGCAGTTTGCGCTGGGGCAGCACATGGACGAACTGGCGCATGAGCTGGGCATGGACTCTGTCGAGTTTAGTCTGCTGAACGGCGTGGAGGAGGGCTACACCACGCCGGATGGCAACACGACCTATCACAGTTGTGGCCTGAAGGAATGCATCGAGAAGACCGCGGAGCTGGCCGGCTGGAAAGACAAGTACGGCAAGCTGCCGAAATACAAGGGCATTGGTATAGGCATCGGTGCGATGGCCTCGGGCGCGAAGGGGTTGTTCAAGCACGACACGTCGGCGGCGATGATCCAGGTGAATGTAGACGGCAAGGCCTCTTTGTTTATTGGCCTGCCGGACATGGGGCAGAGTTCGCACACCACGATGGCGATTATTGCGGCCGAGGTGCTGGGCATCTCGCCGACTGACATCAAGGTCGTGTCGGGTGACACGGACACCGATCCCTTCGATGTGGGTGCGTTCACCCAGCGGGGCACGTTTAACACCGGCAACGCCACCAAGAATGCAGCGATGGATGCGCGCAGCCAGATTTCGGGGCGTGCCGCTGAGCTGCTCGAGTGCGAAGAGGATGATCTGGTGTGGCGCGATCACCAGGTGTATTCAAAAGACAATCCGGACAACAAGATTCCATTTCGTCAGGTGGTAGACCAGACGCTCAACAGCAACGAAGGCCGCTTCGTGATGGGCCGCGGCTATTACAACTCGCCGCTGAAGAAGGGCTCGATGGCCTTTTCCTTCGGCGCACAGATTGCGGAAGTCACGGTCGACCCCAACACCGGCGTCGTGATCGTGGACAAGATGACGGCCTCACACGATGTGGGCCGCGCCATCAACCCGCGGGTAGTCGAGGGCCAGATCGACGGCCAGATCTTCAGCGGCATGTCGCAGGTGCTCTACGAAGAGACCATCATGGAAGACGGGCAGGTGATGAATCCGTCACGGCTCGACTACAAGATGCCGCGTGCCTATGAAATGCCCGAGGTGGAGCACATCATCGTAGAGACCATCGATCCCAATGGCCCGTTCGGCGCCAAGGAAGTGGGTGAAGGGCCGATTGTGTGCACCATGCAGGCAATTGCCAATGCCGTTGCCAATGCACTGGGCAACCGCATCCACGAAATGCCGCTGTCCCCGTGGCGCGTGGTGAAGGCCGCGAAGAATAGTTAATAGTGTCAGACACTAATATTTATTCGCGATTTAAGCGCCTGATATTTTCAAGTCACCCCTACACCTGAAAACTACGGGTGCAGCCACAACAGCGCGCCGTAGGCGAGTACACCTGCGACCACCACCACCAGGTCCCGCCACAGGGGGTACTTTGTTGTATCACCTGTTTTGCCGCGCCTGTTCAGTGACCAGATGCTGATTAATGCGTACCCGGCGAAGCCACCGAACAGCAGTATGGAGCCAAGGTCGCCGTTGGCGAACAGATGGCCCACGCCCCAGCAGGCCATGCCCAGCAGCATCGTGAACTACTCTGGTGCCGGTCATTAGTTTATAAGTTTTTTAATAAATAGGGTCAGAGTAAAAACTAATCTGGCCCAGCAATAAATAGGGTCAGGAAATAATTGGTGCCAGTCATTAGTTTTTTAGTTTATTTGAGTCCTCAAATGTTTGATTAATTTGTATGGCGAGTTGCTCATGATAAAACTAATAATCTAATGACTGGCACCAATGATTCCTTAAGGTTATCTGAATAAATGGGGTCATAATAAATAGGGTCAGAGTAAAAATAGATTACCAGCCGGTAGTTTTTACTCTGACCCTATTTATTTTTTAATGCCTGATCACCACCTTGCCAATATGGCTGGACTTCGCCATAAACCGAAACGCCTCCACCGCCTGCTCGAAGTCGAACTCCTTATCTATCACGGCCTCAATCTGGTTCTCCGCCACGGCGTTCATCAACTCCACCAGCGTCGCTCGCGAGGCGCTGGTCAGGCCCTTGACCGTCAGGTTTTTCATCATTAAGCCACTCAAGGTCGGTAGTTTTTTCGGCGGCGGCCCGCCGCCGATCATGATGATCGTCGCGTTCGGCGCAGCGGCTTGCATCGACTGATCGAGTGTCGGCCGGCCGACGTTCTCGAGGATGATGTCAGCGCCGTGGCCATCGGTCCGTTCGACGACCTGCTGGCCCCAGTCCCGATGCGTTCTGTAGTTGATGCCGATATCCGCCCCGAGCGCTTGCATGCGTTCGAGCTTGGCATCACTGGAGGAGGTGATCACAACCTTCGCTCCGGCAAGCTTCGCGAGTTTCAGGCCCCAGGACGACACGCCGCCGGTGCCGAGCGTCAGTACGACGGGTGGCGTCGGGTGGGGCAGCAATTTTCCGGCTGCATTCATGCCACCCATCCTTAACGCGTGCCAGGCGGTGACGCCGGCCACCGGCAGGGTGCACGCCGTCTCCCACGAGACGCTGTCTGGGATCGGCACCAGGCATTGGGCCGGCAGCACGATCAGCTCGGCCAGCCAACCATCCACCGTGTTGCCGATGTCGTGGGTGAAATAGGCCGGGCTCCAGGGGCCCGACAGCCAGTCGATGAAGTGGGTGGAAATAACGCGATCACCGACCGCAACCTGCGTTACCCCGTCACCCACGGCGTTGATGCGGCCGGCCCCGTCACTTAAGGGCACGCGATTCGCGGCCATATCTGATGGGTACACGCCGGCTACGATGGCGCGGTCACGGGCATTGATTGCTGATGTCTGTACCTCGATCACGACCTCACCCGGTCCGGCGACAGGTGCCGGCCTGGCAACGAGGTGCAGGCTGTTAAGCCCTTTGCGATCCCCGACTTCCCAGGCGCGGTTCATAGTGGGGTCGGCATGGGCGGCGGCCAGGACGTTGCGAAACGGCAGACCGGCGGTGGCCAGCGCGGTGGAAGTCAGGAGAGGCGGCGGTTCATTATTCCAGCTGCTCCGGGTTTTTTAACACCAGCATTTTAATGCAAACGACCGAACAGGTGCGAGTTCCGGGGACAGTATACCTATCTCGCTGTGCTGACAGCCTGCTGCTATGAGTTGAGTGCACTGTCCCCGAAATCGTCCGGATTTATTTGTTGGCCCACGGCACCTTAATGGACAGTAGTGCAATAGAAAAAACTAATAAACCCAGCACCTTGAATGTAGACGCCCATTTGTTTACTTATTCGGGCAACACAAACGCGACGATGTCGTCGGTGATGTTCTCGCGATGGAAAAACTGGTGGCCGGCCGCGATGATGACGACGTACTGGCGGCCGTCGACCATGTAGCTCATCGGTTGCGACATCGCTGCACTCGGCACGTCGACTTCCCACAACAACGCGCCGGTGTCGGTGTCGAAGGCGCGGAATTTCTCGTCAACGGTTGCGCCGATGACACCAGCCCGCCGCCGGTCACGGTCGGCCCGCCCATCGCCAGGATGCCGTCGATGCGCGGCGCGCCGCGGTCGGCGTACTCCTCGGTCCAGCCTAGCGGTACTTCCCACTGCATGTCGCCGGATGCCAGGTTGACCGCAACCAGCGTGCTCCACGGCGGCGCCGGGCACAGCACGCCGCTCGGCGAGACCAGTGCGCCGACCTTCATGCCTTAACCGGTGCCCTCGATAAAGGCCGGCGCGCCGCCGGGCCGGCCGGCCCCGGGCGCCGTGGATTGCTT